>JAEIGA010011535.1_pt1 | contig 13423 bp, 19 predicted proteins | sample 9270691 | NCBI WGS metagenome assembly JAEIGA01 (sample SAMN17057246, study PRJNA624740) | gut metagenome | biome: biome; isolation source: fecal sample | host: Bos grunniens | place: China: Xizang | collected 2019
AACAGGTTCAAAGAGGCCATGAAGGCATACACGAACAAGCTCATCGTAGGCATTACGACGGCCGGGGACGATATCAATTCCTTCGGCTACCGTCGTATGGAGTATGCCGTGAAGGTGGCCACCGGGCAGGTGGAGGACGACGCTCTGTTCGCCTTCGTGGCGAGGGCCGACCAGGACGAGAACGGCTACGTGGACTACACGAACCCCGTCCAGCATCAGAAGGCGAACCTGTCCTACGGCGTGACGATACGCCCGGACGACATGATCAGGGAGTCGCTGGAGGCCCAGAACGACCCGCAGCAGAGGAAAGACTTCCTCTCCAGGTCCCTGAACATCTACACGAGCCGGATGCGAGCGTACTTCGATATCGACGAGTTCAAGAGATCCGACTCGACATACAGCTGGACGCTGGAGGATCTCAAGAAGCTCCGCCTGAAGTGGTTCGGCGGTGCGGACCTGTCTAAGATGCATGACCTGACAGCAGTGGCATTATACGCCAACTATCAGGGCGTCGACATAGTGATCACGCACGCCTTTTTTCCCATCGTCGCCGCCTACAAGAAGGCCGACGAGGATGACATCCCGCTGTTCGGGTGGGCCGATGACGGGCTCCTGACGATGTGCAACAGCCCGACGGTGAACTACTCTGACGTGGTGAACTGGTTCGTCGAGATGAGGAAGCAGGGCTTCAACATCCGGCAGGTGGGATTCGATCGCAAGTTCGGGCGAGAGTTCTTCCTGGAGATGCAGGCCCAGAAGTTCAACATCGTGGACCAGCCCCAGTATTACTTCAAGAAGAGCGAAGGCTTCCGCCACATCGAGAAGATGGCGAAGGACGGGGCGTTCTACTACCTCCACAGCGAGGCGTTCGAGTACTGTACGGCGAATGTACGTGCCGTGGAGAAGACCGACGACATGGTCCGGTTCGAGAAGATCCAGCAGAACCAGAGGATAGACCTCTTTGACCGGAGCGTGTTCCGGTGCATCAGATATCTCGAAAACATGGAAAAGAAACAGAAAGCGAAGGCATGGTTCGGAGAAAACTAAATGGGACTTTTTGACTTTTTAAAACCGAAAGAAGAAGCACGGCCGCAGCAGAAGAGAAGCATAGTCTTCGCAGACGGTATCACCTATAAGCAGAACATCAGCTGCGGCAGATATATGTCCCTGGCTGACTGTCCTGAGGTCCTGACAGCCTGCAAGACCATCGCCGACATGATCTCCAGCATGACCCTCTACCTGATGGCCAACACGAAGAACGGAGACATCCGTGTCGTGAACGAGCTGAGCCGCAAGGTGGACATCTATCCCACCAAGACCATGACCAGGAGGACCTGGATGACGGGCATCGTCATGAACCTCCTGCTGTACGGCTCCGGCAACAGCATCGTGCAGATCCACCTGGAGAGGGAGAAGCTGCCGAACGGTCAGAAGAGGACGATCATCGGAGACCTGGAGCCCATCCGGAACGACAGAGTGACCGGATGGAGCGAGATCGACAAGGGCAGGGACTACCGCATCTATATCGACGGCGTTGAGCACGACCCCAACGATAACCTGCTGCACTTCGTGTACAATCCCGATCCCCGCCATCTCTGGCGAGGGATGGGCGTGACGGCCTCCCTGAGGGACGTGGCCAACACCCTGAAGCAGCGGAACGCAACGACGAAGGCGTTCATGGAATCCAAGTGGATGCCGTCTGTCATCGTCAAGGTGGACGCCCTGGTCGATGAGTTCTCGTCACCTGAGGGCCGTGAGAAGCTCCTGGGCGAGTACGTGAAGAGCTCCAGCGTGGGCGAGCCCTGGCTGATACCGGCGGACCAGTTCGACGTGGAGCAGGTCAGGCCGCTGAGCCTGACGGATCTGGCCATCGACAAGACCATCACCCTCGACAGGCAGACCGTGGCCAGCATCCTCGGCGTTCCTCCGTTCCTCCTCGGCGTGGGTACATTCAACCGAGACGAATGGAACGCATTTATTAACAACACCATCAGGCCGATAGCCCAGGGCATCGAGCAGGAGCTCACCAGGAAGCTCCTGATCAGTGACAAGATGTACTGGCATTTCAACATCAGCAGCCTGTACTCATACGATCTTCAGACCATGGCCAGCGTCTACAGTGACCTGTACACGAAGGGCCTGGTCACCGGCAACGAGGTCCGTGACAAGATCGGCATGAGCCCGAAGGAAGAGCTGGAGGACCTGATCATCCTGGAGAACTATATACCCGCCGAAAAAATCGGCGACCAGAACAAATTGAGCTAAGGAGGCAACGAGATGTTACTGAGGACTATAGGCTCAAAGTTTGAAACGAGGGAAACCGAAGACAAGGAGATGTTCGTTGAAGGATATTTCCGGGTATTCGGTTCTGAATACAGGATGTGGGATGGAGCGGTCGAGACCGTAGATCCCCACCGGTTCGACGACACCATCGGTGACGACATCAGATGTCTGACCAACCACAAGAGTGAATTGGTGCTCGGAAGGACCAAAGCCGGAACGCTGCAGCTTCGTCTTGACGAATACGGACTCTTCGGCAGAGTAACGATCAATCCGAACGATCGCCAGGCTGTCGACCTGTACGAGAGAGTCAGGAGAGGCGACGTCGATCAGTGTTCCTTTGGCTTTGACATTCTGGAGCAGGAGTTCGACTATCGACAGGACGGCTCCGTGTACATCACCCTGAAGAAGGTCAAGCTGTATGAAGTCAGCGTCGTGACGTTCCCTGCCTATGAGGACACCTACGTCCAGGCCCGCCACAAGGATTATGAAGCCGACATGGTGAGGAGGACGGAAGAGTGGAAGCAGAAGGCAACAGAGAAATTGAAAGGAATATCTGAAAAATGGCATTGAAGATTCTTCAGATACGCAACAGGCTGGACCTGAGCCGCAAGGCCATGGACGAGCTTGTTGGCAAGGATGCCGAGTTTGAGCAGAGATATGCGGACCTTGAGGCGAAGATCCCCGAGGCGAGAGATCTCGAAGCCCGGGCCGCCATCGACGGCGAGATTGCCGCCTATGACGAGGAGCTGACCGCTCACAACGAGGCAAAAGAGAACCTCCGGAGGGAGATCGAGGAGCTGGAGGCCGAGCTGGCCGAGCTCGACAGACCCGTCGAGGAGGAACACATTGAGAAGATTCCAGAAGAGAGAAAGGAAAACCATCCCATGGAAGTACGTAACACTCCCGAGTACATCAACGCATACGCTGAGTACATCAAGACCGGTGACGACACCCAGGTCAGAGCCCTGCTGACAGAGCAGAGCAACACCTCACCCGCCGGCACCGTCGCAGTTCCTTCCCTTGTCTATGACATCGTAAAGACAGCATGGGAGAAGGAAGGCATCATGAGGCTCGTCCGCAAGGCATACCTCAGGGGCAACCTGAAGGTCGGCTTCGAGGCTTCCGCCGACGCTGCCGTCATCCACACCACAGAAGGCACCGCCGTCACCGAGGAGAGCCTGGTCCTGGGCACCGTCACACTGACACCCAAGTCCATCAAGAAGTGGATCTCCGTTTCTGATGAGGCTCTCGACATGAGAGGCGAGGAGTTCCTCCGCTACATCTACGACGAGATCGCCTACAGGATCGCAAAGAAGGCCGCTGACGAGCTGATCGCAAAGATCAACGCCTGCACAACGACCAACGGCACCGACTCCGTTGCTGTTCCCAAGATCCCCAGCAACACCATCACCCTCGGCCTCATCGCCCAGGCGATCGGTGCTCTGTCCGATGAGGCAAGCAACCCCGTCATCATGATGAACAAGCAGACATGGGCTGCCTTCAAGGCTGTCCAGGCTGCCGGCAACTACGGCTACGATCCTTTCGAGGGCCTGCCTGTAGTGTTCAACAACACCATCGCCGCCTTCACAGCTGCGACAACAGGCGTGTCCTACGCCATCGTCGGAGACCTGGGCAACGGTGCTCTGGCTAACTTCCCTGCCGGTGAGGAGATCACCATGAAGTACGATGACCTCAGCCTGGCCGAGAAGGATCTCGTAAAGATCGTCGGCAGAATGTACGTCGGTCTCGGTGTTGTAGGTCCTTACCACTTCGCAAAGCTGGTCAAGGAATAATCGAATAACCCATTCACGGAAGATTAAAAAGGAGGAATCGACCATGAAGATCTTAGTAGCCATCCCTGCGATGGACAGCGTACCGACCCAGTTCCGGCAGGCTCTGTCTATGCTCCAGAGCGATCCGGAGGATGATGTCAGCATCTCCTTCGTTGTCGGCAGCCTCGTCTACTCGGCGAGGAACAACCTGGCCAAAACGGCCGTCGATTTGGGGGCGGACTGGGTCTTCTGGCTCGATTCCGACATGGTCTTCCCGCCCGATACTCTGCAGAGGATGCTGAAGACCTGCAAGGAGAAGGACATCGACTTCCTGACGGGAGTGTACTTCAGGCGAGTGGCACCGTTCACGCCGGTCCTGTTCAAGGAGATGAGCGATGACGGCCACGAAGCCGAGGAGTTCAAGGAGATCCCGAAGGATGAACTGTTCGAGGTCCGGGCCTGCGGCTTCGGATGCGTCCTGATGAAGACAAACGTGATCGTGGATGTCTTCTCCACTCACATGAATATGTTTACCCCCATTGAAGGCAGTGGGGAAGACATCTCGTTCTGTATAAGGGCGAGGCAGTGCGGATACAAGGTGATCGCAGATCCGACCATCCCGCTCGGCCACGTCGGTCACGCAGTCATCACAAGGCAGTATTGGGAAGCGATTAAAAATTGAAAGGGGCATCCTAAATGACCGATACTGAACTTTTAAGTCTGTTCAAGCAGCAGATACAGATCCTGACGGATGCTCTTGACGATTACCTGGCGGTAATTCTTCAGAGCCGGAAGGAGATGCTCACGAGAGAGGGCATCACCGAGGAGAGCTCCAACGAATACGTCCAGATCCTGCTGATGCAGGCCCGGTACCTCTACAACAAGAGGAACACGAACGACGGAGAGCCCCGTGCCCTGAGGTTCGCCAAGAACAATCTGCTCTTTTCCCAGAAGATAAGAGAAGGGGGCGTGGGCAACTGTGAAGTTTGATGACGGAATAGTCAAGATCTACAACCTGACCCCGGCGGAGGATGCCGGCATGATGCCGACCTACACCAGGACGCTGGCGAGCCAGCACTATTACAAGGAGAGGACCGTCGGCTACGGCCGTTACTATGCAGCCATGGGCGTGAACGCCCGCATTGACATGGTCGTCAGGATTCAGGACGACACGACGGTGCGAGACGTCCATCCGGGGCAGCTGGCCTTCCTCAACGGGGGCGACTATCCCTTCAGGATCATCCAGTGCCAGCACCTGCTGGACGAGGACAACCTCAGAGTGATGGACCTCTCACTGGAGGCCATCTACGACAGCGAGGCCTTTAACTTCGAGGACGAGGAGGTGACGCCCGATGTCAATCCAAACCAGCCTTAGATCCTTCGGGACCGCACTGGCCCGGATAACCGGCGATGACGTCCCTTCATACGGCTGCTGGCATTACACCAGAGATCCGCTCTCGTCCACGCCGTGCATCGTATGGATGGAGATAGGGGAAAGCGACGACTTCCACGCCGACAACGGCAAGGGCGAAGTGGCGATGGATATTACCATCGAGATCTACTCGCACGACGAGTTCGACCCCTTGTTCGATCGGGTCTTCGACTTCCTCAATGACTCCGAGATCCCGTTCTTCATCGAGAACGTGGCCTTCGAGGAGGAGACGAAGCTCATCCATTATTCGATCACGGCCGAAATGGTGGTGGATCAGTAATGGCAAAAATGGACGCAGATCTCTCGCCCATCGAAGACGCTCTGAAGGAGATCGGGGCAAGCTGGGAAGGAGTAGCGAAGGCGGGGCTCTGGGAAGGAGCCCGGGAGATGAAGAAGGCGTTGATCGCCGAGATCGACTCCCTGCCTACACTGTCCGACCGCTACTACTTCGGCAGGATGATCCCGATGACCGGACTCCGTGATACGGAGAAGAAGGGCCTGAAGGAAGGCGTGAGGATCTTCAAGTTCGAGAGGGGCTCCGGCAACGTGTCCGTCGGCATAGGATTCCGGGGATATAACGACCGGGGCAAGCCCAACGTCCTGATAGCCAGGTCTCTCGTCAAGGGCACATCTATCAGCAAGCGTAATCAATTTGTCGCCAAAGCCTTCAGAAGCGGCGAGAGCAAGCGGAAGAAGGCCATGATCGACAAGATCAATTCAATCAAAATGAAAGGCTAAAAGCATATGGCAAACGTAAAAACAGGCTTTTCTGAGCCCCATGTCGCACTGTACAGCGTGAGCGGCAGCACTGTTACCTACACTTCCGGCCAGAAACTGGCCAGGGGCGTGAGTGCTTCACTCACAGTCAATGCGGGCGACGATAACGGCTTTTATGCCGACAACATCCTGGCCGAGACTGCCGCAGGCGTATTCCTCGACGGCGAGCTGACTCTGACTGTTGACGGTCTGAGCGAGGCCGCCGAGAAGCTGATCATGGGACTCCCCAGCCTCTCCGGCGACTGGTACGACTACGGCGACAGCCAGAGCGTCCCCGACGTTGGTATCGCTTTCATAGTACGCACTATGTATCTCGGTACACCCGGATGGCAGGCGATCGCCTTCCCGAAGTGCCGCTTCAACCCGATCGGTCTTGAAGCAAGCACCCAGGAGGAGCAGATCTCATGGCAGACCCAGGAGCTGGTCGCCAGGATCTTCAGGGATGATTCCACCAATCATACCTGGAAGAAGCTGGGCGAGGTCCAGACGACTGAGGCTGCAGCGTTGGCAGATATCAAGACACTGTTCTCGATAACCTGACAATCGTAAACAAAAGAGGGAAAACAGATGACAATATACGGTGTAGACAGGAAGTTCCGCCTGACCGTGGGAGCGTATCGGAAGATCTCCGAATCGCTCCCCGGGGGCGACATGAACAAGCTCGGGGACCTGCTCGGCAACGATGACCCGTTCGTGATTATGAACACGGTCTTCAGACTTGCCTGCATCATGAACGAGCGGTACGAGCGGCAGCAGGCTTTCCTTGATCCTGATTTCAGGAAGCACAGGAAGCTGACCGTCGAGGAGCTGGAGACGCTGTCCATCCAGGACGTGGTCGGCCCTCTGAAGGACGAGGTCGTGGCTGCGATAATCGACAGTCAGAAGACTGAGATCAACATAAAAAACCCACCCGAGGCCGAGGAAGAACCTTCAATCAGTCAGTGATGTGGTTCCTGTACTTCGGCCGCAGGATCGGGATGACAAAGGCGGAGATCCTCGTGACGGACATGGGCGAGATGTATGACATGATAGCCTGTGGTTCCGTCGTCGAGGGCGGTGCCGAATTGGAAGAGGACACCGACTTCTTCAGCCTGCTGAATCTACGTTAAGGAGTGAGACTTTGGCCTCTGAACGGAAGATAAAACTGACGCTGGATGGTGAAAAAGAGTTCAAGTCCGCTTTGAACAGCATTAACCTGCAGACCAAGGCTCTGAACTCCGAGATGAAGGCCGTCACGTCGACCTTCGACAAGAACACCACAGCGGAAGAAAAGAACCGGAAGACTTCCGAGCTTCTCCGGAAGACACAGAAGTCTTACCAGGAACAGATAGACAAATTAAAAGACAGGATCGCAGAGCGGACCGAGAAGTTCGGCGAGAACAGCGACTACGTGAACAAACTGAAGGCCCAGATGTTCAACGCCGAAGCGGCGATGAACAACCTGACCAAAGGCTTCGAGGAGTCGGCTGACGCAGCTGAGGACGCCAGTGAGGGCACCCTCAAGTTCTCTGATGTCCTGAGTGCCAACCTCCTGGCCGGAGTGATCCAGAAGGGCCTGGAGGCTCTGGCGTCGAAGCTCGTCGAGATCGGCAAGGCCATGATCGAGCTGGGCTTCAATGCGGCGTCCCTTGCGGATGAACTGAGCACTCTGTCGGCCACGACAAACCTGTCGACGCAGACGCTCCAGGAGCTCCGCTACGCTGCCGCCTTTGTAGACGTCGAGGAGAGCACCCTGACGGGATCTCTCTCGAAGCTGACGAAGACAATGTATTCGGCCTCAACCGGCTCACGGTCGGCCCGGAAGGCCTTCAAGGATCTCGGCATCAACATTTACAACGCTGACGGATCTCTCCGCTCATCGTATGACGTTTTCCTTGAGATGATAGACGCCCTCGGCCAGATAGACGACGAAGTCACCCGTGACGGCGTGGCGATGTCGGTATTCGGCAAGAGCCGGCAGCAGCTGAACCCTCTCATCCTCGCAGGATCTGAGACCCTGAACGCCTACGCACAGGAAGCCCAGAACGTGGGCTACGTCCTGGACCGGGACACTTTGGACGCCCTGAACAGCGTCAACGACGAAGTGGACCGGATGAAACTGCAGTGGGAGGCGTTGAAGAACCAGCTCGGTGCTGACGTGGCTCCGGTCCTTCACGAGCTCATCCAGGTGCTCAAGGACGTGGTGGCCGCTGTCGACTGGGAGGTCGTAGGACAGATAGTATACGCCGCCCTGATGGTGGTCGTAGGAGCCTTCCAGCGGGCCGTGGTGATCGTACAGACGACCATCAAGGTGTTCAAGTGGCTCGGCCAGGTGTTCGAGGATATGCCCGAAAAGGTCTCCAAGATGGCCCAGAACCTGAAGGACAAGTTCAACGAGATCAAGGACATCGTGAAGGGCAAGTTCACAGAGATGATTGAAAACGCCAAGAACTGGGGCAAGGACATGATCGACGGCTTCATCAACGGCATCAAGTCCAAGATCGGCGAGCTGACCAGTGCGGTCTCCGGACTCGCCGGAAGCGTGGCCGGTTACCTGCATTTCTCCAGCCCGGACGTCGGTCCCTTAAAGAATTATGAGCAGTGGATGCCCGACATGGTCGAAGGACTGGCCAGGAGCCTGCAGTCATCCAGTTACAAGCTGGAGAACGCTGCGGCGGGTCTTGCCGGCGGTGTGGCCGCAGGCATGACGATGAACCTGGGCGGCATCACGATCAACGGAGTGGCGGACAACGCACAGATAGACCGAATGGTCAACCAGATTGAAAGAAAGCTCGGACGGAGGCTCTACAGATGATTAACGGTGTGAGACAGTTCAAGCTGATAAACGGCCTTGGAGCCGAATACGACATGACCAGACCGGAGGCCCTATTCCATGATCCTAACGGACTGGGATGGGGGACAGAGCGGGAGATCGTCCGCCTGGGGATGACCTACACGGCCATCGACGAGCGAGAGATCCACTCGGCTCCCTCCGGAGAGATGGTCTTCAGGACCTACCGGGAATACGCCAATTTCCTGGCCTTCATCCAGGTCGGCGGCCTGGTCCTGGCATATAAGCCGATAAACACCTGGTACTACGCCCAGTGCATCCGGGCCATGGACAAGAGCGAGATAAAGCCGTCCAACAATCACCTCGTCTGCCCGATAACCTTCGAGACAACCTCCTATTGGTACGAGAAGGTAATCAAGCAGACAAGCACGACGGTCATCACAGAGAACGCCAAGACCTACGACTACACATACGACTATCAGTATTCGATCAATGCGTCGAACACCTTCGACCTGATGCTGGATCTCCCGTCGTACTTCAAGATAACCATCTTCGGCGAAGCGACGAATCCCGTGTGGACTCTGTCGGTGAACGGCTCGGCGGTGATGAGCGGCAAGGTGTCCACGACAGTCCCTGTCGGTCAGAAGCTGGTAGTCAACACCGACCCGAACGAGATGGAGATCGGCCTATACAACGCAAGCACGGGGGCGTACATCTCGAATCAGTACGGCAACAGCGACTTCACGACGGAGAGGATATTCTCCCTCCCTCGGGGAGCTTCGACCATAGCGGTGACGACGGACGACCTGACGGTGCCGCAGGTGGCTCTGGAGGTGATGAAGCATGTATAGGGTCGAGATATACGACATGTACACGCAGACCTTCGTCGATGCGTTCCCGATAGACCATTCAACGCCGATCTCTTATGACTACATCAATCCGCAGACCTTCGAGGTGACGGCTCCGGCTGATGTGACGGTGTCCCTCCGCAATACCGTGAGAATACTCGACGAAGGCACCGTCCTGTATAGCGGCTATGTGTCAGACATAACGAGAGAGAGAACGAAGACCGTCATCTCCCTCGCTCCTCTGCTTCTGCTACTGAACGAGGTGTCCGTCCAGAACACGACTTATACGGATTGGCGGCATCAGATCGACACGCAGATATGGTACGACTTCCGTCAGACAACGCCGTCCCTGTATTCGGTGCCGTGGACATTCTACACGGGGTCACCGTATACGAATTGGGACGGAGTGACGGCCACCTACGGGGCGGAGCTGCTGAACGACATGGAGTGCGTGCAGCTTGCCGCCACGACATACGGCAAGTTCATGACCTTCGGCGTGTCGGTGTCGAATACGAACTTCGCAAAGCCTGTCTACGGCTTCAGGAAGTTCACCACGACGCAGACCATCGAGGCAGACCTCGACAACATCATCGAGAAGGACATTCAGGAGACGAGGCTCGGCGGCTACAACATTGCGATGCTGTGGTACCCGTACTCACAGGGCAATTATCAGCATTACGATGCCGTCCTCCTGAACGGAACGGTGCAGGCAGCGACGGCGGCCCTGAAGGCACAGATCGCAGAGCCGAGGATCGCATCGAAGGTGACGGACAATTCGTCCCCGACGAACGAAGAGATATGGCAGTTCTTCAGACAGGCGTTGCAGCCGTCCGCCGATAACCTCGACATCACCCTGACCGTCCTGAAGGACGACAAGATAGTCGAGCCGACGAAGATGAAGATCGGCCAGCCTGTACTCATTAAGGCCAACGGCAAGGAATATTCGACATTCCTGACGGGCTTCACCATATACCGAGACCGTTATGACCTGAAGTTCGGTACGATCCGACAGGCCCTGACGGCACAACTCAATCGGGAGGACAAATAAATGGCAATAGCATTACACACCGTATCCGGCGGAACTGTCTCGGCAGAAGACGACGCTCGTCTGTATGAGAAGCTGACGGGCGGCCTCGGCGGCATCGTCGACGGCGGTGTCTGCACATCGTCCGGCGGCCTCGTCGTCCATGTGACGGCAGGATGGGGCATCGCCTGCGGAAGGATATTCTCATGGGATGCGGACAACATCACCGTCACGGGAGCAGGAAGCGGCACGGTCAACGGAAGGCTGAAGATCGTCATCGACCTGACCGACCCGAGCGACCCGATATCGATCGTCAGCGAGGCATCCTCCTCTCTTGCTCCCCTTGTCACGGGAGACCTGAACGGAGCCGACCTCGTCTACGAGATAGCCCTCTGCACCTATTCCGTCAGCACGACGGCGGTGTCCTCGCTTGTGAGCAACACGGCGGTGCGGATAGTTCCTGCCAATGCGACGGCCCTCGGCGACTATGTCCCGACGACGAGGACGGTCAACAGTAAGGCGTTGTCTTCAGACATCACCCTGTCGGCCTCCGATGTGTCGGCCGTTCCGACGACGAGGACGGTCAACAGCAAGGCCCTGTCGTCGAATATTACCATCGGCAGAGATGACATCACGGGCATCGTGAAGAGCAACACGACCTCCACGAAGACCCTCACGATGTCCTATTCGAGCGGCGTACTCACCATCACATACAATTAAGGCGGTGATCCGATGTCCATCAAACTGAACGGCACGACCATCAACAACGGCGGCACCTGCACATTCAACGGGAATAATGTCACGAAGATCGTGTGGTCGAGCGGCGGCACGAATTACACCGTCTGGGAAGCGAAGCAGCAGTATTTTCCCGACGGCCTGACCTATTCAACGGGCGGGGCAGGCTCTTCGATGTCATCCGTCACATCGACCAAGCTGACGGCCAAGTGCGACGGGTCATCCTATACGAACGCAAACTGTCATCCGTCGACAACGGTCAACCTGACGAACATCTCGTCCATCAAGTTCACCGTGGACAACATCACGAAGAGCGGCAACGCAGAAGTGACCGTCGGTGTCTGCAAGACACAGAACCCGAACAATTACGCATCATATGCGAACAATTCCGGCAAGGGCCTTGCGGTCACATCAACAGGCACGAAGACCTTGGATGTGAGCGACCTGACGGGAACAGGCTATTATATCTGCATCTCCGTCTGGGGCAGTACAGGCGGAGCGGAAATCGGCGTCACGAAGATCGTGGAGGGCTAAACAATGGCGAAAATCAATCAGGGCGATCAGTACGCCGTCGAGATCGTGCTGACCGACGAAGACAATCATGCGGTGACACCGTCGACCGTGGACGACCTGAAGATAAAGATGTGCGGCATCGAAAAGAGTTATCTTGCCGGATCTCTCGTCTATCGGGATGACAAGTGGCTCTTCCCCCTGACACAGGCGGACACCCTCGCCATGAAGGCAGGGCGAATCCCTGTTCAGGCACAGGCCCTTATCGGCACGACGGTCATATCCACCGATGTCATATATGCCGACATCGGGCGGTCAATTATAAGGAGTACCTTCTGACATGGCTCTCAAGATGACATTCACCGTCAACAGGCGGATGTCGATGCAGATGTCGGGCATCCCCTCGTTGAACATAGGAATCAACGGGGCGGCAGCTTCTACGCCCACGCAGACGAGGACGGTCACGCCGAACGATGACATACAGGTCATCGATCCCGACGAAGGCTTCCTCCTGTCAAGGGTGACGGTCGCACCCGTCCCGAATTATTACGGACACATAGCCTTCAACGGCTCGGTCATAACGGTATATTAAGGAGTTTAACACATGGCACAGAATGTAGTCATTAACGGCGTAACATATCAGAATGTCCCATCCGTCGAGATCCCGAAGAGCGGAGGCGGCGGCAACGCCGTCTTCACCGATACATCCGACGGAACTCTTGCCTCTGGCGATGCGATGCTATCGGGCAACACCGCATACGCAGGCGGTGTTAAGTACACGGGAACAATCGTCACCAAGACGAGCAGCGACCTGACAGCTTCAGGCGACACCGTCACAGTCCCCGCCGGATATTATTCCAGCAACGCCTCGAAGGCGGTGGCATCAGGCTCCGCAACGGCTCCGTCGTCCATCTCTGGGACATCGGCATCCGTGTCCACAAGCACGAACACGCTGACGCTCTCGAAGACCGTCTCCGTGACCCCTGTCGTCTCGGCAGGTTATGTTTCAAGCGGCACCGCAGGCAACGCCTCCGTGTCCCTGACGGCCTCTGTGACGACAAAGGGAGCGACGACATACACTCCGTCAACGAGCAATCAGACCATAGCTTCAGGCACCTATCTGACAGGCACACAGACCATATCAGGAGACGCAAACCTCGTCGCCTCGAACATCAAGAGCGGCGTGAGCATCTTCGGAGTACGGGGCAGCCTGTCCGCCGCCACGGTATCACAGGACGGGTCGACGAAAGTTCTGACAATCAGTTAAAAGGA
>JAEIGA010011536.1_pt1 | contig 13423 bp, 24 predicted proteins | sample 9270691 | NCBI WGS metagenome assembly JAEIGA01 (sample SAMN17057246, study PRJNA624740) | gut metagenome | biome: biome; isolation source: fecal sample | host: Bos grunniens | place: China: Xizang | collected 2019
ACATTTGCTGTCATCAAACCAAACATCGTGATGAATCACTCTTTGGTTATTGGCATCTAAGTGCAATACCAGATAACTTCCATACTCCGTAGGAGTACCTGTTTGCCATTTAAATATTCCTATCATATTCAGCTAATTGTTCTTTTACTTTTCTGAATTATCGTTTGTCTGACAACATCATCTATCGCCTTTTGCATGCGCTTCTGCTGCGCCTCTGACAATCCATTCCATCCGCAAGCATGCTCTGTCAAGACCTGCCGGCAAATCAGCTCCAACCCGCCATAAATCAGCCTTTTCGCGACATCAACCTTTTCGACAACAAATTGATCTAACTGCCTATCGACTGCAGCGATGTCTGCCTTTACCGCCTGAAGCAGAATCTGCTTAGACAAATTGACCGCGCGATCACCTGCCTTCTTTCGCAGTGGTGCTAAGTCAGCATCATCCAAAGATATTTTTTCAATCTCAACCGATTCAGTAACCAGCTCCGCTGCTCTATCCATCAGTTTCTTTAACTGTAAAGCCTTTTCATGTTTCATATCAAATCTTGATTAAATATCTTTTTAAATCATTCTGGTCCAGAATAGACTTTCTTTTCCTTTGAAGGCCATTTACAAAGTCAATGAACGCCTTAACATTCTCCTCGCATTCAAACATCGTATCATACAGTGCAAAGAACTGATATGTGCAGAATCCGATATTATGCTTGTGCTTGTCATACTCCGGATTGAAGATGCCTGCATTGTCCGCAAAAACCTGAGCATCCCAATATTCAACATACCTTCTATGCTCGCTTTCAAACTTCTGGAGCCACATCTTCATCTGTGCATAGCATTTAGCCAGACGGTCAAGATTCTTCTTGCTCTTCCTGTATGTCTCTTCATCGCTCTTGGCCTTGATGTCAAGCCTGTCATATTCAGCCTCCAGCATCTGAAGAATGTCCTCACGGATAAGATCGGCACCGCTAACCATGATGTTCATGACATCAAGCTTTTCATGCAGCTTGGCTCTTTGCTGGATCGCTCTTCTTCTTTCCTGAATCAGCAAGGCCCTCAACGCCTGCTCACTGGTCAGAAAGCATGCAGCTCCGTAGTTATAATGCATCTTCGGCTTCTTCATGTGCCGGCACCATTTCTTTACCGGGTCGTAATGAAAGCACATCTGGCATGGCCTGAGCGCAGGATCCTTGGCCATCTGGGCCTTCGCCTCATCGATATACTCCTGTTCAATGATGATTTCCTCGTCTTCCATACTACCAATCATTTTCATTGCCAGCCGGCAGATCACCAACATCATCCTTTATTCCACCCCAAGGCTTCACGGTGCCAAGCCACGGAATGTCGAATAGATCCTTCTCGGTCATTGTATCTGCCTTCTCCTGCGAAAAGAAAGGCTTTAAGCCGTGAGATATGCCATTTCGCTTTTGCCGGTGTTCTATTGCCACAAGATTGAGCTTTACATCTGCAAAATACTTGGTCACAGTGCTACCGTCCGGCTGCTGCATCTTATATCCGTTGCAGACAGTTCCGATATTATTATCGATAGGTATCACGACACACTGCCGGACAGATTTATTGCCTTGGACATCCATCACCTTTGCGCCCGGCAATTTTGTCAGATCAATTTGAAGATTCAGATTTGCCATACATGTTAAAATTTAGATTGATTAACTTATCATTTTCCATCGGACACCCTTTCCAGCTGTCATTCTGTCAAGATGCTTGTGAACCAGCCCCGAATGAGTCTCGATCCATCGTCTTGCATCCGGTGTTACCGACCATTCCCATTTGTTGAGCATGCCATTCCAAACCATTGCCACTTTATGATTGATGATCACCTCAACACCTTCGATGTCATCATTGCATGCCGACTTGTAGATAGCCTCAACGGCCTGAAGATAATCGGGCCTAGCCCATTGGCCTTCCTGCTTGAAGTTCCAGAGCCTTGCAAGGCCAAGCCTCTTTTCAGGTGTTTCAAATGTACGGCCATCCGAATTGCGCCATCCCATTGAGTCATTCCATGCTATGAACCTCTCTACCTCAGCAGCCGGATCGGCTGCATTCCTGAAGAAAAAATCTTTATAAAAATTCTTCTTTTCTTCTTCTTGCTCAGCCGGCAAGGCGCAAGAAAAATTATTATATATTATTATATCTTTATTATTGGTTGTCATTTTGACAACCCTTTTTTGTCGTTTTGACAACCCTTTTTTGTCATTTTGACAACCGTTGTCATTTTGACAACCCTCCTGCGCTGGAGTGCTTTCAAGGCCCATCGATTCACCTCGGATTGACCGTGCCAGCATCGCTTCATAATTGGCTGTATATTCATAGCATTTCACACCGCCAATGTGGTATTCAAGCTTATTGATATATCCGGCCTTTTCCAGCTTTGTGATGAGCTTGCTGACCGCTGCCTTGTCGGTATCCAGCCACTCGGCCATATACGACAAGGATACCCGGCATTTGTTCTTGCCATCCTTAGAATAGCCATGAATCAAGGCAAACAGCAGCAAGGCATTACCTTTCAGCTTCAGCTTGCTCTTCATAGGAGCCAAGATGTTTATGTAGTCACCGTCTTTCATAATTCAAAGCCTCCTCCTTTTGAGGAGGCCGTTTTTACAGTTTTATACTCAGCCGGTCTGCCAGCTGCCTTATAACACCCTTGCCATAGGCGTTGCATGTAAGCCTGATGAACTCCTCAACGGTGAAGCTGTCCGTTTCAGGATTGATTCCATGATCCTGACAGAACGCCCTTCTTCCCATCTCACACGATCCGGTAAGGATGTTATGCCATCTGAACAGATCTTCACCGGAATATTTCTCGGACATATAAGGATGCTCCTTGATGAAGCTGTCAAGCCTTTCCTCAACAGGCATATTGCGCTGATGCTTTGCGATTGCATCCATATGAGCTGTATGAATGTCCTTTCCATGAGCAAAGCAACCTCCTACCTTGGCAATCCAGCAAGGCTCAAGTGTCAAATCTCCACAAATGATATGGCCCCTTGCAAAATTGCCGTTGACTTCATCTATCAGGGTACTTACGCCATCAATCATATAGACCGGCTGACCGTTGTACGACTTTACGCCAGAGCCATAGCCATCGCCATCGCCATCGCCATAGCCATAGCCATAGCCATCGCCAGAGCCAGAGCCAGAGCCAGAGCCATAGCCATAGCCATAGCCATCGCCATCGCCAGAGCCAGAGCCATCGCCAGAGCCATAGCCAGAGCCATAGCCATAGCCATAGCCATCGCCATAGCCATCGCCAGAGCCAGAGCCAGAGCCATAGCCATCGCCAGAGCCATCGCCAGAGCCATAGCCATCGCCAGAGCCATCGCCAGAGCCATAGCCAGAGCCATCGCCACGGTCAAGGAACTTCAGGATCTTATCATCTAGGCTTTCCATTCCTTCACAGCATTAATAGATTCTACAGCCTTCTCCGTACATGGAAGCACCTCGATCACATTGAACACCTCGATGCTGTCAAGGGTCACTGTGAACTTGCATGATCCCGGATGCAATACGCCTTCCTTGGCAAGCTGCATGAGTGATGCTGCACCTGACCAATACCACAGCTGCCTCACATTGCCAAGGGTCATGGTATCGCCTTCACGGCTGATGATTTCTCCGAAGAATACGCCTGCACCTTTGCAGCGGATAATGAATTTCTGTTTGTCCATAACTTTAGATTTTATTAAAACTTAAAATGAGTGAATGTTCCTTCATACTTCTGAAGCATCGGTTCATCCGGAGAATCCCAGACATCGCCATGCTGGCAGTGATGAACGAGAACCAGCCCGGCTGAGTCTATCTTTTCCAAAGCCTTTTCCCTTGTCAGGATCTTGCCAGAATGATGAGGATTCGTCACCTCTTCATACTGCCATTCCGAAGCAATTGTATCCTCATCAACGCCTATGGCTTTGGCTTCCACCACGTATTTAATTATTGCCATACTCCTCGATTATTTCCACTATCATTTCAGCAGCATTCAATTTACCTGTAATATACCTTATTGCCAATGCTGGCCTATCAGGAACCTCCAGCTGTCTGATATAATTATCCTTCAACGCATCGACCCTGCTTTTTATATCATTGACCGCATCTCGATAACCTTTCGCATAGGCATCTCTACGCATTGAAACCTCATAGCCTTCATCCACTTCTCTTGGATGACCGATATATTTATTTGCTTTATCCAATATGCTCATGTTATTCAAATAATGATTGTTGAGTTACTATATGACTCCCTATCACCTCAACCCCATGCACTTCTCTTTCAAACCTTTCATTCATCTTGTCAAAGTACTCTTTGTCAAGCTCACAGCCGTAAAAGTCCAGACCTGCATGATAAGCTGCAATTCGGCTCGATCCTGAGCCAAGATGTGTGTCTAATATCCTCTGCCCCCCCTAGCAAATTTTTCAAATATCCAAGCATAAAGAGCTACAGGCTTCTGTGTCGGATGTATCCTGATTTTTTCCTTGTTAACTCCACCAAAAAAAGGATAATCAAAGCACTTCGCTGAACCTCGAAAGGAAGTCCATGCTAATTCGCCATCTGCATAACTTCTTACAGGCTGATGCTTATACCAGAAAATAAATTCCTTACACTTAGGCAACATATCTGACAAGTGATTATAGCCCCATATTATTTGATTTTTGCTGACCCTAAAAAGCTCGATAAAATATTCTGGTCGTGGCTTATTATCATTCACTGTTTTGGTTTGTCCATATTTGGCAATTCTTGAAGTTGCATGAAATCCCGCATCAATTCCATACGGTGGATCCACAACGGCAAGATCAAAAAACTTATCAGGGAACTGCGCCATATAGGCCATGCAGTCCATATTTGCGACTTCACTTACCGTACCCAACATTGATAAACTTGTTGACATTCTGTTCCATCAGCTTATATATCGACTGATGATATTTGCTGTTCTTATTATATTTTCCGCGACACTGAATGATCTTGCCCGACTTCATATTCAGTTCAATCGTTTCCATCCTTTTGCCGTTGACCTTTGCACCGATTATAAGACAATGCTCCTTTTCATAATACTTATTGCTGTAAACACAATGATGAAGTTCATTTCCTTCGACAAAGAAATCATACAGGTCCTGCAATGGTCTTAGAACAATCCTTCCATGCGCCACTCTGATATCCAGAAAATCCTTCATCCTTCTACGATATTCAGCCGACAATTCTTCTGATTCCCTCAACAGCTTCTCCTTCTCCCTTCTCAACCGTTCTTCTTCTTGCTGCTTCCGCCTTCGCCATTTTGCTACCAACAGTTTATCATGCGCCTTCTTCAAGTCTGCAGGACATATAAATTTGGGATTACAGATATCCTTTCCTTGCCAGCTTAATTCATCTACATAGTCAAGCCATAATCCGGCATCCCTAATGACATACTTATGCCTCATCGCTATTCGAAGACTATCCCATCGAGATCTGACTGCATAAGCTTTCAAGCAGTAATAATCAAATACATTCCACTGCTTTGCTTTTGCAATGATTTCAGCCCTTGGATCCTCGATGATAGCTTCCAGCTGTTCCACCACCCCGACACCCTTCCTCAGTCTGTTCAGGCCATTTCTCCTGACCACCGGAATCAATTCCACTTGCTGGCCTACAGGACCGGAATAACGATATCTGTAGTGATCATATTTCAACGATATAGGCGTGTTCATCTTCCAGGCATCAACATAACCACATGCGCCTCTTACACTTCTACCCATAAAGACGGTCTTGCATCCTGGCTTCATCCACACCTGCGACACCTCATTGCATGAAAATGTATTCTTTTTCTCGCCTTTTCGAATGGTGACTTCGCAGAAATAGTTCCTGACTACCTGCCATCCCTCAACGACTTTAACCATGGACCAATACCATTTATCGCGATGTACCTTCTTGCCGGAGCTTCTTTTCACGCTTGCATGGACACCGCAATGCGGACACACGCCTTTGCGGATTCTGCGATTATCCCACAGATCAGAATGCCATTCATGACCGCAGCAAGAACACCACGCGGATTGCTTTCCGACATATATCTGCGCATAGGCCCGCATGGCTTCCAGCTCTTCAGATGGCTTCATTCTTGGCAAAAACATGCTCAGATTTGCCACCTCTATCTGATTCTTCGTCTTGGCCATAGCAGCAATTAAAATAATGACAATTGAGCATCATCCTGAACAACCGGCTTCTTTGCAGTCTTTTTCGACACCTCAACTTTCGGCTTAGGGCTTTCATCACGACCCGGCACCACAATATGTACTTTGGGAGCCGTTGCCTTCTCGACAATACCTTCGTCAATATAATGAATGGCCATACCATATATCTCATCATCTTCGAATGCCTGCCTTCCGGAGTTCTTTACCTGATTGATGATGTAAGAGCAACACTGTGTCATGCAGTTCTTGTCCTCCGACATCCTTGCTGCCAATTTCTCAGCAAATACCTTATCTTCTGCAGCAACACCTTTAAGGTGCTGCTCAATTACCTTGACAAAATGCTTCATGATTAACAGATTGATGACCAACATTTAAGAATTTCAGAGCCGAGGAAGAACGGCCTGCCGTTAGTTCTTCTGGTTCCCTGCTTGATAAGGCCTTGAGCTACCCATGACCTCAATGTGTTTCTTGACTTGATGCCTAAGAATTGGCATGTCTCGTTGAATGTGTACCTGTTTTCAGGCTGGACATTCGGTCTAGCAGATGTCATCGTTACTATTTTTTACAAATTTGCTTTCAAGTCCAAAGGCTGCTATAATGCCTGCAGTAAACATGTGGCCGGGATTGTAGAAGTATGCTCCCACAGCCAAAGCCACTGCAAAACCGACTACCAGCACCTTCCAGATAATGTTTACCTTTCTTACATCTTTAGGTCGTACCATAATTGACACACTTTTGAAATTATACACTTTTGAAATTGGTGCCTCCGGGCATATCCCTACATCCGGAGGCGGGAATCTAACCTTAAACCATAATATTAAAACTTCCTTGGAGAAAGTCGTGGAACACCGAGGATTCGAACCTCAACCTATGGATGCGTCCAGATTATTAACCCTTTTATGGCTTATTGTTATCCATCGCACTGCCGTTATGCTAGTGTTCCATGTGCCACCCAGCTGCTTGCCATGGGAGGCGTGGATCTGATTCGGAGATGCCTGTGCCAGCCGGGCAACACTCTCACTTGAGGCATCTTTAAGAACTCTTCCGGCTGTCTTTGCGAGGCTGGCAGATATCACTCCGACAGCCCCTAACCAACAACATTCATTAAAACGGTTTACACACTTTCTCTCGCCACTCGCCATCTGGAGATGTGCATCAGTATCATCCGATGCATATCTTAAGCCTCCCTTCGGACCATTATGCCGTTGACGGTCGGCCATATCTTGAACCTCATTGTTGAGGATCCGTCATTCAGCAGCCTTCTCAGCTCGTTCGCATCCGGCATTGCCGACAGGTGACATTGAAAGAACTCTTCGTTTACTGCCAGCGCATACGCCTTGGAAACAAACTCCTTGATTATTCTGGCTCTTTCCCTTGACAGCTTCTTCATCAGCCTTTCAACCTCCATTGCTGTCACTACTCCCATCTCTCCATCCATACTATGCCGTCCTGGTAACAATAAAACCTATCGGATTACGCCTCTTGTCGACATTCCATGATCCGGCATTCGCCTTCTTCAATCTTACTGCGGTATTTCTGAGTGTGTTTTCACACACCTCGGAACCGAAGAACACACTAGCCCCTACCTCCATAGCCTTAAGTGTCGCACTCACATTGATCGTATGAACTATTCCCTCCATTGCTTTTCCGGTTTATTTTTGTTTTATTTGCATTGTATATACATATTGAATGCAAAAGTACAGAAATTTTCTGAATTGTCAAGAATTTATCTGAATTTTTCAATCAAATAGTATGTTATTATGAAAGAAGTTATCTTTAAGCTGTTAGATTACAGCAAGTTAAACGCGAAGCAGTTTTCTGAAAAGCTCGGTATGAAGCGAGGCCAAGCCATTTATGACATCATAAGTGGTAAAACCAAACGCATCAGCGAGAAGTTAGCAAATCAGATTATTTCTGAATTTCCTGAAATTAATAGAACTTGGCTATTGACCGGAGAAGGCGAAATGCTGAAGAATACACCAGCTGTCGCAGAAAGTCATTCGATATCTATTGCCGGAGAAGAAATTAAGGAGAATAAAATTAATGTAAATGCTGATGAAACCATCGCCATGCTGATTGCTGAAGTAGCAGCACAACGGAGGCTGACAGAGAAGGTTCTGGAACATAACACAGAACTGATAGCCATTATCGCCAACAAAAGGCCGTAATCAAAAGGTTTCATAATGTAAAAGTCCGTTAATCCAGACATTCCACAAGATGTGCCAAATACGAAAATCGTAAACAAAATTTTTGATATGAAAAGGATCGCGATATTACTTGCATCATTACTTGCATCATACACCATGCTGCTAGCTCAGAACTTCAATGCTGAAGATGGTAAGATATATTGGCAAAAGATTTATGAGAAAGAAATCGATATTGTTTCGGCTTTGACCAATACCGGGATATTCACAGACATAACAACCACAAATGGAGTTGTTTCAGCCAGAATGAAACAAACAGCCATTGACCTCAACGGCAGAAGCACAATGAGTGTTCCAATCCTTATTAGGGATGGAAATATGACATGCTTTGTGAGAATACAAAGCAAAGAAGGTCGATATCGTGTAACTGTAGAACAGTTCAAGATTCATAATAAATATGAGGAAAACAATGAAGTCGGAACCGAACTTGAATTTTGGTATATCAAAAAACAAGATTCATCACTGAAGCCAGCATTTAACAAGACAGCAGCACCTGTCCTGGATGATATGCTCAGTGATCTATTCGCATTTAACGACAAACTTGATGATGAATGGTAATGACTATTTCCATTTTGGAAACTATCACTGACTTTGCAAAAACTTTGCAAACGCACAGACGCATCACTTAACTAATTATAAATCAGCAAGTTTTTAAGGCAAGAAAATGCCTTCTAAGCTGTGGGTCTTGGGTTCGAATCCCAACCGAATCACAATGCATTATTCAGCTGATTATCAATAATTTAGATAGTCAGCTGAATCTGTTTTATAGAGTGATTTTACGGCTTATTTGGCATAAAAATTGGTCAGTTTTGGTCAATTCTGCTCAGTTTTGTTCAGGAACCTTGCAAAAACTTTGCAAAAAAAATTACTCTTATGGCTAAAGTATCACTTTACCTCGACATGCGAGCCGTTAAGCCCGGCCAACCCGGACCTCTGAAGATCAAGTATCATCATAGAGGCTCCACAATCTTTTTGCCTACCACCATCCGGCTTTTGCCTGAACAATGGATGGGAGACACCATTATCAATCATCAGAGAGCAAAGCAATGGAACAACATGCTCCGGCTCCGTATGGCTGACATCACTAGCGAGATCCTTGAGCTGGAAGTTACCAGCAAGCTCGGAACCATGACAGCAACAGATCTGAAGAAAAGGCTGATGACCAGCATTGGTCATTCAACCGAAAAAGAAGCGGACAATGCCTTTCTTCCTGTATTCAATGAATATTTAGCCACCTTTGACAAAGCCGGCACCATCAGCATATGGAACAACACCCTCAACCGAATCAAAGCTTTCTGCGCTGATAAGGGATACAACCTCAACACACTGACTTTTGACCGCATGACTCCAGAATGGATGGAAGAGTTCGACACTTTTATGGCCAAAACGGCCCCTAAAGCGAACGCAAGAGCCATTAATCACCGCAACATAAGGGCTGTGTTCAATTATGCCATTAAGCGCAAAAAAATGGCTATTCCTTATCCTTATAACATCTTTAAGATAAAGCATCAGGAAACAAGGCATCAAGATCTTACTGTAGAGCAGACACGCACCCTAAAAGATTATCCGGTACCTGAAAGTCACATCGCCAAATGCCGTGATTTGTTTATGCTGATGATTTATCTTCGCGGAATCAATGCTGCAGACCTTTTTGGCGCGAAAAAAGAGCAGATAATAAGTGGAAGGCTGGAATATTACCGATGCAAGACCGGAGCATTCACATCTGTAAAAATAGAACCTGAAGCATGGGATATAATTAAAAAATATGCCGGCAAAGAATATATTCTTGATATCGCTGAAAAATGGACCGACACAAAAAACTACCTGAGAAAGATGGACAAATATCTGAAGAAGGTTGGCCCGGTTACAGTAGGCAAAAAAGGAAAGAAGACATATTCCGGGATATTTGACAAGCTGGCCAGCAATGGAGCGAGACACACTTGGGCCTCGCTGACCTTTGAGCTTGGACATTCTATAGATACCGCATCCGAAGGTTTAACTCACAAGCATGGCCACAGGACCACAAATATCTATGTCAACAAGCGATACCAGAAAAATGTTGACAAGGCTAACCGGGATGTAATCGATTACATCCTCAACAGAGAAAGTATTGCACAAAACGCAAATTAATTGACATAATATGCAATTTTAGAACACTTTCCGGCAATTTTAGAACAAAAGTGGGTTGTGCAAAACACCACAACCCACAAATTCATTTTTTCGCTAGCAGCCTTTGTTCCGCTGCATCAAACTGCACATTCCACGCATTTATTATTTGATTTTTTAAATCTTCATCATTCTGCATTCTATCAAAAAGTTCTCTTGACAGAGTGATTTCAATTACAGCATGCAGTTCTTTATTGAGTCTTTGCACAATAAAGTAAAGAGGCAAATCTGCATAAATAAGATATCTATGCTTTGATGTTTCTTTAAGACCAAGGCTTTCAGCCAACATTAACGGGTCATAATTTTCCATATTATTGAAATTTACTGATATCTATTTCAAGAATTTCTCGCTCATCATAGCCCTCCATCGGAACGACTTCAAACGATATTTTTAATTCATTTTTCGCGTAAGGGTCATACCATTCACTAAAACTAATTACGCGAACCACTTTCCCGTTGATTTTTGCCGGCAGCCCTAACTTATAGCATCGCTGCAACTTCATTCTTTCTATATGAAATTCATATAAATTATCCGGTAACTGATTTGGCTTAAAAGCCTCTGCAGTCAGCTTTGCATTTATTTTCTGCTGCCAATCAGCAAGTGCATGACTTATATCAGTGGCAACTATAGCTGTTTCTTTAGCAAAATTAACAACTTCATAATGCTTAATCAATTTATCTAGAACAGCACCAATACTGACACCATCCTCAACGGCTTTCTGTTTCATCCATCTTTGAGCCGACTCGCTTACACGCCAATGGACAGATACGACATCTTCACAAAATGCCTTTCGACCTGATCCTTTTCTATAGCCACCTTTTGTCATACTATATGTTTATCTAAATACTTTAACACATCGTCTTTTAACACATCCGCCATGCTTTCTGCCATTCTTCGTATCACTAAATTACGATTAGCAAGTTTTGTCTCAAAAACCTCATCATATAATTTTACTTTTCCACCATCTTGAATACGGAGTTCCAGCCTTTGATAATTACTAGAATAGCCCACATCGGATATATTTATTTCTATCTTCATATTAAAGAAAATTTTGCACAAAAATACCTTTTTGTTTTGATTTTGCAAACAATAATCACAAGAAGTGGCCATCCTCATTTTGAGAACAGCCACTACATTTTCGTAATGTCACAAAATGTTCAGCACTCCAACCCGTAATAAGCTCTAATGCTTTTTTCTCGATCCGGATCATTGATGAAAGCAATGGCCATCTTGTATGCCAGCTTTGCATACTCCGAGCCTTGAGCCATGTTCATCAAGACACCGCCATAGTCGGCATGCATCATGTTCATTACGGTAAACAAAACCCATTTGTTATACTTCCTCGGTTCCTCGATGCTTCCTCCTACTGCCTTTACCGCATCAAAAAGCATATCGGGCCTTGGCCATTTAGGACCTCTGGTCTTATCAAAGTTGACCAGATGCTCGGTGATATATTCAGCCTCTTTCTCAGTCAAAAAATCACCATAGTTTTGCATTCCGGTGCAAACTTCCATCATTTCCTCAAACTCCTCCATAGGTTCCAGCATGATGATCATCTTACTGATAATAGGCATAACCTCATGGTGTTCACCTATCTTCTCATGGAACATGTCCATAAATTGTTTTCCTTTGTCAGTCATAGCTATACTTTTTAAGGGTTACTTTTTCTTTGCCGGGCTGTCAGCTTCCAGATCAGGTATATCTGGGATAGATACTGAAGCCTCAACCTTATTGAGTCGTTCTATCAGGCTTTTTAATAAGGTTTTGATTTCGATTGATTGCCTTAGTGTCTGATAAGCACAGCACTGCATCCTGTCAATTTCAGGTGGCAATTCGCATTTTACACAGTTACCGATACATTTCATTTCTTCATATTTTGCATTAGATAAGCCACCACCTTACCAACACCTTTGAACTTTTCCTGAATCAAGGTTTTGACAGCGACTTTGATAACACCTTTGTTGTTCTTGATCATAGGGTAATACTCTATGATTTGCTTTGCCGTAATATCGAAGTTCATGCTGATATCCTCAGCTATCTTCTGGACCTGTGCAGCTTCTTCATCGTTTCTGCAATCAATAGCCAGATATATTTTTCTATAGCCCATAATTATGCACCTTGTAAATTGTCAAAATCGATTTCTTTCGGTTGGTCATCATTTGCTGGTGCATCTGTAGCCTTTACACCGACAAAGGCACCTATAACACCGCCAATGGCACCGACAGCCAAATCCCACACTTCAGGATATTCCTTCTTTATGGTTACGATCTGCTTACCATAGCCGACCACCTTATCCATCATTGTCTGTGGTTTAGGGCATTCATCCGGAATGCCTTTGTTCCGGGCAACGACACTAGCAAAATCATCGGCCTTTCTTGCTGCTGTCATCAAATCTTCACCTTGCTCGGCAAGGTATGAAAACATATAGTCAAAGGCTTGTGATCTGCTGGAAAAGTCAGGAACCGACTTCTTTTGTGGCTTATTAAACATAGTCAGTAATAGAAGGGAGGGTCGAAACCCTCCCTATTAGGAAATTAGCAACCTCCACAGGTCTCAATCTGCTCCAATGTTGAAGTAGCGAGATTGTAGCTGTTCTTAGCCACATAGCGGGTGTCATTGCATCCGCCACTCCTACCACAACCACAGCGAGATGTAAACACAGCCTGATCAAGTCCGACAACATCATCCTTGATGTCCTGAACACCTTGAACTGTCTGTGCAAGGGTGTTATTGATACGATACACATTCTGTGCATTAGCTGTCACAGCTGGTTCAAGCGCATTGACCCTACCATAGAGCTGCTGAATGCTTCCGGCAAGATTTGCCTTATCCTCGCCCTGCTTATGGCAGAACCACAAGAATGCGATAACGATAATGATGGC
>JAEIGA010011537.1_pt1 | contig 13423 bp, 7 predicted proteins | sample 9270691 | NCBI WGS metagenome assembly JAEIGA01 (sample SAMN17057246, study PRJNA624740) | gut metagenome | biome: biome; isolation source: fecal sample | host: Bos grunniens | place: China: Xizang | collected 2019
GAGAGATTTACAACAGATGATACAGATACAGCCGGATTTATACAAGTGACAAATCAATATAGAACCAAATATGGTATACCATTTACTGATGAAATTGTAGCAGTAAGAAAAAAGTATAACATCTCTGCCTCGAAAATGTCGCTGATTCTTGGTTTTGGAGCTAATCAGTGGAGACATTATGAAGCCGGAGAGGTTCCCAGTGTGTCAAATGGCAGGATGATACGTTCTATAATGAATCCTGATGTATTTATAGATATGGTCCACAGTTCCAAGCATATCTTGCAGCCAAAAGACTATGAGAAGATAATAAGACAATCAGATGTATCCCATCTGCATTCTGAATATCAGCCCACTATTTTTGTGTGCGAAAGGGGTATATATAACGGATTTGGAGTATTGTCTGCAGATAGGGTTAAAAATGTATTGCTGTATGTATTGATGAAATGCGGCGATGTTTTTTATACCAAAATGAATAAATTGCTCTTCTATGCAGACTTTGTAGCATATCGCCAATTGGGCATATCCATTACAGGTTTGTCATATAAAGCCATAGAATTCGGCCCAGTTCCGGAAAGATGGGACAGAATTTACAGTTCCTTTGAAGAGATAAGTATTGAGCCTCGTATCATAGGCGATAGAGAGGGAACAATACTTACAACCTCTGTAAAACCTGATACGTCGCTATTTACAGAAAGTGAATTGCATATACTGGATGAAATATGTTCCACCCTCGCTTGCTACACATCAGCAGAGCTTTCAGAACTCAGCCACCAGGAACCAGCCTGGGTAGACAACCATCATTCATCCTCCCGTATATCATACGAATATGCCTATGCTCTAAAGGTGTTGTAGTATCCATGCTAATCAAATAAACCCTCAGCAAAGGTGCTCGCTCCGATTACTCCGAGCTACTCATTTCGCTCACATCGACTTGACAGACAACTCTTCCTTTTAGTCCGACTGCGTCGGCCTAACGTCATCAGACAGAGTCTGTCATTGGCTTCGCCACACGTCGATTTGCCGCTCATTCGCTTAACGCTCTCCGTAAAGTGCGCTCGCATCCTCTTTGCTGAGGGTAAAGAGATCAGACGCCGCTCATAGAGAATGTATGGGATTTGGGCACGGAAAGTGGCAGTTTGGTGCCCAAAGTGGTGTGAAAATGTGAAATGGACACGGAAAGTAGCTATTCCGTGCCCATTTCTATGGATGTGATCCCGCGCTTTAGGGTCTCAGGATGAAAAAGCTATGGATCTTGATGAAAATGTTGGTCTAGTGGATATGAATAATAGTAAGTGGAAGGAAGAAAATAAAAAAATCGCCGTCACTAGAAATGCGGAGCCGTTCCAATCTGACATTTCTTCAGGCGATGTTGCTTCTAACTCCAAGGGAGCTCCTACAGTCATAAGGCCAGGGCAGTTAGAAACCTAAGTAAAGATATCAAGGCGAATACAAAAAGCAAAAAAATAATACCAGTTTCCGTGTAGTATGGTTAGACATCTTAGTAGAACGCACATACCATAAAGGTGGCTTTACGTCTTTCATTGCTTCCGTGCTCTGTATTTTGACACAAGTTCTTCACGTTAAGTTAACCTTGTGCTGAAGCAAAAGTAGTGATATGTCGTAGCAGTATAAAAAAACTACAAGCCTTGCAGAAATTGTGGAATGATAGAGGATGGGAATATCTTTGTGATTAAAATTATGAAATGTAGGCGGTGTTGGCCAGGATAAGCATCGAGTTGGTATTCGAAAGCCTATCCGGACTAAAATGGTAGCTGGCAATGTTTCTGTGTACCCCAGTCGTTTCGGGCGTAGAGTCGTAGGCGAAAGCATACGACGTTGAAGAAGAAGCAGGAGCAGGAATACCGAGCAGGCCTGAATCCATCCACCGCCTTTTTTCTGCCAGAGTCGTTTCGGACGTTGAGCCACGGGGTTTCAGAAGATGCATCTATGGCATCTGGCTTTATTTTACAACAATGCGATATTATATGGATGCTATATTAAGACTGGACGAGCAGAGTTTGAAGTTCTGCGGAGAATCCGGGGAGAAACTCCCGGACGATGCCATTAATGGCGTCATAGCCGCCTTTGGACCGCTGACGGAGGATATTCTATGGGAGGAGAATGGGAGCGGTGACGCGGAAGCAGATGAGCGGCTACTCAGAGAGGTGGACGCGAAAAAGGCGAGAATGGTGGCATTCCTCATTGATAAGGGGTTCAAGTTTACGGCTGAGGAGCTGCTCCTATGCTACACTCTTCGCTGCGTTCAGGTGGCCAGAGTGCTGCTCGAGGCTGGTGTGAATCCGAACGGCAACACCGGCTGCACCTATAGTGTCTTATGGTTGCTGCGGGATGGGATGCGGATGTATAATCACAGTGAAGGTGTTTGGAAGATACTGACCGAGTTGAAGAGTTTGCTGCAGGAGTACGGAGCTGTGGAGTATTGCTGCGACAGCGTCTGCATCTACTACGAGAAATGGCAGCTACAGTGCTGCGGAGATCCGTTCAAGGTAGGGGATACCGTGATGTGGCAAGGATGTTACACCGGCAAGCGGGACGCCCAGACGGATACCTACATTGATTTCACGGAGAACCATCACGTGATGAACGAGGACTACATCATCCGGGGTAAAATCACCCACATCTATGCTGACGTGGAAAATGCGGCCGAGCACAAGATATACGCTGACAAAGCAAAGCGGTGGAAACTGGAGGTGCCGGACGCTGACGGATACCTGGCGGACAACTCCTTCTACCTCTGGGGTTACTTCGTATACTTGACCGATGTCGAGGTTGACTTCAACCCAGACACCCGCTGGTACAGCAACAAGCGCCTGGCGGAGATAGTCAGGAAGCAACAAGAAAAACTAAGCATAGGCATTCTTTGAATCGATTCTTGGATAACGCGGGTTCACAAAAGCACAAATAACAGGGATGGGGACAGTAGAAATTATATGCGTCTTTCAGACATGTAGTTAGGGCATATAGAAGGAGAGCATCTACAATAGTAGAAATTATATGTGTCTTTCAGACTCTTCTTGAGCATCTCGTATGCGTTGGATCTACAATAGTAGAAATTATATGTGTCTTTCAGGCCGAAATGATATGGTCAATAGGGAGCATATCTACAATAGTAGAAATTATATGTGTCTTTCAGACATTCAAAATTACCTTCTTAGTCGTGCTATCTACAATAGTAGAAATTATATGTGAGCATCTCTACATCCTTAAGGTCAAGGTTATCTACAATAGTAGAAATTATAAGTGTCTTTCAGACTAATCATATCCTCCCCTTGTAAGTCTCGATCTACAATAGTAGAAATTATATGTGTCTTTCAGACATCTTTGTATTGGATTTCGGGGTATAACTATCTACAATAGTAGAAATTATATGTGTCTTTCAGACCAATTACATCTTAGCAGCACTTCCAACAATCTACAATAGTAGAAATTACATGTGTCTTTCAGACAGAATCTTCCAGCTCGTTAAGTCTAACATCTACAATAGTAGAAATTATATGTGTCTTTCAGACTATCTCCAGGTTGCCCGATGGCGGTTATCATCTACAATAGTAGAAATTATATGTGTCTTTCAGACTTAAGTTAGTTACATTTATTACTTATTTATATATGGCTTACTTTGCGCAAATTGTAGCCACTCTTTATTTGTAATGGCCAAATTCAGATTTTTAAGTTCATCTGAATGTTTGATTTTTCGCACAATATACAAGCCTTTGCGTGCAATGTTATATGCTCCATTTGCATCTGCATTCTTTGGTAGAGAGGAATCACATTCGTTACTATTGTAAAATATCCCTTTTTCGTCAGCAATCGGGGATATAATATAGTCAATATCTTTACCTATTGCACTGTTTCGCATCTGTAGTGTTAGTTTAAATAGATATAAAATTCCTTTAAAGAACTCTGAAGTATCTTGTTGGACAATGAATTCTTTGAGGTTGTCATTAATATCTATGCCGTATTTTGTAAAGAAGTTTTTAAAACTCTGAGTTAAATCTATCTCAGTACTAATCCAATTAGAGTTTTCATTCTCATCTCTAAGTGTTTCTATACGTTTACCATATGAACAAATTGTCCATTGTGTACGCGTACCTTCCGCTTTTGTAGTAAAATTGGTATAGTCAAAAATAAATTCAAACCAATCTTTATCTTTATTATACTTGATGGAGTCAAACTTACTGAAGAACATTTTTGATTTTTCGCGAGTTTCATAACGTGTGTCAAATAAATTTACAAAACCTGTTGAAGGATCAATTTTGCTGGTATTCCATGCTTGAGTATAGAATAAAAATCCACTCTGTTTACCCATTTTCTGGAAACTGGTAAACTTGTTGGTTAACTGATATGCATTAAGAATACCACCTTCTTCTTCTGGATCTATCTTCTTGTTAGCTAAATAATTGAGCTTGTCAATTAACATTTTTTCAAACTTCTGGTAAACAGAGGCTTCTACCTTTTGTCGTCCACGCATAAAGCCAATATTCAAATCTTCAAGTACAACAATGGCATTATATTTAATCATAAGTTCAGAAATTTTATGAATAACTTGGCTTAAATACCCTTCTTTCAAATCCTTGATATTTTCAATAGTTTGCCAACTTTGGCGAGCCTTCTCTCTTTCATCTTCACGTTTGGATAATAAGTCGTGGTAGTTTGTGTGATATTCATTGCCATTATAAATATTTACTATTTCATTCAAAGAGTATTGTTCTTTTATTCTTCCTTCTAGATCAATCACTGTCAAGTATAATAAATGTCTCTCTCCACGGTCTATACCTATAATGTGCAGATCATCACTTTGTCTTATGTATTCGTTTACCGATAGATTAATGTTGTCTTGGCCAGTACTTTTGAAATTCATTGTAATGGGCACATGAAATTGGAATTTATCTACAGTATAGCGTTTATCCTTAATTAAATCATAAGAGAAAATACTTTGTTTCTTCTTGTTTAATATATTCTTATTGTCGATTTCTTGATTTGCCGGATGAGTTGGCTTATCGTAGGATATACTAGATTTGCGAAAGAATACTTCTGCTTGTCCGTTTAGCTTATACACAACATTTGCTAAATTTCTTTCATCAAATATCATCTTCCAATAAAGTGTATGTAGGTTTGGGGTCCCTTTACTATAAGGGGAGAAATCCTTATTATATATTTGGAATAAATATATTTTACCTTCCTTAACAAGGTTGTCAATGTAATCTGCTGATACATTGCGGAATGATATTTTGTAACCTTGCTGTTCAACCTCTTTGTAAAAGCCGCTCAAATCTTCGTATGTAGTTGTATCAGAAAACTTAAATTCAAACTTATTCCAATCTTCATGTTTTTCAATGGATGTTTTAAAGAAATCAATAAGCTTATGGCAATCATCTAAATTAAACGTTGTCCCTTTTTTATGCGTTTCATTTTTGTAGTTTTCAATAAGCTTCTTACTAGGTGCAAATTCATGAATTCTAGATTTAGAAAAAAATACTTTAGGTAGCATTTTGTTTGCACCTGGAAGTAATTTATATTCCATTTTCTCATAGCATATCCCATTGGATGGAGTATTATGAACATCAAATACCTGATTGTTCTTTTTGTTCATAATAGCCAAATAATATAATCCATCTTTACGTAAAATCACAGATGTATTATCTCTCTCTTTATTTACATCCCAGCCATCCATCAGAGTTGAATTTTCAAAGTTGATTTTGATTTTCTCTGTTGAATATGGCTTCTGTGTCATATAATTGCGCACCATGTTGTAGAGTGGCGTAATTTTGTCTAGTTCTTCCCGTAGCGATAAAAGCTCACCATAGAATTTTTCATCCTTTTCAGGTTCCTTACCATCACCAAGCAGTGGCTTTACAAAATGTTGAAGGCTCTTAATAGCATCCAATAAGTTCTTTATTTTCTCTACGTTTAATTTGTCCTGTGCCAGATTCTTTCCTGTATATGGAGTATTTAATAGGTCCTTTACTTCTAAATAGGCATTCTCAATACGAGTATAAATATTGTCTTTTTGACTAATATTAGAATTTAATGAAAAATAACCTTGTACTGTTTTTTTCTCTTCAATATTTAATTTTTTAATACTATTATTGATTAGTGCTATAGATATACTGCCTTGAGATTTTAGGATTTTGTTCAAGCGCTCTTCGTATGCTTCATCAGTTTCTTTATTGGACTTTTTATGTTCCTCATTTTTTAATTCTTCTAACAATGCTTTGGAAATTGTCCCCCAATGGCCAAAAATCTTTTGAGAAATATCTGTTAATTGCTGGTCATTACGTATGTATATTTTATCAAGATTAAAATCTTCCAATCTATCTAAAAGTTCTTTTAACGAATGCTCTCCTCCAACATTACGATTTAATACATGCTCATTTAATTCCTGATATGCCTTTTCTATTGTTTCCAAAACTTCTTCGTCAGATTTGAATTTTTCTGGGAGCCAGGAAATAGAGTTCCTGTCACTTAATATTTGCTTGAACAAAGGCTTAAATTTAGGTAACCTTTTAGTTTTGTCTTTTTGTTGTTGGTTGTAAAGATTTATGTATTCATTTAGGCCCTTAATCTTGCTACCACCCTCTGTAGATTTCCCTCCTAATATAAAATTATATACATCTATTTGTTTTTGAGTAAGTACGGAATTGAAATATTCAAGTTTGAACATTTCTGCTATTTCTGTGACACTCAAGCACTCCTCAAAGTTAGCATATAGTTCGGTAAAGAATTCTGATACCGAAGATGCTGCCACTTTGTTAAATACTTGTATATTGTCTATGAATTTTGGAAGATTCTCATGAATAAGACGAAATGCAATAGCCGTTGATTGGGCTTCTGAAGAATACATATTCTTCCTGTTTTCATGAAATCCAGTAAAGTAAGTAGTGAAATCTTTAAACTCATCAACGAGTTGAAGATCTTCTTGAGAGCATACAAAGTCCTTTAAGTCGCTTCTAATCAATTCTTTCTTGTCAATGTTCTTAAATGAAGGATCATTAATAAACCTGTCTGCAATTTGTTTTCTTAATTTTTTCTGTATTTCTTCAAATATTTTCTCTTTCTTCTCGTCTTTATTCTTTATCATATAGTAGAGAAAATACTCTTCTAATGAGTTGTTTTGTTCAATATTATCATATTGTAGATGTATATTATTTAATACCTTCTCAATAAAGGCTTTATGATATTCATCTATAATCTTCTTCACTTTTTTGTAGCTTTCTGCGCGATGTTCATCCTGAGAAAGTATTCCTGATTTACCGATGTGGTCTGCTGTTAGCCCCAATGGTATTAGTTCAAATCTTAATGTTTTAGATAGAGGATAAAGTCGTGTAAATTTCTTTAAGCTAGCCATAGTATGATATTTTATTATTTTTTCGAAAATAAAGAACCTTACAAATTTACAAATTATCTTATGATACTATTGATGTTGATGTCATAAATTAAGTCCACATGCACCGATATTTATGTTCTATTTCACTGTTATTTTTCTAGATGATAAGGGCTTGATATTGTGTGTTATGGAACAAGCTAGTGCTTTGCAACACCAAAGATAGTGTTATGCTGTATCAATATAAAAATACTACAAGCCTTGCAGGAATTGTAGAATGATGGAGGATGGGAATATCTTTGTGTTTGAGAGTTTAAAGATAGCCTTTGGAAGCCAGGATAATTACAGGAAGAGTGGGATCTTCTTTTACAGCAAAGTGATAATGGAAATAAAATTGAGTTGACAAAAGAGATAGAGCTATCAAGTGTGGGGAGTGCCTAATTGTTGGTATCCGTATTACCGCTTTTTAGCTCTATTTCCATTATCTCCCCTTACAGTAATTTAACACGAATAGCTGTCGGTCAAAAATGGTGGCTGGCAATGTTTCAGCGTACAACCAATCGTTTCGGACGTAGAGCCCTGGGGTTTCAGAAGAAGCATCTAAGGCATCTGGCTTTACATTATAGTGATGCGATATTATATGGATGCTATCTTAAGTCTTGAAAATCCTCACTTGAACCTGAAATTGGCGTTGTCATAGTACGATTAGCGTCAGGAGAGTGGGATTTTCTTTTACTGCGAAGAGACAATAAAATAAAATTGAGTTGACAATATGAGAGTAATGTTGGTAAATAGCCGTCCGGTGAAGATATGGACAGATTTTGTGGATGATCTTGCTATGCGTCAGATTGAGAATCTAACTACACTCCCTTTTCTATTTCATCATCTGGCGGTAATGCCAGATGTGCATGCTGGTATGGGGATGCCGATTGGAGGGGTGCTGGCATGTGTGGATGCGGTTATCCCCAATGCTGTAGGTGTGGATATTGGTTGTGGTATGTGTGCCGTCAGAACAAAATTGCTTCCTGTGGCTGTAATCAAAGTGTAACATTTTATAAATATTTGATATAGTGAAACTTATTTATGCGAAAAAATCATATGTCTCATCTCTTGAGAAGGAGATGGACCAGGAGCGTGCTTGTGAGTTAAATAAAATAATAAGGACATTTTATGAATCCCTATTGTGGAAGGCTTTTCTATATCCCACTGAGATAAAAGAGTATAGCCAGTGTAACTCTATGATGACAGTTTATAATAAGATTAAATCACCTATCATAGAATCTTTTCTCACTGGTAAAAAAGATGCTAAGGATTGCTATGCAATGAGGCAGGTTTATATTAAGTCGGTTCTTGTGATTAATCCCGATTATGACGAATTAATCTGTGATGAAACGCATCTTGTAATTGACGACGAGGAGTTGTCGAGAATAGTTGGTGGTAAGTTTGATGTAAAAGGATTCTATGAATGGGGTAGGTAGATTCATCCTATTGTAATCGCGGCTGAATTTGGAGAACCATACGATATGGAGTGGGGTGATTATCACAGAAGAGGCCTTGAATTTGCAAAAGAATTGAGGAAATGTCTCCCCTTGGAATATGACTTATGGTATCATAAACCTTTTGAAGACAATACTTGTTCAATCCCGGAAAGACAATTAATTATGTGATAATTACAATAGTGGTCCGCATTCCCATTCTACCATATTTCTGTCAAGCGAGATGGATTTTCTTCCCCCTTGAATGCCTTTTATGTAGTAGTTTTGGGCGAATGTGTCACTGATTTTAAGCATGAATGCCTTCTTGATGGTAGCGCACTTTTCGCATATTGAATTGTCAAATGGGTCAGTAAGTCGGTCAATGCTCTCCCTTATTATTGCTGGATCGTCACTTTTGCTTACCCGGCCATAGATTTTTCTCAACTCATTCTGGTAGTAAAATAGTTGTGAAAATGTAACCCCTTCAGGGTGGATGAGGAAAAACAGAAATACAGCTTTTGGTAGTGGCCCCATTTTTATCTCCATATCATCGTAGTCGGGAAGTATAATCTTGTATTGTTTTGTGATTCTGAGTCGGCTGATCTTTACGCTCTGATTTACAAATGATAAAATCATCTCCGGTGGGCACCCTTTCAGCATTAGGTCTTTGATACTCCTTTCTACTTCTGACAATGCTTTGCTCATCTCAGAATCAAATTTTACATTCTTATTGAAAGTAGTAAATTTATAAGGTAAAGCGTAATCGTCAGAACGTGAAACTATGAATTCAGATCTTGAGCATTCTATGGGTTCTTCATCACAGCACCCCATAAAGTCTTTGCCTAATGGGAGGTCTGGTTCTTGAGTCTCACTTGTGTAAAATCGACCGGGGTAGCACTTGTTGATCAGGTATGACAGCATTAGGCTGAAATCCTCTTTGGCATCATAAACTATGAGAATATCCCCTTCATATCTTATGATATATCTGTTCTTTTCAGAAATTTTCTCCCCAAATTCGCCCCTGATCTGGGTATAGATACTTTCAGTAGACAAAGCTTCTGGGATATTTACTCCCGGGAAGTTGTAATTTACTACCGACTTAGAAAGTTGGGCCAGTATGTCAGGGAGATATATTACTTGTACACGAATATCGGGCGAATTCAATTTCCTTTTCTGTAGCCATGTCAGTTCTGGTCCTAAATACATGACATAATCGGTCCCTTTGAGAAATCTCAAGCACTGGATATCGCCAGATTTTACTTCGTTGTACATCATAGTGGATATGGGGTATATGTTTCTAACAAAGATACAAACTTATTATATATCGGGCTATAGTTTTGAACGATAAGATAAGAACAATGATAACATTAGTGAGGAAGGTGCCTGAATAGAACTAACCTCAGATTCAACACATAATAGATTATCAAGACAAAACGGGCACGAAAAGTGGCTATTCTGTGCCCGAAGTGGTGTGAAAATGTGAAACGGGCACGAAATACTGAGTTTCCGTGCCCGTTTTATGGATGTGATCCTGCACGCTAGGGTCGCAGGATGATGAAGCTATTCAGAACATCTGTCAAGCAGATAGAGGATTGATTTGAATTCAAGTCCGCTGTGGTATGAGAGACCGATCTCGCAGGTGCGGCTGGTGGCGTAACCAGATTCGCAGCCGTAGACTTGCTCCTTGAGGTATCTCAAGCCATGTTTGTTCAATTCAGGGAGAAGGAAACCTCTGTCCCCGGCAAAACCGCAGCAATTGCTATCTACTACTGTTACTTCTGACACACAGGCTCTGGCAATGTTGGCAAGTGTCTGGTCTACACCAAGTTTCTTAGCAGAGCATACGGCAAAGATTGCCACCTTTTCATCCACTTTGTTTATTTTAAGACGAGGCAGCAGATACTTTTCTGCAAACTCTGCTGGCTCATACAGTTTGAGTGGTCCTCCATCCATATTGGCGTGCATGGTATAGAGGCATGGGCTCATATCGCAAAGTACTGGATATTTTCCCCCGTTTGATGCCTCAAGTAGGGCTGCTTCGAGTTCGTCTGAGAGTTTCTTGCCTGCATCTACAAACCCTTTTGAAGAGAAAGCCATACCGCAGCAGAGTTTGTCAAGGTTCTTGGGATAGATGATGTTGTATCCGGCCTTGGTAAGGAGTCTCTTGGTCAGTTCAGTAAGTTCCACCTCGTGGCTGTAGCTCTTCGCTGTACCCATGGTGCGGGTAATGCAGGATGGGAAGTATACGATGTTATTGCTTTCATCGTCGCTTATTTTGGTTACAGGTTTGGAGAATGTGGAGTGTCTGTTCCCTTTAGGGAATGGTTCGGTCCATAGAGGGATAGCTCCGAAGGTGATGGTGCGAAGCCCACGGGCAATGGCTCCAAAGAGGCGTTTGCCTAAAATGAGCCTGATATAATAAAGGATATTCATCCCGAATCTACCGAAGCAGGTGATACCCTTGATGTGGTTTGCAAGGAACATTGCGACAGATTCACTTCGCTTGCTGTGCCCTGCATCGCGGAGCACCTTAACCATCTTGCCTGTATCTACTTTTACAGGGCAGCGCATCGCGCAAAGGCTGTCTGTGGCACAAGTGTCCAGTCCATAATATTGGTAGCTCTTCTGAAGTTCAGCAGCACGGTGAGGCTCCTGTCCAGAGGACTTGAGGCTCTTGATCTCCCTGTAGACAGCTACTCTCTGACGTGGAGAAAGGGTTAGTCCCTCTGCCACACATTTGCTCTCACAGAAACCGCACTCCATACATTTGTCCACAAGCTCGTGGGTGGCAGGATTGGGTTTTAGGTTGGATACGTGAATCTTCGGGTCTTCATTGAGGATTACCCCTGGATTAAGGATGCCTCTGGGGTCAAAGATCTCTTTTACCTCTTTCATGATGGCATAGGCCTCATCTCCCCATTCTTTTCTTACATAAGGAGCGATATTCCTACCGGTTCCGTGTTCAGCCTTCATAGAGCTGTCATATTTATCTACAACCACTTCGGCAATCTCATCCATGAATTTGTGGAAACGCTCTACTTCGGATGGGGTCTGGAAGTCCTGATTGAACATGAAGTGGAGGTTGCCGGCCAGAGCGTGGCCGAAAATGCCGGCATCATCGTAGTGGTTGCGGTGGAGTACCTCGCGAAGGTCTGCTACCGCTTTGGCAAGTGAGTCAACAGGGAAGCATACATCTTCAATAACGGCTGTAGTGCCTGTTTTCCTCAGACCAGCCACTGTGGGTAGTGCTTCCTGGCGTATCTTCCAGAATGCTGCGATCTCTTTGATATCTCTGGTGAAGATAAAGGGTAGGGTAGTCTCAATATGTTTGATGCTCTCTGTAATCTCATCCACATTCCTGGTGAGTTCCTCCTCCGTTTGGGTGTGTGTCTCAACAAGAAGTGCGCAGCATCCCTCTGGGAGACCTTTGATGAATGGTGGTACTCCTGGGGCAGATTCTACAGATTTGAGTGACTGTCTGTCAAGTAGCTCCACTGCTGCTACCGGTTCGTGACGGAGAATCTGCACAGCTTCGCATGCTATCTGTATAGATGGGAATATGATTAGCGATGTTGCTTTGAATTGGGGGTTGATAACAGTGTTCAGTGTTACATCCGAAAGGAATGCAAGGGTACCTTCAGAACCTACTATTATGTGCTTGATGATATCTATGCCGTCAGAATAGTCCACAAAGGTGTTGAGTCCATAGCCTGAGGTGTTCTTTATGCTGTGTTTCTTGACAATCTTCTCTTTTAGTGCAGGGTTGGCTGATATCTTCCGAGATATGTTCTCCAACTTGTCAAGCATATCCTTATGGGTCTTTTTGAAACTCATTACCGACTCCTTGTCCCCTGTGTCGAGGATAGTACCATCGGCAAGGATAATTCTAGCATCTGCTATAGTTCTGTATGAGTTTTCATGGGTGCCGCAACTCATACCGCTGGCATTATTTGCTATAATGCCACCAATCATTGCAGAGTCGGTAGATGCTGGGTCTGGTCCAATCTTGCGTCCGTATTTGGCCAGATACTGGTTTGCACGTATCCCCCTGATTCCCACCTGGAGCCTTATTTGCTTTGCATCATTGAGTATCTGGTATTTGTCCCATCCGTGGGATACAAGAACAAGTACAGAATCGCCGATAGCCTGTCCCGAGAGCGATGTGCCTGCAGCCCTAAAGGTGACAGCTATGTCCAATGCATCTGCTGCAGCCAATACTGCTACAATATCCTCCTCCTTTCTCGCTTTAACTACCACTTTAGGAAGTATCCTGTAGAATGATGCATCGGTGCCGAATGCAAGCAGACTCAATTCGTCGTGAAGGATTCTATCGCTTGGGATAACTTTGCTTATCCTCTCTATAAACTTTTTGTAAACCCCATTAATCATATAGCAAATAAGTTAAAATTTCGTGTAACATTTTAGGCGTGATATCCTTGGCTAGAGTGCACTTCTGTTCGTTAAGAAGATAGATGGCTGGAACTGCTGCCAGATTGTATTTGGCAAACATATCTCCAGTATCCTTCTTGTCAATGAGGTTGGTCCACTCGTATCCTTTTTCTGATATATATTTCAACCAATCTTTTCTTTTAGCTTTATAGCTTCC
>JAEIGA010011538.1_pt1 | contig 13422 bp, 12 predicted proteins | sample 9270691 | NCBI WGS metagenome assembly JAEIGA01 (sample SAMN17057246, study PRJNA624740) | gut metagenome | biome: biome; isolation source: fecal sample | host: Bos grunniens | place: China: Xizang | collected 2019
AGATCCTGGCAGCGTGCTGCAGAGGTCGTAATGGACTGGAAACTTGAAATATAATTCGAGCAGCAGAGCTCGCGGCCGCATACGCCCAGACCTCCGATGAGTCCGGCCTCCTGACGTGCACCGATCTGCTTCATCTCGATCCTGATGCGGAACTCCTCGGCAAAGACCTTGATCAACTGACGGAAGTCCACACGGCCGTCGGCAATATAATAGAAGATCGCCTTAGTACCATCTCCCTGGAATTCAACATCACCGATCTTCATCTCAAGACCCAGCTCAGCTGCGATCTGACGCGAACGGATCATGGTCTCGTGCTCACGTGCAATCGCCTCCTGCCATCTCTCGATATCGAAAAGCTTGGCTTTACGGTATATCCTCTTGAACTCGAATGTCTCCGGATTTATTCTCTTGCACTTCATCTGACGACCTACGACGGGACCCTCAAGAGTCACGATTCCAAGGTCATGGCCATTTGCAGCCTCGACGATCACGAGATCGCCGGTCTTCACGCTCTGGCCTGAAGTATTGCGGTATATTCCCTTGCGGGTATTCTTGAAACGGACCTCGAAAAAGTCCTTGAACTGCTCCTGATTGACTCCCGAAAGCCAGTCATACACCTCCAGCTTGCAACATCCCTGACGATAATTGCATTCGATCTCACCCGACTCGGCACGTTCTACCGTACAGCCTCGTGAGCAATCATATCTTTTTGATTCATTCATACGCTTAAAAACATACGGTTGACAAGGTCACAGAACAGGATCTTGGAACTTACGTTCCTGTCGATCATAGCCACGACCTTCTCTATATTTGCTATCGACTTCGAGCAGAATCCCTTGCCACATTTTTCTGCCATCACCGAATAGAACTCCTGCTCCTCATCGGCAATTCCGGCAATCTGAGGCATCTTCTGCTGAATCATGAATATCTTCCTTATACATTCGCCCATGAAAGCGCAGAAAGCCTTCTGCTTTTCCCTGGAATCCAATGCAGCGATCACTTCGCCACACTCCAGCGCCGCCATGAGGTCACGGGCCACAATCGCATTCATGAGGTCTGAAAAAAGATCCATGAACACATTGTAATCCTCACGGTCATCAAACGGATTGAGAGTCTTCACCTGAGCTGCCTCCTCCTTGGTCAATGGCATCACCCTGATGCTCTGACATCTGGAAAAGATAGTCTGAAGCACCTTTTCCGGAGCATGCGTAATGAAGATGAAAAGCGTCTTTTCAGGCGGCTCCTCAACCATCTTCAGGAGTCTGTTTGCTGTCTCCTGGTTCATCTTTTCCGGCAGATAGAATATAACTGCCTTGTATCCGTCAGCCACAGCGGTCAAGGACAGCTTGCTGATTATGGATTTCGCTTCAGCAACGGCAATGAGACCGTTCTTGCTCTCGATGCCTATCGCTTTCTGAAGATCTGCCTCGACGAAATACGGATTCGCAACGGCAAGTTCCCTCCAGTACTGTATGTACGACTCGGAGGTCGGCTTTTCATCCGATGTCTTAGGGCCCTTGTTCACAGGGAAGACATAATGCACATCGGGATGGATCAGCTTAGACATCTGACGGCACGACGGACATTCGCCGCATGAATCTCCATCGTGAGGATTGCTGCAGTTCAGATACTGGACATAGGCCAATGCAAGGGCAAGAGCGCCGCAGCCCTCATTCTCATACATGAGCATGGCATGCGCAACCCTTCCACTGTCCGCCATGGACATAAGGGCCTTTGCTGTTTCTGCATTTCCTATGACATCTGCAAACCTCATCAGAACAATCTCTTTGCTGTAAAATGTGCCAGCTCGACCAGCATTTCCTTTTCTGTCGAATCAGGGAGGACGTTCAAGGCCTCGACCGCTTCGGCCACAAACCTGTCAAGCTGCTCCACCGCATATTCGATACCGCCGTTCGCCTTCGCAAAAGACACTATCTCATCACGATACTCCGGATGATCGACTATGTCCTTTATCATCTTTCTCACACGTTCTTCCTCCTCGGAAGACACATTGGCGAATGCTCCGAGAAGCGGCATGGTGATCTTCTGCTCAAGGATATCCACTCCAAGCGGCTTACCCACGCTGTCAGTTCCGGCATAATCAAGGATATCATCCTTTATCTGGAAGGCAAGACCGAGAGCCACGGCATAACTCTTTGCGGCCTGCTCGTATTCCGGACATGCATCCACGGAAATCGCCGCGGAAACACATGCAGCCTCGAAAAGAGAAGCCGTCTTGTTGTATATGATCCTGAGATAATCATTCTCGTCGGTATCGCCATACTGAGCCTTCTGCAGCTGAAGCATCTCACCCTCGGCAAGGTCGCTGAGCGTCTTTGAGAACACCTTTATGACCTTATTATCACTTTCAGCTGAGCCCAGAATCAGTTCCATCGCCTTTACAAGCCAATAATCGCCCACAAGGACTGACACCGATGGTCCCATCAGGGACATTACAGTAGGCACTCCCCTGCGCTGGTCGCTGTCGTCTGCAACATCATCATGCAGCAATGTGGCATTATGAAGCAATTCGGATGCAGCGGCATAGCGTACAGTGGCATCACATGCCGGACTGCCCTGCGAGCATGCACGGGCCACTATCAGGGACAGCATAGGCCTCATCTGCTTTCCGGAATTGGAAAGGATGGACCCGTTTGTCGCATTCAGCAGCTGGATGTCGCTCTCCAGAGCTGAAGCAATACGCTCCTGCACGGCAGACCAATCCTGCCCTAGATATTCCCTGATAGATTTTATATCCATAGTCATCGACTCAATTCTGCCAGAATTTCTTCCGGTGTATTTGCAAATATGACTTTCGCCATTGTAGCCTCGCTGAGCATCTTCGTATCAACATAGTGCTGCAGAAGACTCCTCAGAGGCTCATAGAATCCCTCATGGTTCAGAAGGAAGATCTTTCCGAAATACTGTTTCAGATGCACAAGGGCAAGCACTTCTATCACCTCATCGAGAGTACCGATACCTCCTGGCAGAGCCACTACAGCACAAGTATCCTTTCTGAGAAGACTCTTTCTCTCGGCCATCGTATCAGTCCATATGACCTCCGAAAGATCCGGATAGACATACTGTTCCATGAAGCGGGGAATCACTCCAAGATGATAGCCCCCGCAAAGACGGAGCTCATCAGAAATCTCCCCCATGGTACCCTTGATCGTACCGCCGGAAACCACTCCATATCCACGCAATGAAGCCGCCCTGACGAATTCGCGGGCGACTTTATTGTATTTCGGGTCTATTTCGAAACTTGCCGAGCAGTATACTGCAATCTTCTTATCCATCTCAAGCAATCTCCTAGAAGAAGTATGACAGGTTGAGGGTCACACCACCGAAGTTTGAATTTTCAACATCGAGGCTTCCGAGGTGATCCTTGATCTCGTCCCATCCGTCGACATCATAAAGATTGCCAAGATTCCAGTTATATCTGGCCACGAGCTGGAATCTCCAGATCTCGATACCGCCACCAAGACCGATACCGTAACCGAGTCTCTGCTTTCCTTCCCATCCGTTGAGACTTTCCTTGAAACTACGGGAACCTGAAAGGATTCCATCAGGAAGGTCTATTGTAGAATAAGTCTCATTTGCCAGAGCATATCCGATGAATGGAGTAGCATCGATAAAAGGTCTGAAAAGAAGAAGATCCGGACCCCACTGCAACGATACAGGCACCTCGACATAGCTCATGCTCTGACCGATGGTATTTGTAAGCATCGCATCCTTATGATGGTAACGGAAAGTCGGCTGGAGGGAAAATCCAAGAGGAAGATCGATAGAGAATGTCAATCCGGCGTTCCATCCTGCAGGAGCCTGTTCCTCTACGATTTCACTTACTTTTGACTGGCTCCATCCAAAGCCACCTGTAATACCCCATCGAGTCTGTGCCGAAAGTCCGAGTGCACAAAATGCAGTGGCCAACGAAACGATGGCCACCATAAACAAACGTTTCATATCTTGAAGATTAGATAAGTGAATCGATCTTTGCTGCGAGATCTGCCTTTGAGATAACTCCGACATGTCTGTCCACAAGCTCACCGTTCTTGAAGAAAAGGAGAGTAGGAACGCTTCTGATGCCATAAGTCATCGGAACGTCGTCGCAATCATCGACATTGCACTTGCAAACAACCGCCTTGCCCTCGTACTCAGCAGCCACCTCGTCAACGATCGGAGCGATAGCCTTGCATGGACCACACCATGTTGCCCAGAAATCTACAAGTACAGGCTTGTCAGTATTCAAAGTCTCCGCGAAATTCGCGTCAGTCACAATATTTGCCATAATTATGTGTTTTATTTAAAAAAAATCCAGTCGCAAATATAACGATTTGCGACTGGAAATACAATATTGATGCCTTAAAGGTTTAGTAGTATTTCTCAATATCCCAAGAGAAAGCGCGGATACCAAGGTCAGGAGTTTCCTCGTCCATGGCTTTGAGCTGCTTAAGGATGGATTCAACCTTTTCATCCGGAACAAATGTCAGGATGGCATTATTCATTGTCGGCCATGCATGGTTGCCCAGATGAGGTTCTCCTGTATAACCACCTCTACCGGCGATATCGTTCCACATTGTGAAGCCTCTGCATCCGAGCTGCTCGAGAGCATCGGCTATTTCCATGTTATAGGCCTGATCGTATGCGATAAAAATTCCTTTCATGATGATTACGCTTTAGCGAGTTTCTTTGCTGCTTTGCGGGCCGCACGACGATCCTGCCATGAAGCCATTGAAGCATATACTGTAGGGATGATCACGAGGGTCACGAGGGTCGAAACAGTAAGTCCCCAAGCCACGACCATACCGAGTGAACGCCACATCTCAGAACCCTCACCCTGGCCCAAGGCCATAGGAATCATACCGAGTACGGTAGTAAGGGTCGTCATGAGGATCGGACGCAGACGTGAGCGGGCAGCGATTACCGAAGCCTCGGCAATGCTCTTGCCTCTTTCACGCATGAGGATGGTATAGTCGATAAGCACGATACCGTTCTTCACCACAATACCCATGAGGATGAGGATACCGATCATACCCATCGCTCCAAGAGCCGTTCCGGTAACAAGGAGTCCGAGAAGCACACCCACGAATGCGAAAGGAATAGAGAACATGATCACGAAAGGACTCATGAATGACTCGAACTGCGATGCCATCACGATGTACACGAGGATGATGATCATACACAGGAGCATGATCAGGTCTCCGAACATGTCCTTCTGGTCCTCGTATGAACCTCCGATCTTTGTAGCAAGTTCAGATGGGATCACCATACCTTCTACTATCTTATCCGTTGCCTTTACCGCATCAGAAAGCGCAACATCGTTGGCAACAACTCCCGACACAGTAATAAGACGCTCACGGTTCTTTCTGGTAATGGCAGGAGGAGTGAGAGACTCCACTACAGTACCAAGGTCCTTGATACGCACACCCTTGCCCATGTTGTTGTAGATAAGGATGTTCTCGATGTCCTCGATGCTTGTACGGAATTCAGGAGCATAACGCACGCGGATATCGTACTCATCTCCGTCCTCGCGATAGAATGACATTGTGGAACCATTCATCGCAGCGCTAAGGAACGATGCAGCAGTAGTACTGTTAAGACCGTTTACAGCAAGTTTCTCACGATCGAAATCCACCTGATACTCAGGAGTATACTCGTCACGGCTAAGGAGTACCTGAGCAAAAACGCCAGACTCCAGCATCTTAGCCTGAGCCTCCCTGGCCACGATATCGGTAGTCTCAAAATCATATCCGTAGATTTCAAGGTCGACGGTAGATGCACCACCCATTCCGCCACCACCTTCAGTCACGCGGACCTTCTTGAACTCCGGATAATCCGCGAGGATTCCTCGTACAACATCCGCAATCTGAGCAGCCGAACGATCACGGTCCTCCATACTTCCCACATTTATATTATATGAAATGACATGGGTACCATTGGTCTGCATGGATGCGAATGAGTTGTCTGAGTCCGCCTGTCCGAGAGAGAAAGAACAGCTTACGATTTCCGGTACAGCCTGAACAATCTTTCCATAAATCTCATGTCCGAGGTCTCTTGTAATGTTCTGTCCCGTACCGGCCGGAAGCTCAAGCTGTACAGTAAGTCGTCCGTCATCCGACTTAGGCATGAACTCGGTCTTGACTACAGGAGCGATTCCGCCAACGGTAGCGATGAAGACAGCGATGGATACCATAACGACAATTGTCCTGTGTCCGATGCACCAGTTGATAAGACGTCCGTATCCTACTGAAATCCAATCAAGGAACTTATTGAAGTTTCCGAAGATAAGGTTATGGATCTTACCATGCTTAGGCTTGAAGCGCAGGAACTGCGAGCAGAGCATAGGGATCAGGGTAAGGGCTCCGATTGTCGAGACGATCATGATGATACTTACGATCCAACCAAGCTGCTTGAACATAAGTCCGGCCATACCCTTGATCATTGTCAACGGAAGGAATACGGCAAGCATTGTCAATGTAGATGCAATAACCGAGATACCCACTTCCTGTGTCGCATGTACCGCTGCTTCCTTCGGCTTGGCGCCTCTCTCAAGATGTGTCGAGATGTTCTCCAATACCACGATGGCATCATCGACGACCATACCGATGGCGATAGAGAGAGATGACATCGAGACGATGTTCAATGTGTTTCCTGTAGCCCAGAGATACATCAATGATGCAAGAAGAGAAACAGGAATAGCCAGCACGATGATGAATGTGGCACGCCATCTTCCAAGGAAGAGATAAACCACGAGCATCACGATGAGGAAGGTAACTACAATAGTCTCCTTCAATGAGTTGAGAGTATTGATGATATTGTCAGAACCATCCACCACTGTTGTAATGTTGATATCCGAAGGAAGGCCTTTCTCAATATCCTTCATGGCCTTCTTGATACCCTTGATTACATTTACAGTATTGGCGTCAGCCTGCTTCTGGATGACAACCTGAGCACCCTGCTTGCCATTGATATACGACTCCTGATATCTTTCCTCGACACCGTCAACAACACGTGCAACATCACGGAGATAGATTGTCTTGCCGCCATAATATCCGACAACAATGTCGAGCATTTCTTCTGCTGCCTTGAACTCCTTCTCTACACGGAGAGAATATGCATTCGATCCGATATCAATAGTACCGGAAGGTACGTTTCTGTTCTCAGAAGCAATGATCTGAGAGATTCCGGCAACTGTAAGTCCATACGCCTCAAGCTTGTTAGGATCGCAATAAACCTGAATCTCACGCTGTGGAGCACCAGAAACAGACACTGTACCCACACCCGAAACTCGGGCAAGAGGAGTCGCAACCTTTTCATCCAGGATCTTATCAAGGGCCTGATAACTCTGATCTGCAGTCGCTGCCATGATCATGATTGGCATGTCGTCGGCGCTGAACTTGAAGATGATAGGAAGCGATGCTCCGTCAGGAAGCACCGAATTCACCATGTCAAGCTTGTCGCGCACATCATTCGTAGCCACATCGATATCCACACCCTCGACGAATTCAAGAGTAATGAGCGAGATATTCTCCTTCGAAGTCGAAGTCATATCCTTGAGGTCGCTCACACCGTTCAGAGAGTTCTCGAGCACCTTGGTAAGATTGGTCTCGATATCCTCTGCACTGGCTCCCGGATACGAAGACATCACCATGACGACATTCGCATCAAACTTAGGGAACCTGTCCAATGATATGTTAATCAGCGAAAACACACCGAATACCATCATCGCAATGAAGACAAGCGATGTGGTGACCGGGTTATTTACCGCTTTTCTGTAAATACTCATATTCTAACCTTATTCGTTTACAATAACCTTAATGCCATCCTTGAGGCGGATCTGACCACCGGTAACAATCTTCGCACCATCCTCAAGACCTTCGAGAACCTCGTACTCTGCACCCATTCTGCGACCGAGAACCACCTTCTGGTATGTAACAGTATTGTCCGCATTGAGAACATATACGAATCTCTCGCCGGAACCCTGCTGCTTTACAACAGCAACGTCAGGGATCACAACGTTGTTATTTACACCGAAACTGATCTTTGCTCTTGCAAACATTCCCGGACGGAGAACGCTGTTGTTATTGTCAACGACAACCTCAACTGTAAATGTACGTGTTGCAGGATCCACTGTAGGATAAATCTTTCTGATCTTTCCGTTGAAAGTCTGTCCTGGAAGGGCATCTGCTGTGATCTCTACAGAGTCACCCTTCTTCACCTTTGTGTAATCTGTCTCGGAAATACCTACAAGAAGCTTTACAGGCACGATCTGCTCCACTGTATAGATAGGAGCGCTCATAGCGTACATGTCACCTGCATCATAGTTGCGGGCAGTAATGACGCCATTGATAGGAGAAACGAGTGTAGCATTCTCCTTAAGGTTGTTATACTGAGTCTTGCTTACATTATAAGCCATCTCGATTGCATCAAGATCAGACTTCGAAAGTCCGCCGACTTCATAAAGTTCCTTGAGACGATTGTACTCTGTCTCATTGTTCTTGAGCTGGAGCTCGATCTGCGCAAGCTGTGTCTGGTCCATCTCGGCTACAACCTGTCCCTTCTTCACATTGTCGCCCACATCAACAAGGATTCTGCTGATACGTCCTGCTGTCTGAGGAGCGATGTTGTTCTTCACATAGGCCTGAATAGTAGATGTATAAGTCTCTTCCTGAGGAACCTCACGTACGGAAACCTGCTCGACCGCTACTGTCGGGTCTGTCTCCACAACAGCCACCTCGGCCTGGTTTCCCTTTGAATTGCCACAGCCCGCTACCAGCACGACAGCAGCTGCAACGGACATAGTCCTGAAAATAGTCTTCATATCTGTTATCTTTTTATTTATTCAATGAAATCCTGACCGAGGGTCTGCTCGAGCTGAGCCTTCGCCACGACAAAATTATAGATAGCCTGCGATGCTGCAAGCTGTGCCTGAGTAAGAGCAAGCTGAGCGTCATTGAGCTCGATAAGAGTGCTGCGTCCTACCTGATATGCCTTCTCGGCAATGCTGTATCCCTTGGCAGCCATTGCGACAGCATCCTGAGCTGAATAATAGCTCTTCATGTTTGTCTCCATGGTTGTAAGGCTCTGACGGATAGCGATCTTGAGCTGACGCTCTGTGTTCTCTGTCTGAAGCTGTACCTGCTGATACTGGTTCTTTGCCTGACGGATCTGATTGTAACGCTTTCCACCTGCAAAGATCGGGATATTGAGGCTGAGGCCTACATATGAATATGGAGTCCAGCGGTATTCGCTGAAATTGAAGTCATTTGTCATCGCATTCATTGCGAAGTTGAAAGCAAGCGAAAGCGAAGGGATGTTCGCATACTGCTGAAGCTTGATTGTCTCAGCGAGCATCTCCGACTGGATCGCGAGCTGCTTCATAGTCGTATTACGGTCGAGCTGTATGCTGTCATGCTGATGAACCTCATAGAACATCTGCTGTGCGTGGTCCTCAAGCTTGCCTGCAACATCAAGATTCATGTCAAGGTCTACACCAAGAACAGCCTTGAGCTGCCACAATGCAAGGATGATCGAGCTTTCTGCATTGTAAACATTTGGAATTGCATTCGCTACTGAAGTCTTCGCTCTGAGAAGTTCCATCTCCGAAATCTTCTCTGCATCGAACTTCTTCTGCGCCTCCTCATAGTTTCTTACGGCATTGTCATAAACGTCCTGATACACATTGAACGCCTCTTTTGCCATAAGAGTGGCGAAATATGCATTCTTAACCTGAGTCACTGTCTCAAGACGTGAAGAGCGGGCCTTCTCAACTGCAAGCTCAACATCAAGACCTGAGATCTTGAGGCTTTTCCAAAGCTGGGCATTGACCAAAGGCATGGCTGCTGTCACACCTGCCGAATAGGTATTCCAACGACCTACCTCCATTCCGCCACCGTTATTAGATGACTCCTTGTCAGCAGATGCTCCTGAATCCGGAATTTCAACACCATCCGGAAGCTCCACGCCGTCCGGAAGCTCGGTCTCGCCACCTTCTCCAGCGCCACCGCCCATCATTCCGCCAAGGGAACTCATGTCAAAGTCCATGTACATCACCTGCTTCTTGATAGTCCTCTGATACGCAGCAGACATATCAATCTGCGGGAAAAGGGCTGCATATGCTCCTTTCTTCGCATAGCCGGTCCTCTGAATCTCCATGTCAGCCACCTTTACCGACACGTTCTCGCTCAATGCAATCTCGAGCGCCTGTTCCAATGTGATGGTCACCGGAGTCTCCGCTGCCTTTGCCTCATCAAGAATCTCTTTGTACTGAGCTGATGCTGAGAATGAAACCAGCAGGCTTGCCGCGACAATCACTAAAGATACCACTGTTTTTTTCATCATATAAATACACTGATTTTCAAGGCGCAAATTTATAACAAAATTCAAGCCGATTAACATTTAGTTTTGGTCTGAAATTATATAGTTTTGGTCAAATTTTCTATTTTATATATCTTTGGGCGAGAAACGGAACAATATGAACGACAAAAAGTCAAAAGCCTCAAAACCTGCCGTGCTGTTCGGCGCCAAAAACGTCATCAAAGTCGGCTACATAGACGACTACATCTTTGCATGTGAAATCAAAGGCGAAGATCACATCATCTACAGCAAGCCGCGAAGACCAAAATACCATCTTGTAATCATAGTTCTGGAGGGAAACATCCAGATTATCATCAATGGAGAGCAATTTTCATTTGGAAAGAACACATACATAAATCTCACCACATGGTCTGAGATTTATGAAATCAAGTATGATAAGGATTTCCATGCAATGGCGACTGCGACCGACAGGAGTGTGGTGGAGGACATTTTCCGAAACAGAAACCCATTCCCTCTCGACTTCAGGTTCAGGATTGACCACAGCATCGGAGGAGAAATCATCGACAAGGAAGATATCACTGTCCTTAAAAGAGACATCGGCAACATGATCACAGCCCTTTCCGACAAAGATCATCTCTTTGCCGAGGAGATCAACTATGCATATTTCTATATTCTTCTTACAGACATGGCGGACATGATCTGGAAAAGATATGGCAAGGGAATGCCGTCCCATCATACGGAGATATCGAGATCGGACGAAATAATGAAAGATTTTGCAGAGTTGCTGACAAAGCATGTACACAAAGAAACCTCTGTGACATTCTATGCCGAAAAACTCTGTATATCAAAGCAGTACCTATCCCTCATCGTCAAGGACAAGACAAGGGTCACCGTGGGAACCATAATATCAACGATGCGTGCAGAAGCTGCCTCCAGACTTCTGAGAGACCCAAAGAAGACCATACAGCAAGTGGCTGAAGAGCTGTCGTTTGGCGATCAGTCTTCATTCGGGAAATTCTTCAAGAAACATATGGGGATGTCACCCCTGAAATACCGTCAGACCTTGCGCAAGACCTTGCTGACTATGCGTTAAAACTCAGCCGTAACGTCAAGCCATTCGTATTCTCCACCCCAGATGTCAAGGAATTTCATGAAATCTGCGTTGGAAAGCACTACGCTTGCGGTATTGTCGCATGGATGGAAACTTACCCTTTCCGCGTCCTTCAGATCCTTGTCAAGGAAGAGCTTGACTCTGTGTCCGTTAGGAAAATGTTCTTTTGTAAGTTCCTCTGTATAAGGGTCATGCATCAGACCAAGAGGCGATACTGAACCGGGAAGAAGTCCAAGACAACGTTCCATGCGCTCTGCTGATGCAAACGAAAGCTTGCCCTGCTTGAGCATATGCTCCAGGGAATGGATCTGCATCTCCTTGTGGCATTCGAACACAACGAGATAATGGCGGTTTCCCTTATGGTTGCGGAAGAAAAGATTCTTGCAATGGGTCGAATCTATCTCTTTCCAGTATTCCAACGCCAGCTCGATTGTCGGCAGCGGCGGATGTGTATGAAGCTTATAGCCGAGGCCGTGCTTCTCAAGGAAGTCGAGGACCTCGGCGATTCTTTTGTTTTCCATTATCTGGAGATACTTTTAGCGTAATGAGTCTGTTCTGCCTTCTTCTTCTGCGGATGCACGATCATCGCAGGCTGCTTCTTCACATAGGCATAGACAAGGAAGCCGATGCCGAGAAGGATGAAAGGAATACTGAGCAGCTGTCCCATGTTAAGGACCATATCCTGCTCGAAACCGACCTGAGGCTCCTTGATGAATTCGATAAGGAAACGCATACCGAAGCATCCGATGAAGAATGTACCGATGAAGAATCCTCTGTTGAGCTTCGGAAGCCTGTATTTGTACATCAGGATCTGGAAGATTCCGAGAAGGAAATAGCTGAGGGCCTCGTAAAGCTGGGTCGGATGTTTAGGTTCTGTCTCGCCGCGGAGCTCGAAGATGAAGCCCCATGGGAGGTTTGTGACGTCACCATAGATTTCTGAATTGCAGAGGTTGCCGAGACGTATGAATGTAGCGGCAAAACATACGGCAATCGCAAGATGGTCAAGAATCCACACGAAATCAAAGTCGTATTTTCTTCCATAATGCCTTGCAAACCACCACATTGCGATAAAGAGAGCTATTGTTCCTCCATGACTGGCCAGACCGCCTTTCCATGGCATGAATATTTCCCAGAAACCCTGCCAGCTGCCGAGATAATAATCCGGCTGGTAGAAGAGGCAGTGTCCGAGACGGGCACCGACTACCGTACCGATGAGAAGAGTATAGAGAAGCGGATCCAGCAATGTTTCGGGTACTCCTTCTCTTCTGAAGAAGCCTCTGAAAATAAACCATCCGAGAATGAATCCCGATACGAAAAGCAATGAATACCATCTGAGGGAGATCGGTCCGATGCTGAAGATCTCCGGACTCATATGCCAGTTTATCACCAATGTTTCAAACATGATCTTTAATTTTAGGTCTGCAAAGATAACAATTAGACGGGCATTCCTTATAAAAACTACAAAAAAAGAGGCCGATGAATCATCATCAGCCTCATTATCATCATGAATCTTGTGATTACTTGCGGATAGCAGCGATACCTGGGAGCTCCTTGCCCTCGAGGTACTCGAGCATTGCACCACCACCTGTAGAAACGTAGCTTACCTTGTCAGCGTAACCCATCTGAGTAACAGCTGCTACAGAGTCACCACCACCTACGAGTGTGAATGCACCGTTCTCAGCTGTAGCCTTAGCGAGGATCTCAGCGATACGGTTTGTACCCTTTGCGAATGCAGGGATCTCAAATACGCCTACAGGACCGTTCCAGAGGATAGTCTTTGACTTCATGAGAACCTCCTCCCATGTTGCGAGTGTGCTTGGAGCTGCGTCCATACCCTCCCAACCGTCTGGAATCTCAGTGTTGAGGCAGATCTTTGTGTTTGCATCGTTAGAGAAATCGTCAGCGATTACAACCTCCTTAGAGAGATATACCTTAACGCCCTTCTCCTCAGCCTTCTTGAGTGTATCGAGAGCGAGCTGGAGCTGATCGTCCTC
>JAEIGA010011539.1_pt1 | contig 13422 bp, 28 predicted proteins | sample 9270691 | NCBI WGS metagenome assembly JAEIGA01 (sample SAMN17057246, study PRJNA624740) | gut metagenome | biome: biome; isolation source: fecal sample | host: Bos grunniens | place: China: Xizang | collected 2019
ATACCATTCGTGCAATACTAAGGCATTGCCCTATTTTTTCGTTCAATTGTCAAGGAACAGAAAGCAACGCAATACTGCATAATGGCAGTGATTTCTCACCTAGGTATGGATATAGCTGTACGCAAAGTAGTGATTTCTCACCTAAAAAGGCTACACCCATAGAAAGACAGTATTCAGTTGCACCCACTCTGCATTTATACGGACTTGTGACCGTTAGGCATAAATATGCCCAGTTGCATTAGGTGCCCCCGTAGGGGCAGAACATCGGTGGGCATAGAGGGGTTTATTTGGCATTCTTCTTGGCAAGCTTGTTGGCTTTACGCTTAGCTTTACGCTCCTCTTCCTTGGCAGCCTTTTCGGCAAGGATTTCTTCGACAGGACGCAGTGCTTGCTTGTTGATAGCGTCACCCAGAGCAATCTCGATAGCCTTGACAAAGGCAGACTCAGATTGTACCTCTACGATACGCTTGCAGTTGCCAGGGATAGCCTCAAGGCGTTCCACTTCGGCTTTGCAGGCTTCGACCTTGGCAATAGTATCCTCGTTCTCGTCCTCGTTCATAGCCTTACGAGCCTCACGAAGTTCGCAGTGAGCGTGTGCCATTTCAGGAGTGATGTCAATGACACGAGAACGGACAGACAGTGCCACAAATTCCTCGGCTACATTGACAGGGTTCAGCTTGTCACCGTTGACCTCGCCAATAAGGGCAATGACAGGGCGAATAGCATCAAACAGGGCAGACATATCGCAAGGGGCGACAGTATCCACTACACCCATATTGTCATAGCGATACTTACGGACAGCGTATGCAGGCAGACGGCAAGCCTTAACAAGGGTAGACCAGTTGCGAGCGTTAGCTACTCCGACCACCTCGCCATTGATACGAGCGTTCTTGTACTCACGATTGACAGATAGAGCCTCTGCATAGATAGACATAGTTGTTTTCATAATATACCTCTTTCCCCTAGGCAGACCCTAGGCAATAATATTTTGTGTTAATAGGTTGATATTGTTTCAAACTATGCCCACCGATATTCAATTATCAAGGAACATTGTAAAGCCCTTAGCCCTTTGCGTTGGGCTGTTGTTCTTTACACCCATATAGTACAACATACATAGGGAAAATGCAAATTTTCCCGATAAGTAAAAAATACACTATATATAGTGTTGGGGGGTGGTTAAAACCACCATATATTGTGGTTTTTAGCGAGGGGATCTAAGGTAGTTTATTTACAGACTGACCCAAAAATCCACACTAACCCCTCCCAAACCCAATGTTAAAAACTTTCCAGTTTATAACATTTTTTAACATTTCTTAACACCAAATAACATCATTTTAACGTATTTTAACATCGTTTTAACAAAAAGGCCTACCTATTAAAACATCATGTTAAATTCACCAATCAATTTAACAAAACATAACATCAATTTAACAGTAATCGTTTACATTAGACCGGCAATCCACCAACGCTCCCCTATTAAATTCACCATCAAAATAAACCACCCTCCTACTAACCGCCCCAAACAAACCACCTAATAACAACCACTAAAACAACCCATTTCACGATCCGCCAACCGCTCCTTATTAAATATGCCGCACCCAGTGGGTATTTTCAACCAAACCACTTTCCATATAGGGGGTTATTTTAAACCACACACCCCACCAAATTTATTTTCCACCCCCTCTTGACAAAGTACAAAATTTGTAGTATAATCCACCTCGACAACACAAGATTAATGGAAAGGAGGCAAAGATATGCGAGGCAAAAACGCCCCACAACTATTCCACGACAAACCAGATCCAAAGAAAGGAGCGAACTTTATGTTTTATCCACAAGACCTATTACGTGCAATAAACCACCTTTGCACCTACAACGAACAGCGCCTATTGCTCACGCTATTGGGTTGTAAAGGCGACGGCTCCTTCTCCCCAAGCACCGAGTATATCCTCGACATGACCGGCATAACCAAAGCGTGCCACTACTTCGCCGTCCGCAAGACCCTAGAGAGCCGGGGCTACCTAAAACTAACCGACGGCAGCATCTTTGTCCAGACCCAAGTCATCCTAGATGATTACAAAAAAGGTGAGCGAAAGAAGCCTAAGCCAAAGAAGGGTGACGACGACTTATAGGTGCGAAGCAAGTCCTAAGCCAAAAGTAGGCGTAAGCCAAGTCCAAGTTCCAGGTGGCGAAGCCAATTTCACCTAGCGAAGCTAGGCATTGGTGAGACGAAGTCGAACCTCTTATATATATTATTTATTATTATTTATTATTATTATATATTATGGGTACATAATTTGTACTATTTAAAGGTACAAAAAATGTACTATATTTGACCAAAATTTGTACTATTTAAATTGGAGGAATTGATATGTTAAAAATTTATTGGCGCACGGATAAGTATGAATTATCAGATGGTAAACGTATCATAAGATTGAAGACGGTCTCTAACAGAGTCATTAGAGACGAGGCAGACGCAATTTCCAGCACTGTGGAATTCGGTGCATATACCGAGGCAGCAGAAATAGCATACTTTCCTGATTGTGAACTAATTCAAAAACGCAAAGGCATAAAGGCTAACTATTGGCACCATGATAGTTGTGTTGTTGCCAAAGAGTGGCTTGTACCAGACGTTAAACTAATTAAGCACAGATCCTACAGGGAAACTTACTGTTCTATGAAAGAGCTTATGTCACTAGAAACTACAGATGTTATTGCCTACCTCAAGCAAGAAGGTTTGAATTTAACAACACCCTCTTGACAAATTTAGGAAACTGTGATATAATCCATACACAACAATACAAAATTAATAGGGGGTGTTTTTAAACTATGAAAAATATTACAGATAAAATTAGCACATATTACAAGTATAATGGAAAAGTCTATGAAGTGTCTGATCGTAAGATGTTCCGTGTTGGCGACCTCTTCCTTGACGGCAGAGATTATGGTGCAAAAATCATTGAGGACGAACAGGACATTATTGATATGACATATGTTGCACCAGAGTTATATGTTATTCTCGAAGAGGCAACAATACGAAATTAATGGAGTGATATGAAATGATTACAAATAAGTTAAAGGAATGTTGCTATAAGTGCAACAATCCAGATATTGATGTTAATAGCAGTTCAAGCTGCGCAATCTATGTGAAAGGTAAACTGCTTTTTGATTCATGCACCGATTGCATTATCTATTGTACTCATGCAAAAGTATGCAAGACTTATCTTGAAAGCGAGGATTCAGAATGAATTATAATACACCAATCTTTATTAGACTGCACAGTGCCGGTGTCGAAGGAATGATTAACGTCCAATACATAACAGGCGTTACACCGTATACTGATATGACAACACATGTTCATATGACCACTAGAGACGAACCTCTATGCGTTGATGAGTCATACGAAGAAATCCAAAAGAAGCTATTGAATGTAGCAATTATTCTTTAAGGAGTGATTAATATGGAACGACTATCTAGAACTAAAGCAATCCGTATGAAATGTCTTGACTGCTGTGCAGATCAGCTAGCAGAGGTTCGTAAGTGCCCTGCCACCAACTGTCCCCTCTGGCGCTATCGTATGGGTCGAGAAGAAAATGACGAATTGAAGCCTATTAGAAAAAAGCGTAAAAATAGCGATGATTTTGAAGACGAAGACTTCGAATGATAAATCACACTACCCTACTAGTTAAATTTTAAATTTATACAAATTTTACGGTGATTTTCACACAAGGAACAAGAAAGGATGAATTATGGCTGAAAGAATTTCTGGATATATATTACTATTTACAGCAAATATGATTTTGACTTGGAACGGAATTGGAATTAATACTTGGCAATGGTGGGCAATCTCTCTATGTTTTATTATTGGAGAGTTCTTGGTTTGCAAGGATGGTAATTAATATGACGAAAAAGGAAAAATATTTACAACTTCCCATTACCGGTGTTACATATAGAGATTTGGGTGGAGATGAAATATTTATTTTAAAAGATTTAGCAAAAACTAAAAAATTAACAGATGTGCAGCGTCACGCTTTACTTCGTATAATTTCTATGTGGTGTAATTTAGATTGAGGTGAATTAATATGACAATGACAAAACAAGCAATTGACCACTATCACTACGGTGTCACCCACGACATCTTTAGTGAGCCAGTTATCACTTACGCTAATCTTTCTATTGATGCTCTTGAAAAACAAATTCCTAAGAGGCCAGCCCACATCCATGAAGAACATTCAGAGCATTTGTGGCAACGTGATAAGAATGGCAATATTGATTTATGGGCTTTTGAAGAAGGATATTGTAATGGCCCGGTTTGCACTCGTTGTTGGCATAGCGAATGTGTAAACTGTAATGAAGATTGGGAAACCAATCCTGTTTGTGATTGTGTCGTAGACAAAGACATTTGTCCGGTATGTGGTTCAGAATTAACTTGGAAGCATAAATATTGCAAGGATTGCGGTCAGGCATTGGATTGGAGTGAAGTAGTATGAAAATTGAAAAGATGCATTATGTGCTTATGAGAATTGGTCAAATTGATATGGGCAGAGAAACAGAATATTATTGTAAAAATAGATTCACAAATAATATTGCTGAAGCCACCAAGTTTGGAAGCACAACTGCCGCACAATATGCACAATTTGAATTTGAAAACAGGAAACATCACACCTATATACCAGAGATGCACATTATTCCTGTTAAATGTACTTATGAATGGTGATATATATGAACGAAGAAATTAAACACGGTTATTGGATTCCCATCAACAAACAGCACGGTGACGAAACCACCGGCTTCTGGACAGAGCGTTATCTCCAGTGCTCTGAGTGTAACTACGAGCGTAGACATTCGTGGCTTAGAGGCGAACAGCCACCCTACTGTGAAAACTGTGGATCTAAAATGGATGGTGATAAAAATGACAAGACTTGACAGAATCATTCAAGCCTTCAATGATTATGATGATTTGGTTGATGAACTTGCACTGCGTAATTGTGATAACAGTCAAGATAAATTATTAAATGAATTAAGAAACCAAGTATCTGTTCTAATTGGAGAACTTAAAAAACATGGTTGTCGAAGAGAAAATTAAGGAGAATTAATATGACAGGTGTAGAAATTTTGGCAACTCAAGAAGTTGCAACGGATTTTGTTTTTAATTGGATGGCATTCTTTATTATTTTTGGTGTCATTTTTATGTTCTTAGTATTGTTCGGTATTTTTATGAGTATGAGATTTGACGATTGGAAACAACTTATTATTGGTCTTATCCTCGGAGCAATAGTTGGAGGATCTTTTGGAACTATTGTTGGATTTGGCGATAAAACTCCGACAGCGTTTGAGAATCAATACAAAGTCACGATCTCAGACGAAGTTTCCATGAATGACTTCCTTGAGCGCTACGAGATTATCAACCAAGAAGGAAAGATTTATACAGTGAGGGAAAGAAATGACTGAATACATTAAGAAAAGTAATGCAGAGGCTGCTCTACTAGATTTAAGAAAAGGATACAGAAGAGTTGATGAAAAATGCGCCGTTGGTGGATGTATTCTTGAAATCAGAGATCTTCCTGCTGAAGATGTTGTTTTAAGAGGTGTTCTCGAACAGGTAATGTGGGAAAGAGATATTGCAATAGGACAGCTTGAAAGCTATGGCGTTTCACTTGGTGAGAAAGCAGATGTTGCCAAAGTGCGTCATGGTTATTGGGTTTTAGATGATTTTACACACCAGTATCGCTGCTCTGTATGTAATGTTGTACAACCATATGACACAATCGAAGATTTGATAGATCCAAATCTAAATTATTATGATTATTGGGATTGCAATTATTGCCCAAATTGTGGCGCCAAAATGGATGAGGAGATGTGTTTATATGGCAAATGAAAAATGGCTGATTGATGCCAATGCTGTGGTCGAGAAGTTGGAATATGAAATTGAAACCCAATGCGAACCAGTAGCAGATTCAGATTCTGGAGTCGAAGCATTTATTAAAATGGTTTTACCAAAGTTGTTGCGAGATGTCATAAATTATATCAAACAACAGCCACCCGTGGATGCCGTGGAAGTGGTACACGGAAGATGGATATTAAAAGATTCGTGTGGCAAAAACACTGGCGGACTTCATTGCTCTGTGTGCGATAAAATGCCAAAAAGTTTATGCGTGGAAGATTTCTGCCCCAACTGCGGCGCAATAATGGATGGTGATATAAATGGATAAAAGTATTTACTGGGCCTGCCTAATTAAAAATAGCATCTGCGTCATCTGCTGGACTGCCCTGGCAATTATCTTCCACAAATGGTGGATTGCTCTATTTGGCATTCTATTTCTTACTTCGTATGCAACACACAATATTCATAAATACTATAGAGTCTGCGACGGTTGTGGTAAGCATAGTGAATATGCCGACAATCCCAATGAAGCTCTAGATAAAGCTAAAGCTGCCGGTTGGGCACATTATGTAGATGGTAATAAGGACTATTGTCTGGAATGTAGCAAAATAAAATTTTGAGAGGTATCAATTATGAACAATTCAACAATTAAGAGATTCGATATTACAATTAAGCTGCGTGGCGATCATGTCTATGACCTATACTTTAACGACGAATGGGTTGCATCTCGTGGAAGCTATGAAAATATTTTGGACGAAGCTAAGAAGTTAATTAAGAGTGATTTGATTAACAATTAAAATACGAATTTTAAGCGGTGATTATGAAATTAAAAGATTTAAAAATTGGTAACTTTTCATATTTGGATATTAAATATCCAAAAGATTCAATGCCAGAACTTGTGAGAAAAAGTGAAAAAAATATAGAAGAACTTGAAAATATTAATAAGGCTTTAAAAGAACTGCATTATTATCAGTATTGCAATAAAAAATACGATGATAAGTGCGAACATTGCCATTGCATGTATTCAGTGTTATGGCTTGGTTCTGAGTGTAAAGCAACTTGTGGTAGGAAGGATAAACAAAATTATGAAGTACAATCTTAGAAATTTATTGTGGCATATGAAACATAAAGGTCTTAAAGACGAAGCTGAAAGGATTGTCGAATGCAAAGAATCGCTTTATGATGCTATTGAAGATAATGTTGATTATTTTCGTAATTATAGAGAGAATCATTTAGTGGCAAATCCAAATGTTTATTATTCTATTCCTATGTCACACTTTGAACCGTACTATGGTTTAACATTGGATAAGTTCATTGAAATCAAAGAAAAGTTCAACAACGCTGCTACTGGTTTGTTTGGATTGCAATATGACAATAGCGCTTCAATTATAATTACTGATATTTTTGGTCGTCCTTTTCTTGCAAGTTGTTGGTATCACGATTACAACAAGAGTTATGAACTGAATGTTTGGGATATGAGTGGACAAAGGCTGTTATGTAAAATTGTTACTAAAAATCCTCAGTTAACCAGAGAACAAGCTGATGAATTAAAGAAATGTCACGATAAGCTGATGGGACTGTATGAACAATCTAAGGCATCTCATAATCGTTATCAGCAGATTTGTAAGTATAAAGATTATATAAGAAAAGATAATTATAAAAGTGGATATGCTCATTATACTTGCGATGTATATGTTCGAAAAGATATCCCTATTGAACTGACAGAATATGAAATTGCAAAGTATATTGACAATTGGAATTATTGCTTTGGTGGTTCTATTTATCAGACTGATACAACAGAAACAGAGATTGTTTACAGAGTTAAGGTAAATACGGATTAAGAGGTGGTAATTATGAATAAGAAATCTTGGTTAGTATATTTAGTTTCGTCTTGTGAACAAGGTTCTGAGGGTTGGAGCGGATGGATGTATTATTCAGTTGCTTTTGGAAACACAGACGAAGAAATTTACAACAATTGGGTTGAGAATGTAAAGAAGATTTATGATGTAGATTTATCTAAAGATTTGAGATGCACAAATGGATATTGGTCTTGTTATTATCCTATTTATAAAAACGAACTTCCAACATCGGTATATGGAGATTCACAGCCGCTGTTTGTTGTAGAACAATATAGAAAACATCTATATTAAACACTTAAAACAAATTTTTAAGAGGTAGTTATATGATAATTGATATTGGCAAAAATAATGATGGTTCGTTCCATTTTGCTGGTGTTGATATGAAACCAAATGAAATATATATTGATGCTATTTGTCGAACCACACCTTTAAGACAAAGAGCTTTATGGGGATTAAGTTTAAAACTCATGTCTTTAAGAATGCAACAAAAATTCTATGAAGAAGCAGATGTGTTAATAGAATTTAGCAGATTGTTTCATATGACTGATGAAGAATATGACTTAGAAGTATCAGGAAATATTAGGAAATAAAAACAAACTTTTAAGAGGTGATAACTATGCGTGAGCCAAGCGAAAAGCAGATTGAGTTTGCAAAAGCAATAAGTTATTATCTTAACTTAGAGCTTCCAGAAGAATATTCTGCTCAGGCTTATTGGAAATACATCAATGAAAATTCTGAAAAAATGTATGAAGTACAAGAATCTCGTCGGCAAGAGGTTTGGAATGAAATTGCTGAGAGCAGAGCAAAAGATGTCAGAAGAAGAGAATCTATATGGGCTTCTGGTCATTTACATCCAGATACATATGTAAGACTGGTAAAAGAAGGCGTATATGATTGGTGGTAATAAAAATAAAATTTTAAATGGTGATTATATGAGTGAATTTACGATAGGTGAAATTAAAACAATTAGTGCCGTTCAATCCAAGTGTCACATTTGTGGATTTGAGAATCCAAAAGAAGAAATGTATCACTTATGCCCTGTGTGTAATACGAGCTTATTAGTGAAGACGGCAGCCATTTCTGAGGGCGAACCATTTTGCGTATCCTTTACATTTGGATAATAAAAATAGAGTTTTAAGAGGTGTGAAATATGAAAAAAGTATATGTAATTTGTCCTAAGTGCGGAGTCCGTATGATTTATAAGAATTGGTTTAGTTGGGTTTGGCACACTCCTTTTCACTGGTTTGGTAAGCGTTGGACACAGTGCAGCAAATGTGGTGAATATTCTTATATGAGAAGAGAGCGTAGTAAGTAATAAAAATATATTTTAAGAGGTGCATAATGACAAAACAAGAAGCAATTGAACTAGAAAATAAATGTGATAAATTGATGTCTAGATATCTCGACTATGATTGCAGTGTATCTATGGCATTAAGCGGTAGATTCAAAGTGAGTTTTGGAGATAATTATATTACATTAGGCAAAGATAATAAGTCGGCATCATATATTAAATTTCATGGATATTATTCTGACTTAGATGAATACATTGATGCCATCGTTAGATGCATAAGCGAAAACAAAGATATTTTTGATGAGCTAATTTGGTCTTATGAGCATTTTAGTGAGATTAAGTAATGTGTCAGATGAAATTTTGGAGGTGTAATAAAATGCGTTTTTATTTTGACATTGATGACTATGAATTTGAACAAGATTATGGAGTTGACTTTAGACAATCCGTTAAAAATGGAGCGGTTGATGCCCTTGCAATGCAAATTTACAACGAAGAAACCGATACAGACAGGTGGTATTCTGAAGTTCAGCAAACAATCAAAGAGATTATAAAGTCCAAGCAGGACGAAATCTGCGAAAAGGTTATTGAGCGAGTAGCTGAGAAGATTGCTAAAAAGAAAGCCATTGTGGCAATTACACCCAAAGCATCTGAGATTGCTGCAGCCGATAATGACAATGTTGCATATTTTGAACAGATGATTGACAGAGCAATTGCAAAGAGATTTGGAAAGTGAGCATCTAATATGAATAAATATATTTGTAAAGCAAAAGCAATAACTGACGGCTCGTGGGTATATGGCTACTATGTATCTGTGCCTTGGGATGATGGTCAAGTTGCAAATTTAATTATTACAGAAGACGCAAAATATAAATGCAACGGAGAGTTTTTCTGGAAGGGTGTACGTAGAGTTGATCCAAATACTGTTTGTCGTTATACAGGCATTACGGAGTTTGTTATGACTGACAAATCAATTAACCGTCCTTTATTTGAGGGCGACATTGTAGAGATTAATAGTTTGCGCCGTCCATACGCTGGTTGGCCTCAGAGTACATACGATGGTGATATAAAGGTTCGTGCCGTGGTTTATTTTGAACGTGGAATGTGGATGTTGAACTATGACAATCCACATAATAACAAAATGTGCAACCTCGTGGTAATGAGCAGTATGAAAGATCTGTAGACGGGGCATTAGACTTATATTATTTTGGGTATAAAGGAAAACCCGAACATGAAGATTGGTATAGAGAACATAATACATCATATAATCGTAGCGATATTGTAAAGATTGGAAATATTCACGACAATCCAGATTTGTTGGAGGGATAATATGACAGTAAGAGAACTTATAGAAATATTAAATCAATTTCCAGACAACTGCATTGTTATGGTGCCAAATCAGGACTTCTATAGAGAAAAAGATCCAAGATGGGCGGTTCCTGCGCTTAATGTTACTCAAGGTGTTAATGAGCTTGATGGTATTGTGTTAATAGATGACTATATTGAGGAAGATGAATATGAAACCAATTGAGGTGCGTCGAGACGGCGAAGTGATATGTGTTTGTGCGGATGAGAGTTGTCTATATCCTGCAGAAATTATGAAAGATATGAAAGTTAATGGTTATAAGTTTTATCAGGACGGTAAAATTTATAAGTCGGAAAAGAATTAACAATACGAAATTAATTTAGGTGGTGGTTACATGGCAAAGTCACAAAAGAACCAAACTTTTGTGTTAAAAATAAATACAGGATATTTATCTAAACATAATTGGGACTTGCATTTAGAATTAGATAAAGTCCGCAAAGAATCCCAGATGGTTGTTAGTCTTGGCTCTTCTCAGGTGTTAAGATGGATGACTCAAATACAAGGAAGGCAAAATGATGATTTAACTGCCACGAATATTAAAAAAGAAATTAAATTTATAAAGAAACAAGAAAATTCGGCAGAAAATAAAAATAAAATTCGTGAGTTATATAACAAACTATATAAAACTCAGTTCCAACAAGATTATCTAATGCTCGTTATGGACTCCGTTGGCGATTACAAAAGAGCTTTAAAAGGCTTTACTGTTACTGTTGATGGCAGAACGGTAAAATACAAGCGTCTTCTTGGAACGGCTGGATCTATTAAAAAGAGTACTATTATTTTTGTTAACGAAGATATTCACGAAGAATTAATGAAGCGTTTAGATAACGGAAGAAACTTAGAAAAGAAGTTTGTACCAGCTAAATTAAACGCCTATTATGCATTAGCTTGCTCTGCAAGCATAGGCGTGTCTTGGCCAAGGGTTATAGTTGTGAATGATGCAATTACAAATTTTAAGAGTGATGTATTACTAGTTGATGATTCTGACCCTAGTCTTGAAGAACCAATTGTTAAACAAGTTAACGATTATGACATTGAATATAATGTTTCCGATGGTATGGGATTTGTTACACCAGAGATGAGTGCCAAGTGGGCGCAGGAATTAAATGAGGGTGACGAACCGTTGTCCGGCGTAAACACAAGATGCAGCTTCTTGAAAGGCATGTTATTTACCATTCCTTTCGTAGAGTTTGCCGAAGAGGTGGCTCACACATATAAAATTATCGATGCGTGGGGTACTGAGAGAGATATCAGAGATGCGGATGCAATTATTACCGTATCAATGCTAAAATTGTGGGATTCTTATTCTTGTTATGAAGAATATTACGAGAATTGTATAAAGCATGGGTATGAGTTTGCGGTAGCTAAGAGTACTCCTCATAAATTGAGAAATGTACACACTACAAATTATCAGTATTTGCAGGACTTTGAATTAAACGATGAGCAAATTGATCAGTTAATCTCCCCTACTGTTGATAAAATCAAGGATTGTCTTGGTTTGGACTGGAGAAAGTTGATTTTGTATATGTGTGGACAAGGTTTGGATGAAAAGACAGTGGACTATATGGATCCAATGTGTAAGGCAATTATGGCCAATCCAGGGCTTATAGATGATCCTTATGTGCGTTCGAAAGTACAACGGATGATTCAAAAGCGTATAAAAACAGCTAAAATTGGCGTTTTGGATGTTGAAGGTGACTATGCAATTCTTGGTAATGACCCCTACTCTCTTCTACAGAACATGTTTGGAATGCCAATCACAGGCCTACTCAAAGCAGGTGAATGTTATCATCAATATTGGACCGACAATGGTGTAGATGAGATTGTGATGTTCAGAGCTCCAATGACTTCACACAATAATGTATGCAAAATGCATGTTGTGGCGAGCGACGATATGAAAAAGTGGTACAGATACGTTCATACTTGTTGTTTTATTAATAGCTGGGACACTGCTGCTATTAGGCTTAACGGAGCAGATTATGACTCTGACAGTGTCTTCTCAACGAATAACAAGGTATTATTAGACACATTCAAATATAAAATGACTCTAATGTGTGTACAGAGCAATACTGTTAAGAAGATTCCAACCGTAGAAGATTTTGTGGCTTCTGAGATTAATGGTTTTGGAGATTCTATTGGTAGTATTACAAATCGAGCTACAAATATGATTTCATTAAGAGAAAAATTCAATAAAGATAGTGAAGAATATGCGATTTTAAGCTATAGAATTGACACAATGATGAATTACCAACAGAATGCAATCGATAGAATTAAAGGAATTGTGGCCCGTCCTATTCCAAAAACGTGGATTGATCCTCGTTCTTGTAAGGTAAAAGACTCCGATAGTGAAGAAAAAAAGCAAAAAATGCGACTTTTTAAGAGAGTTGCGGCTGATTTGAAGCCATATTTCTTTATTTATAGATATTCGCATATTAAGGCAAAATATGACCAATATAATAAGTCTGTCGGCTCAAATTGTAAGATTAGGTTTGGAAAATCACTATATGAGCTACAAAATAGTGAAAATTTAACACAAGAAGAACAGATTTTCTTAGATAATTACGAAAAATATCTACCAATTAGCGTTGCACCTGGTGTTATGAATCGTATTTGTTGGAGAATCGAAGATGCTTTTCAATCGACAGATGTGCTGCCCGATGTATATTTTGACACTAATATATTAAAAAATGACTCTGAATACACGGATGATGAGTTTAACGACGTAAAAACGTTGTTTGACGAATACAATAAAAATGTGCAGTTAGTGCTTAAGAAGCAGAAAAAGAATGAAGAGTGTGATGAGAATGTTGGATTAGCCGTAGATCAATTAAAACAGGCATTTATGGAAGAATGTTATAAAGTTTGTTCAAATTCTGAGGCTTTATCCAATATTGTTGTTGATTTATGTTATTCTTCTAGCAAAAATAAGACATTTGCATGGGATGTTGCAGGTGAACAGTTGTTCCAAAATGTATTAAAGAAAAATAATAACACAATTTGTTTCCCGGTTAAGGACGAAAATGGTGAT
>JAEIGA010011540.1_pt1 | contig 13421 bp, 14 predicted proteins | sample 9270691 | NCBI WGS metagenome assembly JAEIGA01 (sample SAMN17057246, study PRJNA624740) | gut metagenome | biome: biome; isolation source: fecal sample | host: Bos grunniens | place: China: Xizang | collected 2019
ACGAAATTAGTTATGATTGTTTCTTTTTTAACCAGAAGCATAAATTATTGGATTATAGAGCAATAGAGATATATTATGAATAATGCGAAAAATTTTGGCACACAATTTGGCACATGATGAATGTACAAATGTCACACGTGAACCTAAGCGTGAGTATAAATAGCTAATATACAACATACTACATAAATCTCTAAATCGTAATTTTGGAAAATATATCTAGTTCTGTATTGAGGAAGTGGTCTCCATGTGTGCCATGAGACTCAAAGCAAGGGGCATATATGGCACATACTCTGGCACACGTGTGCCAAATTCTGCAAAATATGTGCCAAACGAAAATTGTATCTTGCTGAAACATAAGATTTTTCCTAATTCCGTTTTCTTATATTGGAAAATTTAGGTAATATTGCATCGGAAAATAGTCCAATTGCAAAGAAACACATAAAATCTGCAAAAATAAACCTGTAAATCCCTTGTTTTCAAGTGTTAAAGATTGTTCGGGTTTTTGCAGATTTTTGATTTAGGTATTGTTTGTTTGCAGATTTTTGCCTAACTTTGTCCCCCAGATGTCCCCCAAAGAGTGACGCACCCCTATTTTTTTGTCCCCCGAAAGATGGTTTTTTGTCCCCCGTGGCGACATTTGGTAGTAACTCGTTAAAACTATAAAGGCAATGGCAAAGAAACAAACATCAACAACTCAACGAGGACAAGTCAAGCTTCGTGAAAAGAAACTGGCAGATGGAAGTTCCAGTCTCTATCTTGACATCTACTCTAATGGCAAGCGAGTGAAAGAATATCTGAAACTCTACCTTGTTGTTCCCAATACTGCTATAGAGAAGGAGCAAAACCGCCAGACCTTAGCAGTAGCTAATTCTATGCGAGCCAAACGTGAGCTTGACCTATTTAGTGGTAAATATGAAATAGGACAGCCCAAACAGGAAGGAGTTCGATTCCTTGATTTTTATCGCCAGATGTGCGAAGAACGTTTGAAAACTCCTGACACTTTGGGTAATTGGGGCAACTGGCACAGTTGTCTTAAACATCTCGAAATTTATTGCGATGAGTTTACCACTTTTGATGATATTGACACTGCTTGGATTCAAGGATTCAAAGATTATCTGAACACAGCAGAGAAAGATACCAGAAAGCGTGGTGGTTCTAAGCGTGTTTACGCTTTTGAGGGTTTATCACAAAACTCAAAAGTTTCATATTTCAACAAGCTTCGAGCATGTATCAATGAAGCATTTGAGAAAGGCATAATCACTAAGAATCCTATTAGAGGTATTGATGGATTCAAGCAAGAAGAGGTTGAGCGCGAGTACCTGACGATTGAAGAGGTCAAGAAGCTTGCAGCCACACCATGTAACTACCCCATCTTGAAGGCCACCTTCCTCTTTTCATGCCTCACTGGGCTACGCAAGAGTGATATAGAGAAACTTACTTGGGGTGAAATCCACAAACAAGGTAATTTCACTCGTATCATTTTCAAGCAGAAGAAGACTGGTGGTCAAGAATATCTGGACATATCAGAAGAAGCAGTTGCTTATCTTGGTACTCGACGGAATGATGTTGACCGTGTATTTGAAGGATTCACATACGGCACTTGGATATCTCTTGAACTAAAACGTTGGGCTCTTGCTGCTGGTATAACTAAGAATATCACGTTCCATTGTGCTCGTCATACCTTTGCCGTAATGATGCTTGACCTTGGTGCTGATATATACACAGTATCAAAATTACTTGGTCATCGTGAACTTTCCACCACTCAAATATATGCGAAGGTGCTTGATAAGAACAAACAGGCAGCCGTAAGTTTGATTCCAAAGATATCTGATTAAGTAACCCTTCATACATTATAATATGATTAGCAGACAAGATGCAGTACTAAGCTTTGTGAAGTTCAACAAGTTCTTCAAGCAGCTTAATTATGATATAGGTGTGACGGGCAAGGTTCACCTATCCCAATATGCTGACGAGTTAATGGAATTTGAGCAATGGGTTGATAACGTTATAGAATACGTTCTGTTCAATCCAGATTCAAAAATCATTGATTTAATCAGTGCACTGGGTTCGTCAGAGATTATCAAGAACTATACAGAAGAAGGAAAAGCAGTTTTAGAAGCCAGCACATATGATGCTTTATCAAAAGTTATTGACTCTACGGCAAAACTGCTGTCACTGGTAAACGAAAGCATTGAAACATCTAAAGGCAAATTTACCAGCCTACCTGAGGCATTTGCTTTCCAAGATGCAGAAAATCTATTTCTGAGAGCTGTGAAAGCTGGTTATCTGACCTCTGATTTCCAGCCCAAAGGAGATACAAATCTATATACTCTCAAAATTCTTGGCTTTGCCATCGGAGAAGAATTAAAATTGGCACCAAGACATAAATGGTCACACTTCGAGGAGCTATGGAATATTGATTACGCAAATAAGCTCTCCTCCGTTCCTATCAGTGCCAAGCAATTTCAAAGAGCAAAGACTCTTATGGAATTATACCCAGAAGTTGACTTCAACTTGCTTATTAAACCCAAAGAAGATTCTTTCTTTACGGCGGCATACGGCAATAGAAAGATTCGCACTTTGTACAAAGAGCTTGTGGCTTATGGATATATAAGCAAGGAAACCGATTACGACAAATTCCTTAGTATTTTCAATCTCGGTAATAGTAAATTCGTGCGTCCTGTTGAATGGATAAGCGACCAGCGTCACCTTGCCTATTTCATACATCACACGTTTACAAAGACAAATAAAAACTGCTGGGTCAAGGCGCATGCATGTTTCACTATCAATGGTGCACCACCTAATTTAGGAACTATGAAGAGCGGAATTGTTTCGTTACAAAGGAAGCCTACATATGAAACATACGATTTAGTTCTTAAACGCATCGCCTCAGAATATAATAATGAATAGCCACTATTTGTGGTATATTCAATCTACAACAAGGGTGGACAAATTTGATATTTGTTCACTTTTGTTGTTTTTTATACACCTATGTAGAATGACTGCACAGTCAATTCGTACCTTTGCCCTTCAAATTGACTTAATATGTGCGTAGAAATGGTCAATATAAACATTCCGATAAGGCTGTCTAAGCATAGAGCAAGACAGCCTATGCGTTCTCTATGTATATGTACAGAGAGAGACTTCTTTTGTTGCTATCAGACGATGAAAATACATATTGGCGAAAGCCTTCAATTCATATTTTTATTCACTTTAATAAACATCAAAAGCAATGAGAAAAGAAAATTTCTCTCTCTCTCTTTTTCGAGAGACTTACGTGGTCAGGTCATCTGACCGCTGCCAAGAGTGGTAATTCGGGCTTACTCGAAATGCTCCACGAAGCCTATGACCTCTATCAGGTAGAAGTTGTTAACCAGGGCAAAATTTATCAGCGTTATGCTGATGATTTTGTCTATAGCCATGAGTTCCATGATGCCATTGATGCCTGGAGCAAGAATGAGCATCAGAAGAACTATCACATCCTTTATTCTTTGCTTACCAAGCGTCGAGACCTTGTTGAGCAATTCTTTAGTAAGGATAACGTAAGCGACGCTGAGTTGATGGAAATGCTACATCTTTTCAACACGACTCTTCCATCTTCTCGCAACTATGTAGCACCAACCAAAGTAAGGGAAGCAACAGATTATAATCTATGTGCTTGTTTGGAGCATTCAGATTTGGCTCTTCTTGCTCGCTGCTGCAATGAAGCAAGAGTATTCAGTGAAATTATCGATGCTGACGATCTTCTTTCTCTTTTGGATGGCAAAATGACAATGCCATTGCATTCGCGCAACAATAGACTTGTTGCATTCTTCTTCGATCAATTATCCATCTACAACCTTATTATTCGTAACTGGCAGAACGTCATTGCTCATCACTGCAGCATTGTAAGCTCAACTGGCAAAGGGACATTAACACAAAAGTCCTTGTCATCTGCGTTATATTCTATTGTAGATTTAGAGATGTCAGCACAAGAGAAGATCATTGATGATATAGTTAAGTCTGTCGGTCAGAAATATCAAAGAAAAAGAAACACGAACAAATAACTGCAAAGAAATGGTAAGGGAGTAAACGAGAGAATCACCTTGGTTCTCATTTTTCTCTCTTCCCCATGAACATTTTTACAAGTACTTTTGCCCTCCGTAACCGGTTTACAATGGTAACGGAGGGCTTCCTTCATTTTTGTTTAACTTAAATAGAGATATGGATGAGACGTAAGACTTTATCAGACAGTACTCTGGAAATGATTGTTTCTATAGACCAACGTCTAACCGAGCTTATTGCCAGTGACATTCCCAAACGTCTTCATTGTATTGAAGAAAAGCTGGATTATATCAATCCAAGATTGCTAACGATTGAGCATGTTGACAGGTTCTATAGTGAGGTCAAGACCGTTTTGTCAGTGGCAGAAGCGTGTGATTATCTTGGAATTACAGAATCTCACATGTATAAACTTACCAGTGGAGGGAAGATACCTCACTATAAGCCAACAGGCAAACTTATATACTTCAGTAGAAGCGAGCTTGACGATTGGTTGTTACATAATAGAGTGTTTAACGAAATAGATCAAGACAATGGGCAAAACAGACACATTGACCAAGAATCCGAATGAAAATGTTCAGATTATGAGTTTACTTGATAGGCTCGAACAAGCCAAAAGTATTCTCGATCAAACTGCTGAGATAGAAGAAGCTGTTAACAAGCTTAACAATCTTGAATATTTCCTCAGAAGGTTTGGAACTCTTAAAGAGCTTACATCACACTTGCTTTTCATAGAAAGGAAGATGTACATCTTAAAGGAATACCTCTCTGTTAATGAGGCAGCAGACTATCTTGGGCTGTCATCAAGCCTTGTATATAAGTTAACGAGTAAACACGAATTACCTGTATACAAGCCCAATGGGAAAACTGTATTTATCCGAAGGGATGACCTTAACAGGTGGATAGCTAAGCATAAAGTACTATCTGACGAAGAGATAGAAGAATATGCAGCCACCCATATGGATAAAGTATTAAAAGGATTGTACACTAAAAACAAATCAAGATGATGGACATAACAACATTAGGCAATCAGAGAATTGACCAGAAGACATTTGAACAACTATTAAAGCACATTAAGCTGAAGGTTACTGAGGAATACTCCTTTCCCCCAGAAATCATCACATGCGGAGGAGCCACTATAGCAACTCTTGGAAACTTCAGTGCTTCGGTCGGCAAACCAAAGAGTAAGAAGACGTTCAACGTCTCTGCTATTGTTGCTGCTGCCATATCTGGGAAAGAGATTCTTGGATATAAAGCTCACTTGCCTGAAGACAAGAAAAAGATTCTCTATATTGATACGGAACAGAGCAAGTACCATTGTCATAAGGTTCTGGAGCGAATACTGAAGCTGGCCGACCTCCCATTGAACAAGGAAAGCGGACTCATCGACTTCTTTGTTTTGCGTGAGTACACTCCTGAACAGAGACGCGACATCATCACCCTGGCATTACGTGGTGATTCACGATATGGCTTGGTTGTCATCGATGGAGTCCGTGACCTGCTCAGGGACATTAACAATCCAAGTGAGGCTCTTGACATTATCAATGATCTGATGCGATGGTCAAGTTTCTATGACCTTCACATTCACACAGTGCTTCACTTGAACAAAGGCGATGACAACACCCGTGGCCATATTGGTTCCGAGTTGAACAACAAGGCTGAGACTGTGCTCCAGATTACCAAGAATATTGATGACAGCAACATGAGCGAGGTGAAAGCCATGTTCATTCGAGACAAGGAATTCGCCCCTTTTGCGTTTCGCATCGACAACAACGGTCTTCCAGACTACGTGGAAGGCTACAAGGCTGAACTTGCCAGACGTGACAAGAAGATGCACTTCTCCAGATTAACGGAAGAACAGCATCGAGAGGCTATTGAAAGCGTTGTTGGCGATAATGCTCCACTGGGTTATTCAAAGATGATCAATCTTCTGATGGATGGTTATTCTAACATTGGTTATTCACGAGGTCGAAACACCATCATCAGCTTGCTCCGATACCTGATTGAGATGGGACTGATACTGAAGACTGATAAGGCTTACCAGTATGTCCCGCTGAAACCAGAATCGGAAAAACAGCCAGAAGATACTGATGAAGACGGTTTAGTTTAGTTTGGCTGTTTATATATATGTACTGACATACTTACAATGTAAACTATGAACATATCACAAGCCAAACTCATAAATTTAGTGGACTTTCTTAAACAGGAAGGACACAAGGCAGTAAAGCAGAGGGGACACATATATTGGTACAACTCCCCAATCCGTAGTGAGAGCTCACCTTCTTTCAAGGTTGACTCCAGCCGAAATGAATGGTATGACTATGGTTTAGGGGAAGGTGGTGACATCCTCGACTTAATAAAAGGTCTATACAATGTGAAGACCACCAGTGAAGCCCTTACCATACTCGCGCCTAAAAGCAATTCATTCATTAACGCTATCTATCATCGGAAAGATGCCCCACCAAAAAGGCAGGAGTCCGGGCAGATGCATAATATAGCGTACCATCCTCTTACACATCAAGCCCTGTTATCGTATATGCTGAAGCGGAAGATTGATGTGAATCTAAGTCGTGTGTATTGTTGCGAAGTCCATTATGACCTGCACGATAAGCACTATTTCGGTATCGCTTTTCGTAATAGAATTGGAGGGTACGAAATCAGGAACCAATATTATAAAGGATGTATAGGCCATAAAGATATAACTATTATTCGGAAGAGTAAAGAGGAGATTCAGGAGCATATCATAATTTTCGAAGGTTTTATGGATTTCCTTTCATACATGATGCTCTCCGACATAAAGAGCAGGCGTATCTGTTTGCCATACCAATGTGATTATATGATATTGAACTCCATCAACTGCCTTGATAAGGCTTTGAGTGAGCTTCCTTCATATAAATATGTACACTCGTATCTCGACAATGACGATGGTGGCAAGCGCACATTTCAGTCTATGAAAGAAATTCTTGGTGATATTGTCATTGATGAGACGCACAGATTCAATCCTTATAATGATTTGAATGACTATCTCGTAAAACAGCCTAATTCCGAACTGTAGCCATCTTGTGCTGCCATGTATTTAAGGAGTCTCAACCGAGGCTCCTTTTTTTTGTTTATATACATTTTCGAGTATGATATTTTCTGCAATATTATACTCAAAACTAAACTCCTGTTAATATTCGATTGTTATTCAAATTTTCTTCATTTTATATTGATTTATCTATGTTCCTTTGCACTCGCAAATTTTAAGTCGAACCAAAAATTCAAGTATCAAAATGAGTGCATTTGCCATATTCGTATTAGTTCTGACAGTCATCTATGTCATCTACTATTCCGCAATCATCATGCAGGATTTGTACGCGAAGAAAGATGCTCCCAAAACAGAAGAGGAAGACTTTGATGTCAGTCAGATGCAGAATCAGGAAGAACCTATTAGCATTACTGAAGATGCTAACGGATTCCATCTTAATGGTGATACCACTGAAGAACAGGAAGAACCATCGTCCGTCACTTGGATTGAAAATGATGACGATGCAAACAAGTACCAGGAAAAGATTCAGAAGGAACATACCAGTGTCGAGGAAGAATGCCAGCGTTTGCAGGATTCCATGGAAGACGTGGATGTTGACAGCACAGGTGAAACTGAGGCTGATGTCATGGTGAACATGCTGCTTAACCAGAAGCCTGGTGGTCCAAAAATCTTCTATTCAAGGGAAAACGTATGAAAACAGGTTTGGGTGTAACACATAAGATTGTCGGTTTTTGTTCGGCTGGCATCCTGCTCTTCCAGCCAATGTTAGCATCTGCCAAATGCGGAGGTGTTGACTATAGCTTGGGAGCGGATGCTTTGGCGAATGCGCATGACTATACAGTTACAATGATGCTGTATGTGGTCTATCTCTCCTATGCCATCGCTGCTATCGTTGCCATCATTGGTGCATTGCAGATTTATTTCAAGATGACAACTGGAGAAGGTGACATCACTAAGAGCATTATGATGCTCGTCGGAGCTTGCCTGTTCATGATAGGAGCATTCATCTTATTCCCAGCCTTCTTCGGATATAACATCATTTAGGATAACGAACACGATAACAAACAGGATAACAAATAAACAGGATAACGAAAAATCTCAAATGGCCAAGAGAGAAGAATCGTGTGAATAGTAATTAACAAAATCTGTAAAACGTAAGAAAGAAATGAAGAAAATTAAAAAGTTTGCTAAGAATCTCTTCAGTGCCAATCGTGTGAAGATGCTCGCCATGATGCTTCTTTGCGGTACTGCCGTAACCTTTGCGCAGAACGCAGCTGGTGACTACACCGCAGGAACCAATGCCCTCTCCACCGTCACAGAGGAGATTGCAAAGTATGTTCCTTATGTAGTGAAGTTGTGCTATGCCATCGCCGGTGTAGTTGCCGTTGTCGGTGCGATCTCCGTGTACATCGCAATGAACAACGAGGAGCAGGACGTGAAGAAGAAGATTATGATGGTTGTCGGTGCTTGCATCTTCCTCGTTGCAGCTGCACAGGCTCTGCCTCTCTTCTTCGGTCTCTAAACCAGATTCAAGCGTAGATACACACTATGGCAGCAGGAACAGAACACAACGAATATGTCAGTTATCCAATGTTCAAGGGGCTTCAGAAACCTCTGGAGTTCATGGGCATCCAAGGGCGTTACATCACATGGGCAGCTTGCGCTGTTGGCGGTGCCATTCTTGGCTTCATCATTGCCTACTGCATCTTGGGATTCGTTGCTGGTTTGATTGTTCTTGCTGTTTCTCTCTGCACGGGTGCCGGACTAATCTTCTTCAAGCAGAAGAAAGGTCTGCACACGAAGAAAGAAGACCACGGTGTGTTTATCTACGCTTGTTCACGAAGAATGTAATTTTCATCGAGTGTAGTTAATGAGCAAGTGTATTGAAATCTGAATAAATGTAATCGGTAGGCTCGCCCCTTCGACAGGGTGAGTCTGTCTTAATTTGGAGATAAGAATGATTCTATATGTCATCATAGCATTTACCGCGATACTCATAGGCATGGCCATCTCTGTCTATGCCTTTGGAACTGGTGGTAAGCGCAAGAAGATATTCCAGGACATCTACTTCTCCATCGAGGATGTAGATGGTATTGGTGTCCTCTACACGAAAACTGGTGAATATTCAGCTATAATCAAGATCGAGAATCCCGTTCAAAAGTACTCAGCCAATATAGACAGCTACTATGAGTTCACTCATTTGCTTACTGCTATTGCACAGACGCTGGGAGAAGGTTATGCCATTCACAAGCAGGATGTGTTTGTCAGGAAACAGTTCAAAGATGAGACCTCAGACAATCATGAGTTCCTTTCTGAAAGCTATTTCCGATACTTTACAGGCCGAACCTATACAGACAGTCAGACCTATCTGATTATCACTCAGGAGAACAAAAAGAGCCGTCTATTGTCCTTTGACAGCAAGAAATGGCGAGACTTCCTTGTAAAAATCCGTAAGGTAAAAGACCTTCTGAAGGACAGCGGCGTTGATTCCACCTATTTGGGTGGTGAAGAAGCTCGTCTTTATGTTGACCGCTATTTCTCTATGAACTTCAACGACAAGATTGTGTCGATGACCAACTTCAAGGTTGATGACGAGACTATTTCCATGGGCGATCGTCGATGTAAGGTGTATAGCCTCGTGGACGTGGACTGCATCAACATCCCTTCGGTTGTCAGACCATTCACCAATATTGAAGTAAACAACGTCGCTATGCCTGTTGATCTTGTGTCTTTGGTTGACAGCATCCCTTCAGCAGATGTGGTTGTCTATAACCAAATGTTCTTCATGCCAAATCAGAAACGTGAACTGGCTTTGTTGGACAAAAAGAAGAACCGCCATTCCAGTATGCCCAATCCGAGTAATCTGATTGCTGTTGAGGACATCAAGAAGGTGCAGGATGTTATAGCCAGAGAGAACAAACAGCTTGTATATACACATTTCAATTTGATTGTAGGTGTCCCCAAGGATGCCGACATTCAAAAATGTACAAACCATCTGGAGAACGCTTTTGGTCGCCTTGGTATTCATATCAGCAAACGAGCCTATAACCAGCTGGAGCTGTTCGTTAAATCCTTCCCCGGCAACTGTTATGGAATGAACCAGGACTATGACCGTTTCCTCACTTTGAGCGACGCTGCTGCTTGTCTGATGTACAAGGAGCATATTCAGCATAGTGAGGACACACCTCTCAAAATCTACTATACGGACAGGCAAGGTGTGCCTGTAGCCATTGACATTAGTGGAAAGGAAGGCAAAAACAAAATTACGGATAACTCCAACTTTTTCTGCCTTGGCCCATCTGGTAGCGGTAAATCCTTCCACATGAATAGCGTAGTCCGTCAGATGTGGGAGCAGAATACCGATGTTGTTATGGTCGATACAGGTAACTCTTACGAGGGGTTATGTGAATATGTTGGCGGTAAGTATATTAGCTATACCGAAGAACATCCCATCACCATGAACCCATTCCGCATCAAGCGTGAGGAGTTGAACGTGGAAAAGACAGGTTTCCTGAAGAACCTTATCATGCTGATATGGAAAGGTACGCAAGGAACAGTCACGAAGACGGAGGAAAGACTTATTGAGCAAGTCATCACAGAATACTATGATGTCTATTTCAACGGCTTCAATGGTTTTACTCCACCCCAACGTGAAGACTTACGGAAGGGGTTGCTCATTGATGACCGAAACAGGAATGTCAATAGTAGGGAAACAGAAAATGAGCGTATGGCACGTATCGAGGCACAGATTGACGAGATAGAAAGTCGCAGGAAACAACTTCCTGTAACCGAACTGTCATTCAATTCCTTCTATGAGTTCAGTGTGCAGCGTATTCCCGACATCTGTCAGGAAAACCAGATTCAGGGCATCGACATCAGTACCTATCGCTATATGATGAAGGACTTCTATCGAGGTGGCAATCACGATAAGACCCTGAATGAAGATCTGGATTCCACTCTGTTTGATGAGACATTCATTGTCTTTGAGATTGACTCCATCAAGGATGATCCGCTGCTTTTCCCCTTGGTAACGCTTATTATTATGGATGTATTCATCCAGAAAATGCGTATCAAGAAGAACCGTAAGGTGCTTGTCATTGAAGAGGCATGGAAAGCTATTGCCAGCCCTATGATGGCAGAATACATCAAGTACCTCTACAAGACTGCCCGTAAGTTCTGGGCAAGTGTCGGTGTGGTAACACAGGAAATTCAGGATATTGTTGGCAGTCCCATTGTGAAGGAGGCCATCATTAACAACTCCGATGTGGTGATGCTGCTTGACCAGAGCAAGTTCCGTGAGAGATTTGATGAAATCAAGGCTATCCTTGGTTTGACCGATGTGGACTGCAAAAAGATTTTCACCATCAATCGACTGGAAAACAAGGAAGGACGCAGTTTCTTCCGTGAAGTATTCATCCGTCGTGGAAGTGTTGGAGCCGTCTTTGGAGTCGAAGAACCCCATGAATGCTACATGACTTACACCACAGAACGAGCTGAGAAGGAAGCCTTGAAGCTCTACAAGCGAGAACTGAAATGCAACCATCAGCAAGCAATCGAGGCATATTGCCGTGATTGGGATCGTTCTGGTATTTCAAAATCTCTACCCTTTGCCCAGATGGTCAACCAGGCTGGACATGTACTTAACTTAAAGAAAAAGGAATCTAAATTTGTATAACTATGATTATCAATGATTTTACAACAGATGTTAGTACCCTTAACTTCGGTACATACAAAGAAACACAAGTTGTCCATGACACGCTTCACGCCAAGGGCGTTACAACCATTGGTGAATTGTGCCATCTTTCCAAGAAACACATCGAGGCACTTGGACTTGACCCATCACTCATCGAGTTACACCTGAAGAAAAATGGTTTATCGCTTGGCATGTGTGATAATGAACTCCTCCAACACCAAAGAATAGCTTCGGAACTGCTGAAAAAAGAAAGCGAGAAGCCCTCTACAAACAAACCAGCTGCCGACATTCAGGTGAAAAAAATCATAGCATCCTTCTATGATTTGGATGTTGATTGGTCTAATCGACATTTTGAACTTGCCAAAAGTTTGTATCTGTCTGGCCATTGCATCTTCCGCTCTAAGGAGAAGAAAATGAGAAGGGCTTTCTTCTTAGCGAACAACATCCTTACTCAATATCATGCATTGACCACAGCATCGCTTGAATATCTGAAAAAGAAATAAACGATATGAAGAAGGTCTCTACCATAATAGTATTACTGCTCCTTCTGACAGGAACCATTCCTGTCAGAGGGCAGTACTACAGTGTCAACTTTGATAAGGAAACTGTAGCTAAGATGGTAGCATCCTTCAATACTGAAGCTGCCACAGAGATGTATTATGCAGACCAGATAGCCAAAATACGAGAGCATTATCAGGCTGCAGAGGTAGCTGCTGCTGGCATCTTCACGAGTAAGTTCCTTGACCGCAAGGCTTTGACAGACCTTGGACTTTGGACAAGCAGCACAGAGAACTATTACTATCGACGTATTTATCACATGGTTTCGGCTAAGATTATGCCGAAGATTTGGACTGTCGCCGGGATGATGCTCAAAAGTCCCAAAAATGCCTTGTATTGGGGTTCCTACCTCTACAAGGTTTGTGATGAGACGAAAAATCTGTGCTATCAGTTTGAGTCTATTGTCACCAACAGTAGCCTGAGCTTCAGGGATATTGCATTTCTTGAAATCAACGAGCAACTTAGGGACATCCTGAAGCTTTCAGAGCTTGGAGATGTGGATTGGAAAGCCATTTTGGATAATATCGGTGATATACCTTCAAATTTCAGCAAAGAGAGTCTTCAGGAAGACCTTGATAACCTCTATGCAATGGGCGTTAACATTGCCACAGCTGGAGCAAACAATCTTATCAACTCAATACAGGCAAATAGTAACTTTAGTGGCACTATCATGGATAAAACAGCCAGTGTCATAGAGGTTGCTGACAACGTATATAACCTGTATGAGAACATAACGACCAATACAGGTGGTACTTTGCTTAATATGATTGGTGGCCATGATGCAGTAGCAAACCTATTCAATCTCTCCAATTATAATGCTACGGCATGGTTAACAGACTATGCCCGTGAGGGAATGGGACAATATTATACCCAGCGTTGGTATATTTATCGTGTAGATAGAGGAAGTGTTAATCTATGCGACTACTACCCACCTACCGATGACAATAGCATCCTTTATGGAGATCATTGGTATCGTATTGATACCAGAGACCCAGACTTCTATCCTAACAGCAGCCAAAGAGAAACCGCCTTGCAGAACTCAGAGAATCATGCCGGGTGGAGTCGTAGCCGAGTTCAACAGCTTAACGACAGCAATGACGG
>JAEIGA010011541.1_pt1 | contig 13420 bp, 9 predicted proteins | sample 9270691 | NCBI WGS metagenome assembly JAEIGA01 (sample SAMN17057246, study PRJNA624740) | gut metagenome | biome: biome; isolation source: fecal sample | host: Bos grunniens | place: China: Xizang | collected 2019
AATGGCTGCATTCGACTTCAATATGTCAATGTCCCCATTTTGTGCCATTAAGGCAGTGGATACAGTGGAGAACAGCAGAAGCAAAATAAGATTGAGCGATAGTATTCTCATAAAAAAAATTTTCACGCAATTTAACAAAATTGCGTGAAAATTCATAATCTTTCAGGTTAGGTGTATTTTAGAACAGATAACCGGTGTTTATGTAGAATGCTCCGTTTCCGTCCTGTTTGCCGTATTTGCCTACAGGCTTGCCGTACTCGAGGCAAACGATGAAGTTCTGGTTCATGATAAAGCGGAAACCTGCGCCCAATGTGATGTGCGGCTTATCGCTTTCAAGGCCCAATGCCCTGTAGTCGTTGTATCCTTTAAGAGCCTGCTCGTATTCTGTTACAGATTTAAAATCGTTGGCGGTGCGGCCGAACGACATGTCGTACTCTTTTGTTACCATTGTACCGTCGCTGAAGCAGTTGAGGCCAAGTGCAATGTTCTGGTTGCCCATTGTAAATGTTGCAAATCGCCATCTCAGTTCTGCGTTGTATGATGCCATGTCAAGACCTTGTACGCGGTTACGCATTATTCCGCGGATTGTACGGAAACCGCCCATACCGTCACGGTCATAAGACTGTCCCATTGTGGTTATGTATGGCAGTACATAGTAAGGAGCGTCGTCGCCGAATGTTCCCTGGTAGTTGAGACGGTAGGCAAATGTGAGCTTGTCGTTTTCAATCATTGGTACATAGTGGCGGAATGTTGCGGAGTATTTGCTGTACGGGTTGGTTGTTCCAAGGAATTTTGGTGCGAGGGTTACATGTGCCTCTGCCCAGATGCCTTTTGAAGGGGCTGCCTCCTTGTCTCTGGTGTCATAGAGCAAACCGAGACGTACGGTACTGTTTGTACCTCCGTCCGCTACATCGTCGGGGATGATACCCCATTTGCGGTATTGCTCAAAGAGGGTCTCCTTGTTGTCGGGAAACTTCTCAAAATCATCCTTGCCCTTGTTTATCTTGGTGCGGTTGATTGCCTCCTGTTTGAAGTGGCTCAAGTGGTAGCCGGCTTCCCAGAAGAGCTTGTTGTTCCACAGGTTGCCTATAAAGTCTGCCTTGAAAAGGGCTGCAAGGCGTTTTGTGCGGTAGAAAGGGGTATAGATGTAAGAGTCGCCATCCTTGCCTGCCTTTACCTGCTCATGGTCGTAGAATGACTGGTATCCGTTGAATCCGTAGAAATCCATTGCGTTGTCGTTGGTTACGGCAAGTGCTGTTGAGAAACGGATTCCAGGGATAAGGAACTTGCTGTCGTATGATACTACAAACAGCTGTGAGCCTTTTGTAAAGAATGAGGCCTCAAAGTACCATTGCTGGCGTGTGTTGGGGTAAACTGTGCCGTCTCCAAAATCGTAGATGTTAAGGAGTGCTCCCAACTGGAAACCTTTGTCTGCATCAAATGCAACAGCAGGCAGCGGCCCGAAGCTGTAGCCTTTTTTTACAATCTCCTTGTTCTCCTGAGCCCAAGTCACTGATGTGCAGATTATGGATACAAGAAGCATTATTGACAAAATTCTTGTTTTCATGGTAAGGTTATTTTAGGTTTAGTACAATCTGCTGTATTCTGGTATATTTTTCCCTCAGTTTGCGGTTGCACAGCAGCTTTATGTCTGAAATTTCAAGCCTGAAGAGTCTCCACATCTCCTGTGCAGCCAATGGGGCAGGGATTACAAGGGCTGTAAATGCCAGTGCCCATTCCCAAGGGGCGATGCAGAATGCAATGATGGAGTATATAAGCACTATTACAGGCCATATGATAAGGTTTGCCATAAAGCGTACCGAGTTCCTGAAAGCGTGGTCCTTGAGGAGTTTGAAGAAGAACTTGCAGAATCCAAAGATAGGGAGTGTAAGGATTGCTGCAGGAACGCAGTAAGGCAGCAGGATCCAGAACATGATAAATCTCAATACCCTTACCCAGTAAGGGAATCTGTTGGTGAGAGAAGAGAGGCTTATCTTTTGGGATGCACGCATTTTATATGCCTGTCTGCCCAACTCCATTAGTTCCTTTGCCTCCTCTGGCTTTTCCTGCTTGAATCTGGCTATCGCAGCTGTGGTTATTGCATTGGCCTTGAAGTGTGCAAGTTTGCGTGGAATTGATCCTTTGGGAGAGTTCTGCATCAGTTTCTTCCTCTGGGGCCTCATTGCTGCCGCACATATCTCGTATGTGGCCTGGTAATCCTCATCATTTGGGATATACATTATGAGCGATTTCATCCTCTCTGCAAGGAGATCCTTCATCCGGTTCATCTGCTCCTGAGGGGTGAACTCACTGTGCTCTGCAAGGTATTTTCCTACATTTATTGCCTCACCTACAGTTACGTTTACGGTTGAACGGAAACGGAAGAAGTTGCCGTACTGTATTCCTACCGGTACAATATACAACGGGGTGTCCGGCATCAGTTCCTGTGCCTGGAATGCAATCCTGAATATTCCTTTTGAAAGCGGCTGAGCAGAGTGCTTAGCCTGGTGCTGCCCCTCGGGGAAAATACAGAAAGGGACTTTGTCCTTGAGTACGTCAACCGCTTTCTCTATTGTCTCGTTATTCTTCTTTACCTCGTTTATGCCGTCGCGCATACGCATGATTGGCATAATTTTAAGGAATGCGAAGATTTTTGCCAAAGTGCGGTTCTTGAATATGTCTGCGCGGGCAACAAATACCTTCGGTTTGCGGTCCATGGCCAGAATCACAAGTGCGTCCATTAGGGCGTTGGTGTGATTGGGTGCATAAATTACAGCACCGTCACTGGGTATATTCTCAGTGCCGGTGTACTGTATTTTTCTGTAAGACAATTTCAGGGTAGTGTCTACGTAGTGACGCAGAAAATTGTACAACCCGTCTTTGTCCTGGATTTTTCTTTTTCTCATAATTATTCTACAATAGGTTTCCTGCGGAACAGGTATGATACTGTAAGGCCGGAAATTATATGCCATATTCCCCACCATGCTGTGATGATAAGCATTCCTCCATAGTGGCCGTGCCAGATCTCAGGAGGGAAGATGTGCGGGTTGAACAGCAGGATAAGTCCAAGACCTGAGTTCTGGATACCTGTCTCTACGGTAAGGGATCTGCAGTCCCTTATTGGAAGCTTTGCAAGTCTTGCTCCAAAATAGCCTGTAGCAAGTGCAAAACCGTTATGTATAAGTACAATGATGCAGACAAAGTGAAGGTTCTCAATGAACAGTTTGAAATTCTGGGAGAATGATGCAACTACCATTGCAAGGAACAGCAGTATTGAAATGTACTGGGTTGGCTTGCTTATCCTTTTTGTAATGCCGGGGCAATATTTTGCGCAAAGCATTCCCAATATGATAGGAACTCCCAAAAGGAGGAGAATCTGCTCAAGCATTGGGAAGAACGGTATTACAAGGGTAGGAATATTGCTTCTTATTGCAATAATCTGGCTGTAGAGCGAGCCCCAAAGGAAGAAGTTGAAAGGGGTTACCAGCGGTGCAAATGCTGTAGTAATCGCTGTAAGGGATACCGACAGCTCAATATTTCCCTTGGAGAGCGATGACATGAAGTTGGAGATGTTTCCTCCCGGGCAGGATGCCACCAGAATCATACCCAATGCAATCATAGGGGTAATTACAGGTGAAAGAATGAGGGCAATAGTGAATGTTACAGCCGGTAGGGCTACCCATTGCAAGAATATCCCGACAAATACTGATTTTGGATTTTTGAATACATCCTTAAAGGTCTGGAACTTTATTCCAAGTGCCACACCAAACATTATAAACGCAAGTATAATGTTTACAACAGCCATACCGCCCTGGCCAAAATTGATGCTTAGGGCATTAAGGCTTTCCAATTGCTCTTTCATAGTATGCAGGTTTAGTAGTCCGCAAATATACACTTTTATTCTTAAAGTTGTCTCAAGAGGGTGTTTTTATACTCGTAAAAAACAAAAAGTGTAATTATTTATTATAGTAGAGATCCTATGGATTTCACTATAAAAGCGGCCAGCCAGGCCATTGTGCAGCTGTAAATGGTCATGAACAGAGCCCATTTGCCCCCTGCTTCCTTCCATATTGCAGCTATGGCAGCTATACAGGGTATATAGATAAGTATGAACAGCATCATTGAGTATCCTACCGCAGGTGTAAATATCCTTTCTCCAGCTTCGGGGCCACTTTCATACCTCTGTTCCACCAGTTTGTTCTGCAGGGTTACCTCAGAATCATCGGGAGACTGGTAAAGGACTCCCATGGAACTGAGGATAAGCTCCTTTGCGGCAATTCCGGTAAAGAGGCTCACTCCAATTTTCCAGTCATAATCCAGAGGCTTGAATACCGGTTCCACAAACTGTCCTATCTGTGCAATGTACGATTGCTCTATCTGCTCATATTTCTGCTCTGCCTGCAATGAGTGTACGGCGTTTTCAACCTCAGCTTCAGGTGCATTGCTTTGCATTGCCTGTTCTATGAGTGTATCATAATCCTTGGAGAATGTGGTCTTGTGCGGGAAGTACCCCAATGCCCAGATGAAAACCGAGCCTACCAGGATTGTTGTACCCATCTTGCGCAGGTACTGCTGGCTGCGTCCCCACATGTGGCTCAAGGCATTCCTTACGGTAGGCATCCTGTAAGGAGGGAGTTCCATTACAAATGGGACGTCGTCCTTTTTGCCCAATACATTCCGCAGCATATAGGCTGTAAACACAGCCATAAGCATTCCTGTAAAATAGATTGAGAAGAGTATTGCCCCCTGCCATTTTGTGAACAGGGCGGTTACAAACAACATATATATAGGATATTTGGTGCTGCATGACATGAACGGGATCATCATTATGGTAATGAGCCTGTCGCGCCTGTTCTCAAGTGTGCGGGTAGCCATTATGGCCGGCACATTGCATCCGAATCCCATAATTATAGGGATTACAGACTTGCCGTGCAGCCCTATCTTGTGCATGATCCTGTCCATAAGGAACGCCACACGGGCCATATATCCGGTATCCTCCATAAATGAGAGGAACAGGAACAGTATCATAATCTGCGGAAAGAAAACAATCACACTTCCCACACCTGCAATTGCACCGTCAACCACCAGGTCCCTTACCACTCCTGCAGGGAGTATATTCCCGACAAATTCACACAGCCATGCCACACCTGCATCAATCCAGTCCGTAGGGGCCTGGCCCAAGGTGAATGTGAGCTGGAAAGTGAGGTACATGAACAGGAAGAACAGCGGCAACCCGAACCATTTGTGGGTAAGGATGTTGTCCAGTCTGTATTTTCTGCTCTGCAGATTGTTTTCCGCATGGGTATATGTCTCCTCCAGTGCGCCGTGGATGAAGGCGTATTTGGCATCCGTAATTATTGATGCCGAGTTGTCGTTGTATTCCTTCTCAATCCTCTTCACCTGTCTGGCAGCGCAATCCAGAATCTCCTGAGTATCCCCAATGTCTGCAATGCGTTTTATGAACACCTTGTCCCCCTCAAGAAGCTTGATTGCAGCATATTGCGGGTGAATCTTGTTTTTCAGTTCTTCGTTCTGCTTTATCAGTTGTTTGACTTCAGTTAGGGAATTGTTGATTGTAGTGCCGTAGTTGATATGGAAGTGCCTGTACTCGGCAGTATCATTGAACATCGAAATTATGCATTCAAGTAGTTCCTGCAATCCCTGTCCTTTTGTGGCTACAACAGGTATGAACGGGATACCAATCATTTTTCCCAACAGTTCATAGTCAAACTTGTCACCCTTGAGTTCAAGTTCATCGTACATGTTCAGGGCTGCAACAACCTTTATGTTCATGTCAATGAGCTGGGTGGTGAGATATAGGTTCCTTTCAAGGTTGGATGCGTCAATGACATTCACAACCACGTCGGGAAGAGTATCCAGCAGATGTCTCCTTACATACAGCTCCTCCGGGGTATATTCGCTCATTGAGTAGGTGCCTGGAAGGTCTGTGATGTTTATTGTGTAGCCGTTGTGGAAGAATTGTGCAGTCTTGAGGTCTACGGTTACGCCACTGTAGTTTCCTGTTTTCTCATTCCTGTTGGCTGCGGTGTTGAAAAGGGTGGTCTTGCCGCAGTTGGGGTTGCCCACCAATGCCACGTTTATGGTATTCATCTCGGTGCGTACCCTCTGCATGAATGTCTCGTCAGTAGCTATTGTCCCTCCCCCAAAAGGGTGCTCACAGTTCCTGTACTCCTCTTTGGAGACTATTTCTATAAGGTTACCCTCATTTCTTCTCAATGAAATGCGGTATCCCATTATTTCAAGCTCCATAGGGTCGCCAAGAGGGGCTTTCTTTATAACTTTTACCGCAACTCCCGGCACAAATCCCATCTCGGTAATGCGCTTGCGGAAAGCTCCGTAGCCCTTTACCTTTGTTATTATACCCTCCTGCCCGGGGGTAAGGTCTGACAATATTTTTATATTATTGGATGACATTGCTGCACAATATTGCTAAAATAATGTGCAAATATAGAAAAGGGATGCAGTTGCCGTAATCACTAATTTAAGGTATTTTTGCAAAAAATAAGAGTGATGAAGATACTGAAGAAAATACTTGCCTTTGCAATAACCCTGCTTGCATTTCTTTTTTATGTAGCCCAGGAACTTGAACTGTCTCCAATTGCCGATGGTGGCACTGAAGTCGCAGCCAATTATTCCGGAGTGGAAATTCCGGAAATGAAAAAGTCTGTGCAGGAGCAGATAATTTCATATATAGGATACACGCTTTCATATAATAATGAAACACGTTTGCCCAATTGGGTGGCATATGAGCTTACTGCTGAAGAGGCGGATGGGGAAAATCCAAGGAAGGACCGCTTCAGGCAAGACCCTCAGGCGTATGGCCCCCAGGGGGACAAGGACGATTACAAACACTCGGGCTGGGATAGGGGACATATGGCTCCTGCCGGAGATTTCAAATGGAGTGAAGAGGCTATGGACGAAACCTACTATTTTACCAACATATGTCCTCAGAACACACAACTTAATACCGGTGACTGGAAGGAACTTGAGGAGCAGTGCAGGAGGTGGGCAGGCAAATATGGCAGACTGTATATAGTTTGCGGTCCGATTGTGCAGGAAAATGTACATGGAACTCTTGGTACAAACAAAGTGGTTATTCCCGACAAATTTTTTAAGGTAGTGCTTATACCTGTTGCAGGCGAATGGAGAGGAGCCGGCTTCATTTTTGACAATCCTCCGCAAAGGAAATCAAAAATAAGCGGCAAGCCTCCGGTAAAAAGGCCGTTAAAATCGTATATGAAAGATATGGATGAGCTGGAAAAGATTACAGGCATCCGTTTTTTCCCGGAACTGGGGGCTGATATAAAAATATTATCTTTGTGAAAATCATGGTTATGAATGGATTGAAATATATTCTACATCTATTGGCAGCAGTGATTGCCGCGGCATTGTTTTCCGGATGCTCAAAGGATGACGGTCCGCAGATGACACAGGAGGAGAAGGTGCTTCTCAAGATAAACAAGTTTGTTTATGATGTTACTGCAGAGGCTTATTTGTGGAGGGATCATATAGATCCTTCGGTAGATTATAAAACTGCTGCAGGCCCGGTTGAACTCCTGGACCAGATGAAATATAAGGAGCTGGACAAATGGTCGTATATATCAAGTGATACAGATTCTGAACTTGACAGCTTCCAGGGTGTATACACCACTTTCGGCTATACTCTGGCGTTGGGCAAGTTTACAAATCTTGAGGATACCTATTTTGCGGCAGTGGCATTTGTGTATCCCAATTCTCCTGCACAAGAAGCGGGATTGAAGAGGGGTGACATAATAATTTCGCTCAATGGGGAAAAGATAACAATGGAGAATTATGATAACCTGTATTATTCCACTTCAATAAACATAGGTATTGCAGAGTATGCCGATGGAGTAATAAAAGACACTGGAAGAACCATATCCATGAGTGCAGTGAAAATGTATGAAGACCCTGTAGTGGAAGCAAAAGTGCTGGATGCCGGTGGAATAAAGGTGGGTTATCTGTTTTATGCCGGTTTTTACTATGAATCGCACGGCAAGCTTTTGCAGGTGTTCGATATGTTCAGGCAGGCGGGGGTAACGGAACTTATCCTTGACTTGAGATACAATCCTGGCGGAGATGCCAGGACACCTCCATATCTGGCAAGCCTCATTGCACCGGAATCGGTTGTCAAGAGAGGTGATGTATTCCTTACCGAGACCTGGAACTCCCTTTATATGGATTATTTTAAGGACAAGGGAGAGGAGATGAATTCAAGATTTATACCGGGCATAGGGACAAACCTCAATCTCAATAGAGTATTTGTCCTTACAACAGGATCTACGGCCTCTGCCAGTGAGGCAACAATCTCCGGACTTATGCCATATATGGATGTGGTAACTGTGGGCAGCAATACGTACGGCAAATATTGCGGTGCTGCACTCATATATCCTACAGACAACAAAGGAGACAAGGATCCGGATATAGGAAACTGGTTCCTTTCGCTTATCGTATACAAATTTGTTAATGCAGAGGGATACAGTGAGTTCAAGAACGGCATACCTGCAGACTATATGGCAGATGATTCAGGACTCCTCTATGGAATTCAATTGGGAGATCCTCAGGACCCTCTTGTTGCGCAGGCTCTTGCTGTAATAGAGGGTACAAAATCAGAGGCAGCATCCCAAACTGCTTATCCGCAAAATTTGAAAATGCTGCCCCGGATGCCGGTTGTCCCATCCAAAGGTGGATACAATATCCTTGTGGACAGGCTCCCTTTACAAAACCGCTAGTATTTCTTTACGCTGTTGCCAAGAGCTTTCCAGCAGTAAGCGATATAGGCCACTACAAATGGTACAAGCAGTGATACTATAGCCATTGCCTTAAGGGTGAACAGGCTTGAGGAACTGTTGTACAACGTAAGGGAATCCTGTATATCTGCAGTTGAGTGGAAGTATGCTGTATTGTTGAATGCTGCACAAATGAGTATTGCCCATACAGCCAGTACAACTCCTCCACCTGTAATGTAAAAATCCATGTTGGAGAATTTGTCTGCAAGAATACCTTTTCCTATACCGTACAGCACCATTACAACTCCCAAAAGGAGCATTACAAGTGGCCATACAAGGGTAATGAAGTTCCGGAAATATTTGTACCCGACTTCAGTTATGTTTCCTGTTGCCTGATCAACCTCATAACCTTTCATAAGCATAAGTGTTGCAAGAAATGTCACAAACAGCACCACGAATGCCAACGAAGAGATTGTGAAGTGTCTTTTTGCTTTTGCCCTGAAGCGGTCATATTGTGCAGGGGTATTGCAAATTGCGTAATAGAATCCCAATGTCCTTGCAGCAAACAGTACAACTGCACCCAAAAGGAGGTTTGCAGGGTTGGCTATACACTCAATACCTTTCCAGTCATTTGCCCAGCGAGAAACCATAGGAGAAAGGATGTTGGCCATATTGGCCTTATCCATATAGTATGCACCTCCAGTAAATAACGTTCCTACCGCTACACCTATAAGGAGTGTTCCAAGTGTTCCGTTAAGGAACAGGAAGAGGTCATAAGTTTTTTTGCCAAGGAGGTTGCCGGCCTTGTCCCTGAACTCATACGAAACGGCCTGTACCACAAAAAGGAACAATATGAGGAGCCATAGCCAGTATGCTCCGCCGAAACTTGTAGAGTAGAACAGCGGGAAAGAAGCGAATGCTGCTCCTCCAAAAGTTACGAGGGTGGTGTATGTTATCTCCCATTTGTGTCCCAGGATTGAAATTATATGCTGTTTTTCATCTTCATTGGAAGCTGTGTTGAAAAGCATTGTCTGCCCGCCCTGTACAAACATGAGAAAAACAAGCAGGGCACCGAGCAATGAAACTATTGCCCACCAGTAATGTTGTAAAAAATACAATGTATCCATATTATATACTATTCATTATTAGGACCTTTCTTTATCTGTGAGAACATAATGCCAAGTTCCGCCACAAGAAGTGTGGCAAACAGTATAAAGAAAATTGCCATAGTTGCAACAACGCTTGAGCTGCTTACACCGGAAACGGATGCCGACACTGGGAGAAGATCCTGCACTGTCCAGGGCTGTCGGCCCACTTCACATACGATCCATCCGCACTGCGAGCATATATAAACAAGAGGAACGCAGATTATTCCGCCATAGAGGAGCCATTTGAACTTGGGTTGGCCAAGCTTCACGCTTCCCTCTTTCCAAGTAGCCCAGATCATTGCCATAAACAGGACAACAAACAGGCATCCCAGCATTACCATAATTCTGAATGAGTAGAATGTGAGGGCTACAGGAGGAATGCTCTCTTGTGGGTCATTGAGGTATCCGTAGCCGAAGTATTTGTAGTTTTCGGGATCAATCTTTTCACCATTGGCCAAAGACTGTATTGCTGAGCGTCCCATCTCAACCTTCTGGCTGAAAGGGAGCATCTTTATTGTGTCGCCAGGGGTATTTGAATATGTAACTCCCTCAATTATATCTGTAATGCCCGGAGTATATGTGTCCAGCTTTTTCTCAGCAAGAATAGACAATCCCTGAGGTATTCCAATCTTGAAAAGGAATGGCTCCTCATCATTATTGTATTCCTTCTTAGGGTTGAGGATGCCTATTGCAGTGAGGGAACCTCCCGTTTCTCCCTCGTACAATCCTTCCATTGCCGCAAATTTCATAGGCTGGTGCCTGTAAACCTGCACTGCAGAGGTATCACCTGTAAAAATGAGCACTGCAGAAGAGGCAAGACCGAAAATTGCAGCCAGTTTTATGGATTTTATAGAGAACTCCCACTCCCTATTCTTGAGTATATACCAGCAGCATATGCCTATTACAACAACTGCAGCAAGTACAAAACCGTTGGTTACTGTGTGGAAAAACTTGCTTACCGAGACAGGAGAGAGCAGTATTGCCCAGAAGTCAACCATCTCGTTTCTGGCTGTCTCTGCGTTGAACTCAACCCCTACAGGGTGCTGCATCCACGCATTTGCCGTAAGTATCCACATTGCGGAGAGGTTTGTGCCTATTGCAGTGAGCCATGTAGATACAAGATGGAACTTCTTGGAAACCTTTTCCCATCCAAAATACATTACCGCAAAGAAGGTACTCTCCATAAAGAAGGCCAGGATGCCCTCTATAGCCAGCGGAGCGCCAAAAATGTCACCTACAAACCAGGAGTAGTTGCTCCAGTTTGTTCCGAATTCAAATTCCAGGATAATTCCCGTTGCCAAACCGATTGCAAAGTTCACTGCAAATATTCTCATCCAGAACTTTGTAATGTTTTTCCACTGTGTGTTTCCCGACAAATAATACTTTGTCTCCATAATTCCAATAAGTATGGACAGTCCTAGTGTAAGGGGGACAAAAATCCAGTGGAACATTGCCGTAAGGGCAAACTGCAATCTGGAGGCTTCTGCCAAATTGAGTGAAAGTATCATATCTGTATCAGTTAGTTTTGTTGTAAAGATAACAATTATCATTTGAAAATAGAACATTTACTTATATCTTAGTGGTGCATTTTAAAAAGGAAAAGATGAAAAAAAGAGTTTTGTTTACATTTATATTTGTGGCTCTCTGCCTTTCAGCAGCGGTATCGCAGGAAAATTATAATATTGAAAAATATCTTAGGCATGGAGCGGTCCCTACTATAGGAGGCAAAGTTGTCTTTGCAGATTCTGTATCTATAGTTGACGGTTATACAGCCGGGCAGATAAACACTCTTGCCCGTGCGTGGGCGGACATTTTCCTTAAGGGAAGGGATGCTGCCAGAAACAGGGTAGTAAAGGAAGGGAACGGCAGGATTGACATAATGGCCCAGCAGGAAATAGTATTTGCAAACAACGCCTTTTCATATGACAGGGCATTGATGAATTATGTGGTTTCCCTCAATTCTTCTCCCGACAAATGTGTCATATCAATAAGCAGGATCAGTTATAACTACAATGACGGCACCACTACAGAGGTAATCATTGCAGAAGATTATATAACCGATGAAAACTCACTAAACAAAAAGGGTACAAGGCTCAATCCCATGACAGGCAAGTTCAGAAGAAAGACTATTGACGCTGCGGAGGAGATTTTTGCATCATTCCAGGAGACTGTACGTCCTTATGCAAAGACGGGTGTTGCAGCAGCCGCAAATGAGGCGCCTATACCTCTCCCGGTACCAAAACCTGCAGAAAAGCCTGCAGCAAAACCGGTGTCAGCACCTGTGCCTCAACAGAATCAGGAGATGGTATCTCCGGCGGGGACATCATTGGAGGGATTCAGGAAGATAGCACCTGAAGAGTTGCAGGGCAACATTATAAAGATGATTTCAAAGGACTGGATGCTCATAACTGCCGGTAATGCAGAGAAAGCAAATATGATGACAGCAAGCTGGGGCGGGGTAGGAGTGCTTTACAACAAACCGGTTGCAATATGTTTCATCAATCCTGCCAGATATACCTACGGCATAATGGAGAAGGGTGAAACATTCACACTCACATTCTATCCTCAGGAGTATAAGGAAGTTCTCCAGTACTGCGGTACAAAATCGGGAAGGGATGAAGACAAGATAAAAGGTTCAGGCCTTACCCCTGTGTATACGGAGAACGGTGCTGTAGCATTCTCGCAGGCGTGTGTAATCATAGAGTGCCGAAAAATGCTCTCGCAGTCGCTTATGCTCGATTCCATAGAGAATGAAGAAGAAAGGAACAAAAGGGCACTGCAACCCATGCACAAGATGTATATAGGTGAGATCCTTAATGTGTGGGTGAAATAGCAAAATAATCCACTTCGGGCCATTTTTTCACTTTTTTCAGTGCGGCAGATATTTCGCGGTTCATCTGGCGGGCAAGCCCGGGCCCGTTCCAGGATGAACTGTTGGATATGAATACCCAGGAATAACCGTCTTTTTGAACTTTTATCAAGGCGCTAGTGCCGGCCATGGTTCCGGTTCGGAGCCAAGTGCTCGAGTTGGTTTGTGCCCACCCCGCAGGTTTTGAGTTCTTGTCGTACGGTGTCATGAAGTCAATGCTCTCTGGGGAAAGGAAGTCATCCCTTACCGGGCACTTGTTTATTGAGGATACTATTTTAAGCAATTCAACAGGTGAGGCAACCCAGCCGCCTGCACCATACAGGCCCCTTACGTCATTGCCGCCGAGGCTTTTCATCACAAGGGTATCGGAGCCGTCAAATGCCGGCACAGGCTCAGCCTCCTTGACCTCGTAGTAGTTTACCTCATTTTCCCTGAATCCATCTGAATAATTGTTGGCCAGATGTATGTCATGGCATCCGATAGGAGCAAGGATGGAGTCCTGCATATAAGTTTCATACGGCATGCCTGAAACTTTCTCAATAATTTTGGACAATATTATATATCCGAGGTTGGAGTAATTGTAATATTCGCCAGGTCTTGCCCTCAACCTTATTTTTGTGGCGTAAAGGGTCATG
>JAEIGA010011542.1_pt1 | contig 13419 bp, 12 predicted proteins | sample 9270691 | NCBI WGS metagenome assembly JAEIGA01 (sample SAMN17057246, study PRJNA624740) | gut metagenome | biome: biome; isolation source: fecal sample | host: Bos grunniens | place: China: Xizang | collected 2019
GCAAGCGGAGTACATCCTCATCGTAAGTGATGCCCAAGTCACTGCGCATTTTGTTCTTTTCAATGTCGAGTGCGCTGATGACCATAACAATCTCTGCATAATCACTGAGTTGCATGAGCATACGCAACTTGCTATCCGGAAGAAAACCTGGCAACACACGGCTGGCATGGTTGTCATCGAACAATTTACCCCCAAATTCAAGGTACAACTTATCACCGAACTGAGCAATACGCTCCTTGATTCGTTCGGATTGTATCTTGAGATACTTTTCGTTATCAAAACCTTTTCTCATATATTTTTAACCTATATGGAGTACAAAGTTACGATTTCTTCTTTAGGTAACAAAGCAAACGAAACGAAAAGTATGCATGCAAAATTAAAAGTTTTCATAACTGCCACCTCTGCAACAATGGTATAAACCACTCTATTTCAATGAAAGAATGTGGCAGATAATCAAAAACCATCTGCCACATCTGTCACACAAGAACCACTCGATAGGCACTTCCATAACGGGTGCGAACACGTTCCACCCCTAACCCAATCAACATTCGCCCCATATTCACCACATTGCTTCCACGAAAAGCAGCCGGATATTTCTTCTGCAAACGACAGAAGATTTCGGTAGGAGAAAGCAACATAGCCTCCTCCCCTTCCTTCGGCAAGCGGAAACAACGGAAAAAGATTTCCTGTTCGGGAGATTGTCGATAGAAATAACGATTATTCTCTTGAATTTCTTTCTCCTCTTCTGACGTAAACCAATAACGCTCCCCAGCCAATAATTCCGCCTTCAACTGGGCATACAGTTGGGCATAATCAGGACGGCTACAATCAATCTTCCCTTTCACCTCCACACAGAGGAAACGACGGCTTCCCGTGGTATCGGTCAACAATTCCTTCTGATTGCTCGTACCAATAAATGAAGCAATTCTTGGCAACTGACTATAGTAACTACGATGCGACTTACGGAAAGTCAACTTCTTCAACTGCATCAAGTTCTTCAGATTTGCCATGCTTCGCACACTATAACGGTCGAACTCATCCATATTAATAAGCCCGAATTGCGACAACTTTTGCTCGCATCCGCTCACACTCGTCAAATCGAACTTATCAATATAGAAACGTTGCAATTCCTCCGGCAAGATAATCGAACAAAAAGTAGACTTGCAACGTCCCTGCTCTGTACTAACAAGTAACGGAGCCACCGCATTGGCACATTGCCCCTCCAGTTTCATCCATTGCGCCACCATGCCCAACATCCAACGATGAAACCCGCTTACCCACAAAGCCTCATCGGACACTCTTCGAGCCAACTCCGACACACGATCCACTCCGTCCCATTCGGGAAGCTTCTCCACATAATCCGAAAAAGGATGAAAATCAGCAATTTGTTGAGACAAGAGCAAGCGCGACACATCCTTGTCCCAACAATTGACACCCTGCTTTCGCGCTTCCATACAAAAGGTATTCAGCGCCCTCTGATCTACCAAATGAAAAACTTTTTCACCTTTTTTGCAAAACTCCGTCTGTTCGGTCAACACATTAAAACGAAAGACATAGTTTGAAAACAAGCAGACTTCCAAATCCTCCAACATGGTTCGACTCACTTTATTCTGTTTCCCCTCTCGAGAGGGGCTAGGGGTGTGTAAATCACAACTTGCTTGAGATTCTTGTTTCAATACTTCCTTTTCTCCAAACCATTTCTGCCAAATTTTTAAAATCATTTCCTTCATACGTTACTATTTTTATGTTTTGAAGGCACAAATATATACTCAAAAAATAGCGTTTTGCAAGCTTCCGATGAGCCTCTTTGATGAAAAATGAGCAAATGTGAAGATGTATCATCCATTAATCTGAAGACGTAGACAAATTAGCCCAAAGGCCTTGACGAATTAAACGTTCCACATATGTGGAGGGACTTTTCCACATATTATGGAGAGCTCCTTCCACATATTGTGGAGAGACCTTTCCACATAATGTGGAACGATTAACACTTCGTCATCTTTCAGTTAGTTCTTCTAGACTTTTCAACTAATTTCTGTAGGCCTTACCAATAGACGGGAAAACAGGGAGTCAAGTATAGAAAATACCAGGTGTGGCAGAAAAGTGGGGTGATTGCACCAAACGTACAACATTTTCAATCTGAAATTCAAGCATTTAGAATATCTGTTGCACGAGTGGCAGAAACAAGTGCATTACCACGATATTTTATTCTTTTTAGGTATACCAATAGCAATTCTGCCTGGATCTGTAGGAACAAGAATCTTCATGACTTCCTTATAGTAATTATCAATAATATAGCAGACATCACATAAACCATAACGGAACACATCATAATCTATGGAATTGCTACTGTCTATATTTAGGACCACCTGCGACATCAAATGCCCGTTCTCCATATTAATGAAACAATGGGCCGTGTTGTACTCATGCTGATGGATATGGTTCAACAGTTTGAGTATCTCCCCTGTCTGATTCTGAGGAATATTAAACGGAGCCTCTCCAAATATCATCACCCGTTTTTCATGAGTATCACAAATAATGCGAACTGACATCATCGTATTCTCCATATTGATATCAAATCCAAAGATGTTCGCTTCCTCTATTTCAGCCCGAATGTTCAACTGGTTAAGATACTTCTCTATTTGCTTGACCAAACTGCTTGCATCCTTTCCTATCAAATCATTCATGCTTTCATCTTCCTCCACTCCATAGAGGATCCAATAAATACTATAGCGTGGGAACAAGCGATGAACTTTAATTATCAATTCCACGGAAGGTTCTTTGGTTCCGTTTTCAATCATTGAAAGATTGGCATGATAAGTACGGAGCTCAGAGGCCATCTTTGCCATCGTAACATTTTCCTGTAGTCTAATAAATCTAATTCTTTCACCAATAGTCTGCATAATTCCTTCTTCATTTTGATTATTATCTTGACTACAAAGGAACACTGCCGTACGGACAAAAACTGACTGACCTTATACCTAAAAAAAGATTGAAGTTTTACTGGTAACGCCCCAACATTTCTTCCAATTCCTTTTTCATCTCCTCACGCAAAGAAAGTGGACTCAACACTTCTACCTTCTTATTCCATAACAGATGTTGCACGAAATCGAACGAAGGACGTATCCGATACTCAAAAATGGCATATCCTTCTCCCGTTTCAATTTCTTTCTGCGAAGCATGCATCGGAAGCGAACGCACATAATCCACTTGTTGGTCGAACACCTTGATTCGGACACACACCGGCTGCTTGTCATCATGGATGATACCAAAACAGTCCTTATAAAAATCCTTCGGATTGATTTGAGGAGAAGGTATCATTTCCTTTTTCCCGACTTCCATGTCCGACATCCGGTCCAGAGCCAACACCCGTGTTTGGGTCCGGTCCATATATTCACAAATCAGATACCAACGGTGTTCGAACAAGCGGATAAAGCAAGGAATGACTTCGTAAGTGTATTCCTTGTCTTTCCGATAATACGACTTATACTTAAAACAAAGCGTCCGTCGACGGTCTATGGCATCCATCACAATAGACAACAATTCCACTCCCGTATTCATATCATGCACCATGACCTTATCCTTATGCTTCATGGTTATGCTGGAAAGGTGGCTCAGATGAAAATTCCCCAACAGGTATTTCACCAACGGAGTACCTTTGATTTCGTTTGCATCCACCAACTCATATTTCCGAGCACGTTTGTCGTACTCAATGTCCAATTTGAACGTATCTCCAATGAACTCCTTGTCTCTGAAAAAGGTGCGAGGAAGTATCTCTTCTCCTTCATCGTTAAGAGTGCTGTTTATCCATCGGTCATTCAGTTCCTTCAATGTACATTTTCCATAATTATTCAGTGTGTCTACTATCCACAAGCATCTCACATATTTATTCATACGATTCTCCTTTCTTTATAATGACAGACAAATATATCCTTTTAAGTCGGACAAATCTTGTCCGAGCAAAAGTTTTTTCATTTTGAGCGCAAAGAAAAAAGCACTCGGACATTTTTTGTCTGTAGCTCATTATTCCTTTGCAGTATCAAACCTATAATAGATAGAATTATGAATACAGAAAACGTTAAGCATGAATTCGAAAATGGCAAGTGGCAGGATGAAGCCCGACAGACCATGAACAACCGTGAGAAGATGGACGAGTTGAAGAACAAGAAGAACAAGTTCTTGAATAACCCGGCCTTATCGAAAATCAGAGATTCCCTCTGCCTCTTGTGGCGATACTTGGAAGCCGTTACCAGCAAGCGTTACACCGAGTATTCAGTATGGGCATTGACCAAGATTGTAGCTGTACTGATTTATGTGGTCAACCCGTTCGATTTGATCCCCGATGTCATCTTCTGGGCAGGTTGGTTGGATGACATATTAGCCGTGAGCTACATCATCAGCTTGACTACCGAAGAACTGGATAAGTTTAAAGAATGGGAAATTAGAATGGCTATGGTATGATTTGAATGGAATTATTTTGTCTCGGACGTAAAATGTCCGCCACGACTCTTTCCTTTGCAGCATAAACCTATTAATATATACTTCTATGAAACAATTTGAATACACCACAATTGATGTATCTACTTGGGATGATAAAGATGATGCTATTGACAATCTTTCTTCCCTATTGAATGAGTATGGAATGGAAGGATGGGAACTGGTAACAGGCGTTCCTTACAATAGTCCTAATGGCGACGACACCTATACCACTAGAATCTGGTATACCCTTAAACGGGAATTAAATTAATTCTCACTGGAAACTTTCATGTAATTAATTTGCTTTTCCAAAACGCTTTTTGCAACTTTGCGAAAACATAGTGCAAGAAGCGTTTGAACGTAAATTATCCTTGTCTCAGAAAATTCGCCAAAATTTCAGACTGTTCAAGGGTGATAGACAACAAACGCTCATGCTTCATTGTATCCGTAAGTGAAAGTAATCTACACTGAGAATACAAAAGCGTGAGCTGTTGTCCTTTATCTGAATAGTGGGTGTTTGGCGATACCTCTGAGACGGATGAGTGGATGAGGCTTGCGCTTTTAAATTTTTAAATTTAGAAATAAATCGAATATATGAAAGACAACCTATTTCAATTTGCACAACAAATAGTAGATGAGGATTTTAAAGTAGAGTTTTCTGCTCAAACTATATTTGATTCTAAGACATATGAAAGCATTCGAAGAAGAGAAATTAATAATACTATTTATTCTTTAGAAAGAAATCAAGAGGTCATCGATTCAAGAATAAATGAATTAAATGCTGAAATTGAGAAATTGACAAATCATGCAAATGGAGTTGATTATACAATTGCAGTATCTTGTGGAATAATATGCGGCATATTTGATTCAATATTTGTTGGAGAATTTGATTATAATGAAGCATTAGAAAAATCAAAAGAAAGAGTCAATAAATATGTTAAGAATAAAGCTGAAAATATTAGAACAAATGAAACAATTCAAAATGCAATAGCAAAAGCAAAAAAGAAAGCAGCTGCAAAAGGCAAAGAACTTACTAATGATGAAATTAATGAACTTAAAGAAAAGATAAAAACTCAAATAAGAAATACTTTTGACGGATATGAAAGAGGGGACTTTGAAAATGGTACAGTCAACTCTTTACGAAGAGCTATAAGAAAATTAGAAAACCATTATAAAATTCCTTCGGACAATATGTTCAAAGGTATTAAAGGTATGAACTCTGAATCCCATCATCTTGATGATTTAGCTCACCATCCTACATTGCTAGGATTATGTGCTGCACTTATTGGAGAATTCTTTAAAGCTGGAATTTTTATTGACAAAAACGGAAGCTGGCATTTAATTGTTAGTAAATGGGACGAAGAGCAAAAAAAGAAACTTATAAATATTTGTCTTTCAATAGTAATTGCAGCTATATTAAGATGGTTAATAAACTCTATTACATCAAAATACAAAGAAGAAATCGATAATAAGCTACCAAAACCATTGGCTATTTTTTTAAAGTCATTATCAAATGCACCTATGGCACTTGTTATTCTTAAAAATATAGTTAGTGTTTTTGATAACTGGTGGGGGCATCTTGCAAGTGATATGGCAGGATCGACATCTCGTCCAGGAGCTGGCATGGGAATACCAGGACTATTTATGTCAATATTCAAAGAAATTTCAAATATTCCACCTTTAAACATGACAAGTCTACCTAAAATTGTTCATTCTATTTATGAAAGCCAACGTTTTGATATGCGGGCAGAAATGGCAGTAATAAATGAATTAGGGAAACAAGCAATACCTATACTTCTTGGTGACATTCTAACAAGAACTATATATTTTGTAAGACATCTTACCATTGAGCTGAAAGGGAAGAACAATTATAAAGATATAGATTGGAAGAATGTTATTCCATTTAATAATAGAACAATAACAAGACTACTTGTAATTGAATCAGGTACATTCACTGCATATGATATTGCAGATGCAGCTATACGTTCTGCTATTAAAAATGGAGGAGACATTTATAATCCTAAACTATATAGTGATTTTATCCTTCGGGTGAATTTTGTGGGAATCGGCCGATTTGCAATTGCAGTTGGAAGTGATATTAACATGAGTAAAGATAGAAATAATAACATCAAAGAAAGAATTTTTCTACACAATAAAAGTATAATGTATAGCAATACTATCCTTTTATACAAACAAGAACAAGTTTGGATGACAGCAAAAGACACAGCATTAGCTATGATGCGTCTAAGAGACACAGCCTATAAGTCCATCTTATTTTATAATAATGAAATACTAAAATTAGATAAAGAGATGGAAGAACTAAATTATAATATAAATGAACTCAGAAAATCTAATATAGATTTTGCAAATGAACTTTTAGATATATTAAATTAGATACATTATGAATGATAGTAAGAGCTCTCAGTTAGAACAAGTTAATTTACCAAAAGATCTTCAAGTGAAGCTGTCGGAACTTCCACAAATAATTAGTAATAAGACAAAATTGATTCTTGACCTTGAAATGAAGGTTAATGAAGCTAACGAACATGCTGAAAGTGCAAAAAAGCAAGCAGAAGAGATCAAAGGTTACGAAGAAAAATCCTTTTTAGGATATAAGTATAAAGTTGGCGATACAAAAGAAAATATAGAAAGTACTCAAAGTGTTGTCAAATTGTTAGTTTTGGCTCAAAAGGAAAGTACAGAAGCATTAAAACTCTCGTTTGAATTTCAAAAAGAATTAGCAAATACTGCTGAATATTTATTTTATCTTGGTTGCTATAACATAGCAACCAATGAATCTATGATTGCCAATCTCAACAAACAATTGCGAGGTGAAGGTACAAACGGAGTACAGTTGTCTGAAAATGTTAAAGAACAATTTAAAAATGTTGTTTTGCGTCTTCGTGCTCAAAAAGATGTCCTATATAGACAACAACAAATTGAAGAAAAATCTAAGCAACAAGAAAATAAACTTAAATCTATAGAGACTGATATACAGAATTTCGAATTAGAATTGGTGAATAAGGAAAACGCTATTTCACTATTACATGAATCATTAAATTGTAACAATGGAATATATACCAAGAAATTCGAAGAAATATCTTCTTTATTGGAAAACAAAGATGATATTGACAAAGAACAATCAAGATTAATTAATGATTTAAAAATGGAGATAAAAGAAACAAATAATGCCATCCAAAACTTATCAAGAAAGTTATATTTTAGAACATTATTGATTGTTATAATTGTTATATTGTCTGTTTTTTTAGGAATAGTACATTTATATTTATGATTATTACTATCAATCTCATGGTTAAATATTTCTTAACCATGAAATTGTTACAACACATACAACATTAGAGTCATTTAGATAATATTGTGAGAGATAAATTCTAATTATTCACTATATTTGTAATTCATTATCATCAATCACCATGAAAAGAATAGTACTATTTATAACATTATCATCAATGATTCTCTCAATAAGAGTATTTTCACAAGAGAATAGTGATACTGCATCCGTAAACAAAGATATGGTCATTGCACAAATGAACTATTGTATAAATTCATTAACAAACATCATCAATAACAAATCAATGGTTGTTTTCGAACATGAAACAGACCAATTGATTAACAATCTGACGATGGAACATATTGGGGACTTATATGAAGTTGCAGATTTTAGAAGTAGTCTATTGGAAATAATCGGTAATTTACAGATAACCGAAGAAGAAAGAAATATATTGAAACGTACTAATGCAATGAAAAAGGACGCATTACTTTGGCAATCTTTATCAAGCGCATTGGATCCGACTTTGCTTCTTACTGGTGGTGCTGGTGGTCCTCAAGTTGCATTCATGGCTTTACTAACTGTTGCAAGAACAGCAGTAGAATACAAATCTGCACAAGCAGATCAAAATATTGGTGAACTACAAGCTATGTGGGAATTGCGAAAAGAAGATATGAAAGAGTTCATACAGCTAAGAAAAAAGGCTTTAGATTTGGAATATAGTCTATATCGAAAATATAAGTTAAGTGAATCTGACAGATTAACAGAACAGACCGCTACTAAGTTATCAGATATTTGTTCAGAAAACAATCCACAAAAAAGATTACGATTACTATTGGACAATCAGGAAACATATAATCATTTATCGGAATATCAGTATCACATTGGTATGGCGTATATTGATTTAAATCAATACTCCATGGCTAAGCCGTACTTACTTAGGTATATAGAAATGTACCAATCCACACCTATTTTCAGATACGATGAAAAATCCGGATGTGTTGCATTAGCAATTTTAACATGTGATCCTGACATTACTAATGAAGATAGAAAAAACTTAATAAAATCTGCACTTAGTAATTTACCCAGTAACGGCACTGCATTAGTCCAATGCGTTCTTTCTTATTTACGTGACTTAAAAGACCCGCAAAGTGCTTATAATCTTTTACGTATGGGGATAGACAATCCAAACATGGACAATAAGAACTTAATGGTCATGCTTGCAACTAATATAATACATGACATTAAAAGATATCCTAATCTGCATACCACCATTATTTCTGCTGTTGATTCATCAAATGATTTAAATCTTAGTAGCATTGTGGCATTTACATCTAATAATCAACCGGATGATATGATAGCTAAAAGTAGGGAACTAATAACGTTCTACAATGTATCAGAACATCCATGGTATGGATTATGGACTTGGGGTGAATTATCATTTAATGAGAATCTTGAAATAGGTATATCCTCTAAATACAGATTTAATAAAAAAGACATCCAAGTTTATCATGAATTTATAAAAGATAATAAATTGAATATCATTCAGAGAAAATTAGAATTTAAAGATGGTATGACAAAGAAATATATACAGAATGAAGTGGATTGCTTTAAGTCTAATACCAACCTAATGTATCTATTTGTAACACCTATTAGTAACGATGAGGTTTATCGTATTAAAGAAAATCTGGATTATAGTAAAATTAAAACAGGTGAATTCCGAGGTTTAGCCGAATTTACTCTTACAGAAGACGATTTGGAAGATATTGTTCAGTTTTGTCAAGATCATGAATTGTCGGATTCGAACTTTTATTCTCTTATAACTGAAACATTCGATTGTGATACAAAAATGAATATTAAGAACTATACTCAACCTAATATTTTATCTAATTTGACAGAAGAAAATAAACGGAAACTATTCATTACCAAACAAGATACAATATTTTTCAATGGCGAAAATCTGGCTTATACTCCTTATTTCCAAAGCGTTTATCCGGAAAATACTTTAAAGATTGTCTTTAATGGAACGACTCCAATTGTATTTACATATGCATTTAACACTAATAATCGAACAGAAATGAATCTGTATTCAGTGGAAACTAATGAAGGTATAACATACACTAATATTGAATCAATTGCAGAAAAGCTAAAAAAGCAGAATGAAATCAAACCACTTCCTAAGAAAGAATCAACTTTAGCAGAAGAAATAAGTGATTGGTGGAATAAGATTTGGAATGATTAGATTATAAATATGAAAAATTATAAAAAAATTTTCCTTTTTCTATTATATGTTATTTACGTAATAGGCATATATGGGCATGGTAAAGAAGGCCATGTCGCTGATATGAATCGTATTTTTCCTTTTGACATTAAGGCATCAGGGAATCTGAAAATTAAAGATTTTTATTATTTGATTAATGCATATATAGACTATAATGATTTTCCAAATAAAGAAGCAAAAGTTGGTACACCAATTTGCATAAAAAACCATCCCAAATTTGGGAAAATGATTTTTGCTAACCATCGTATTTGGTTTCATTGGGGATTTAATAAAGACCCTAAACAATATCAACTACTTTATAATATGGTTGAAGAGAATATTAGTCATGGAAGAATTAAGGCATCTGATAGAGATGAGTTTTGGAATCTTTTACATGAGGAAGTAAGACGTCGAAACAAATATTTAATGGATGCATGGGCTAAGATTTTAGGATATAGTGGTCTATCAGGGATAACTGCGACCCAAAGAGCACAAGCCAGAGCCTTTGTTACTATTTTATATTCTATTCATATTTTAGGTGACCACCAAACTTCTGAAATATCTGTACTTGCAGATAAAAGAAGTATATATGGTGACATATATAATGCTATAGATGATTTAGTGGGTAAAGCACAAATAAATAGAGAAAAAGCAAAATCTTTTAAGAATAAACTTAAAAGAGTACAAGGTAATCCAAAATTGTTCCTTGATAAGATGGAAAAAGAATTTACTCCATTCTTATTTTCATTGCACGGGGCTCTTTATGATTATCAAAATAAGTTTAGAAGACTTGGTTATGTCATTAAATAACCTCAGTGCAGAGAGTGGTACCACCCGTATCATGCATATATCGGCAATATCCGTTCGCTTAATCAGTAATCTACTGCACCGGTAAAAATATACTTTCCCTTAAACTCTCCTCATCCAATAATACCTTTCATCCATTACAATTATAATCCTTTTCAAAATCTATAAGTATCGGACAAGATATGACACAGTAGGCTCCTAATTTTGCTTCCAGAAACTAATTAACAACAGAAATAATGGAATACATCCCCATGGCTTAATGAGGATTGGTTAATTGGCAAATAAATAAGATTGGAGAATTTAAAAACTGGAAAGCTATGATTGAAAAATTGTTGAGAGATGCGAATGCTTCACGTGAAATGTACAAAAATGCAGGTGGTGAGAAAAAAGGTCTGGCAGATACCATGTACGATGCGCTAGTCGTTACATTGAAGGCATCTGAGTTCGATAACGATACCCGTTTGAGCTGTCTGTTCAAGCAGCTCTCAAAATGTACAACAGATTGGGAGCGGAAAGAAGAAGTCATGAATTTTACAGTCAGCGTGATTGCTGCTGATTATTATTTGAGTGTAGGGAAAGGACTGCGTGCAGTGCCTTTCCTGAACAAGACATTGGGTCACTATGCCGAAATACTGGGAACAATACCGACTTCAATAGAGGATGCGGACCGTTTTGTGGGAGAATATCGAACACAGAACCTCAAAGGAAAATTCAAGCGAGAGTTTCGGGCGGTGAAGAATATTTTCATTCTGACCGGGGCGGCTCAAAAACTTGGGCTAGATTTGTCTCTTGAAGAGCTGCCGGCGGACTATTGTCCCACTTCCTGGTCCTCCCGGAGCTTCCTTTTCATTCTTGCAATGGGCATAGCCGGAACGTTAATGGTATTGACTGCTTTCAATGAACACCGTGTGTCACGGTTCGCAGGTGAACCGATCCCATTTCTTGACTCGCTACAACCGTCTGAAATTCCAATGGTTGTTATCGGTCTGATTCTTGTGTTAGCGGAATTCATTCTGTTGTTCTGGCAATATACGCCAAGCTATAACCGTCTTGTCTCACGATTTCATTACTGGCGGTTTTCACGTGGATAATAACAAAAGAAAGGCAGATGAGGGACATAGAAAAGATTGAAAAGCAACTATTTAAGGATGAACCGATCTTCCTCAAAGAATTGGAGGGAAACAAGGTTCAGAAGGAAATAAAGAAATGGACTATGAATGAATATAAAAATCCTGATGAAGTGGAGACGGAAATGGAAAAGGTGAAAAAAAACAAAGCAGATGACAACGAAATATGGATAAAGATTATCGTTGTCGTACTTGTCATTATTTCACCGCTAATTATCATCTACAATCTGTCGGAAGCCCTATGTTTCAGATACTGTCCCAGGAAAAGGAAGGATGAATACAGGAACATGATGCAGAAACGAGCGGCTGAAGCGAAAAGGGTAAGACCAAACCGCTTTGATTTTGACTTTTTTCGGAACAAAGACAAAATAATTCTATACTTCAACTCATCACAAGCCATGTATCCGTCCTGTGAGGTCAGTCTATATGTTCCGGAAGACAAGACAGACGGATACCATAAGGTACCATGGCAGGACAAGCGAAAACTATATTCGGTCAGAGTTCCGAACACCTTCCACTCTTACTGGGCGGAAGGATATGTTTCTGACCTGGTCGAGCACGGGTGGTTACGCAAATTCCAACAGGATTACCGTCTGACGGATGCGGTGCCAGTCATCAATTATTCGCTCAAGAACTCCGATGATGTCATTTGGTACAATCGGAAAATTTCAAATTGTATCTACACGGAACTTTGGGATGAGGAAGAGAAGGCTCCCGTTGAATGTTTCGTTGAACTGCTGTCTACCGTCGAACCCGTCAAGGATACCGATTGGGAAATGGTTGAATACCGGCGGTGTACACTCGGCACGTTCACGCTTAAAAGGGGATGTTTTGACCGGCTTACCAACAAAAGCCGTCACCGGTTGAACCGAATACTTGAAGAATATGGTGTATATATTTAATCAGTCGGAATTTTAATATATGAAATTAATTTCTTGGTATCTACTCCTACAGACCATTGCCTTTTCCTGATTTTCAAGCCATGGGAAACCTCTTTGTTTGACGAAAATGGCAAACCGAAAATCAGGTATGAAGGTAATACATAGAAATCACCACATTGACGAATCTCTTGCATTACTTCGGGAAACTCACTATATATTTTATCCCACTTTTCAGGTACAGGACCATAATCAATGGCACGATATGTCAATCCTGTCATGTCCGAACCATATTCACGATAAGATAGAAAATCAATATAAAATATGGAGAAAATAACACTAATAACTCTTAGCCAACCACTCCGAAAAAAAGTAATCATATACCCGATACGCATCACCATCTTGCGTTACCAAGTCGTTCTTCAACAAAGGTTTCAAGGCTGCCTGTACCGAACTGGCCGAAGGCAAATTGTATTTCTTTATAAAAGCGGAGGAAGTAATTCCCTTCACTAAGCGTTCCTTGGCGATGGCCTGCAATATGAGTTTCTGCTTAGGAGCCAAGCGAGCCAACAAATCCTTGTA
>JAEIGA010011543.1_pt1 | contig 13418 bp, 11 predicted proteins | sample 9270691 | NCBI WGS metagenome assembly JAEIGA01 (sample SAMN17057246, study PRJNA624740) | gut metagenome | biome: biome; isolation source: fecal sample | host: Bos grunniens | place: China: Xizang | collected 2019
ATTTAACACTACTGTAATCCTTTCATCTGATTGTATTAGAAAGTATTTAGACGGCACGCTATCATTCCAACAAATGGAGAAAGACTATCACACAATGTTCTTCTTTAAACAAGTCGGTTGCGAAAGTGTTAGTGCAAGAGAATACAATCAAAAGTATAATACAGACTTTGTACCTACACGTAAATTATTCTTGGAATTCTTACGTAAGTTCCGTTTACAAGAAAGTGATATAATGTGGGATAAGATGTTCAATATACAATACAGAGCTGATTTACTTTATAGAAATGGCAATGACCTTGAAGAATCTATGGTAAAGAACATTAGACACAAAGATAGTAATGCAGAACTAGAAATAGAAAGTGATAAACACGCAAATGAAATGCTTATGGCACCTTGTGGTCACTTAATGTCTTATCATGCTTATTCAGACTGTGATGGCTGCGTAATGTGTGATAAAGAAGCAATGAGTTTGGAATAAACTATATTTTAATATAAAGGGAGATAAGAAATGATAACTTCTAACAAATCAAAACAAATATTAAATATAGATTTACAGCAAGAACATAACCAAGAAAGCAAAGAACATAACTTGGTTGATTGGTGGTTTAGACTAAATAGTATTACACCAGAAGAACACAGTTTAATTAATAAACCTTGTAACTATAACAAAATTACATCTATTAATTCTTGGGAAACATTGCAGGAATTAGTACGTATGCAATTACCTTATGAAGGTGGATTTGTAAATGAAGAATGGGAAAGAAATTTAGAAGAATATCATTTATATCTTGGTAAGTCAGCTACAGATTTAATTAACAAAATCTGTGATAAACATATTAAAGATGATGTTCTTGTAATTACATCTATTGTTGAACATCCTGCTGTTAAAGACGCAGTTGAAAGACTTGGTAGGACAAATAAAGACCACGTTATATTAGATTACATTAATGGTATTCAAAATCTTAATATATCTCAGGTAATTGAAGCGTGCGAAAATAAGAAATATAAGAAAGCATTTGTAATGATTATTGGTACACAAGTAACAACAGGTGAAGTAACACCTCAAAAGTTCTTTATAAAGTTAAAAGATTATTTGGAAAGTCAAGGTATTGAAACAGTGATGGCTATTGATGACGCACAAGGTATGTATTTAGTACCTCGTAATTACAATATATTTGACTATGTAATTTATACAGCACATACTCTTGTTAGAGAACATTTAATGGGTATGTTGTGGAGTAAAGAAGAATTAGACTTTGGTATGCAATATGCTGGATGGCTTTCACAATATTATAAGAAGTTGAAAGTAATGCTAAGATTCCAAGAGAAATATAATTCATTTTCGGACGTAATGAAAGATGAATTAAGAGAATATCTTTACACAGACTATGTTAATTATGTTTCTGATAGTGTTCCTTACATATTTTCAGTTAAAGTAGACTGTCCTCCACGTTTTATATATGACGCATATACTGCTGATAATTGGTTATTAGATTATGAAGTTAAATTAGAAAGTGCAGACTACTTAAATGACGAATGTTTCTACATTAAGTTAAGAGCTGCTCAATACATAACAACACCAGAGAAATTAACTATAGCAATTCCTAAAATAAAAGCAATATTAGATAAGGTAATTGACTATAAGGAGAATAGTAATGATTAAGATTGAAAATAAAGATGACATAGTATTATTATATGAAGATGATGAAAATAGTCTTGGTTATAACGGTAAACAAATTATACAGTTAAATAAAGACATTACAATACCTGCACGTACTAGAATAGAGTTAGATACAGGATTATATCTAACTATAACAGACGCAATAGATGAATGTATTGTTGGAGAGTATATATTAGATGAAGAATCACCATTATATGTAGTAGGTGAAACATATAGCTATGAATATGATGACGTGCCTATTAAGTTTGCTATCTATAACTCAAGCAAGAAAGAATATACTATTAAAGCAGGAACTGCTATAGCTTTTGTAGGTCAGTATCATATTTGTAACTGTACTAATGATATTGCCTTATTTGATGACTTAAATAGTAGATTAGGCGTATCTACAGTATTTGATAATGGTGATATTAAAATTCTAAGTTTTGGTGAATCTAAATATTGCTTTGAAAATGTATTAGAAGCAGATGGAACATCATATATTAAAATAGTAAAAGAATTGGAACAACAAAGTGAATAGATTAACTGAGTGGTGGGTTAATTATCAGGCATTGTCAGGGCAAGAGCTTGATATAATAAACCAACATTGTCCTTATGACAATAGACTTGAAGATAAAGCACGCTGGGATAAAGCAGAATATAAAATGAAAAGCATGGTGCCTTTAAGTAATACTTTAAGAGGCCACCAGCTTTATATTGCAGAAAATGCTACCAGTTTCATAAATTATTTATTTGATAAACATTTAGATAATAACACACTTTTAGTTACATCTACAGTAGAACACGACTCTGTAAGAAAAGCTGTTAAAGAACACAATAGAGATAATAATGACCACGTTTGCTTAAGATATACAAAAGGTATTGATTCATTAAATATATCTAAAGTTGCTGAAGCAATTCAAAGTAAGAAATATACAAAAGTATTTGTATATATCATAGGTACTCAAATAACTACAGGTGAAATAACGTCACAAAAGTTCTATGAGAAATTAAAATCATATATTGAAAGTCAAGGATTAGAAGTTGTGATGGTTATAGATGATGTGCATGGCCTGTTCTTATTACCTCGTGATTATTCTATATTTGATTATGTCATATGTACAGCACACGCTTTAATTAGGTGCTGGGATATGGGTATTATGTTTTCAAAAACTCCTGAAACATATGGTAATAAGTATTATAATTGGTTAGAGATTTATAATGACTTATTGAATCTAATGTTAAGTAAGTCTAATAAACTAGCATGCTTCTCAAACGTAATGAAAGAAGAATTTATAGAATATCTTTCAAATTCATATATTGAATTAATTCCAGATAGCGTATCACATATATTTTCATTAAAGGTATACTGTAAGCCGAAATTAGCCTATACACAAGAACTTTGGCAAAAGTTTGCAGATAATGAAGTAAGGCTTGAAACGGCAAGCTATGATAATGATGACGTATTCTATATTAGGATGAGAGCTTCTCAATTTATAACATTCCCGGAAATGTTACCAAAAGCAATACCTTTGATAAAAGAATTACTTAATCATATAATTGAATTAAAGGAGTTATTAGGTAATGAGTAAGATAGTACAGTATGAATTATGGCAAGAATGTAATAACTTCTGTACCTATTGTACACTTGGTGGTAATATTAAACAAACAAGTGATGAAATGAAGTTAGACGCTATAAATACAGTTATTAAAGAGATTCAAACCTTTAAACAAGGAGAGGTGTCTACAATAGGATTTATAGGTGGTGAGTTCTTTCAAGGTCAGTTACATAATCCAAAGGTTAAAAATGCCTTCTTGAGCCTAATATCTATCTCAAATCAGTTATTAAATCAATCTATTATAAATGAACTTTGGATTAACGCCACACTTACAATAGGTAATCAACATGACTTATATACTATTTTAGATATGATAGATTGTAAAGATAAGGTCTGGATACTTACTTCTTACGATACTAAAGGTAGATTTCATAATGAACAAAAGTTACTAAACTGGGAACATCATATCTCTTATATACATAAGAATTACCCTGATATAAGAATTAATACCACTTCTATAATAACTGGAGATTTCATTAAAGCATATATTGATGATGAATTAAATCTAAATGAGTTTAAAAGCAAGTATAATACGGAGTTATTTCTAAAAACTCCTGTTAAACCTGATGACTGTAGTCATCTAAGCAAAGAAGAAATAAATAATATGATGGGATATTATTTCTTTCCAACTCAATTCGATTTCCTAAAGTTCCTCATTAAATATAAAGAGAAAGAAGGAGACAATGCGTTTAATTTACTTTTCAGCAATGATTTAAAAGCCGAAGAGTTACATAAAAACTTTAATGATAATAACCTTAGAAATGTTATATTTAACCGTTCTGCTGATTTTAAGGAAGAATTGAATTGTGACAGTAGACTTAAACATATTGAAACATTAGATTGTGGACATTCAAACGTATACCAATGCTACATAGATTCAGATGGCTGTGCAATATGCGATAAGATTAGAATAAATCACCTGTAATTACATTTTAAAATAGACTTAATGTAATAATAGGAAATAATATGGCTGACGAAATATTATCAACTGATTCAAATAAAGAAGCAACTGAAGATGTATTGACAATTCAAGAAGTATCTCAGAATTTATCTGAATTACTTACAAACTCAGTTAATATAGTAGATAAATACTATGAATTGTTCTTTGACCCTAACCCTCATTATGTGGAATTAGAACAATATAATAGTGATGGATATATATTTAAAACATTAGTTCCTAACCGTGCTATGGATAGAACAATGGCACTTTCTGGTGATAAGTCTCCAGAAAGTAGTGTTGAAGCACCTCTAGGTACTTTGTTTATAGATACAAATACACGTAGTTTGTACATTAAGAAAACATTAGATGGTAGTATTGGTTGGGAAAACATAACTCCTCAAAGACTAGAATATCGTGTTGAAACATTTAATGTAGACTCATCAACTGATAAGATTTACTTAGAGAAAGTAAATGATGGGGAAAACAGAGCAAGTATTATTTCTAAAGATAATATAGACATATATGTAAATGGTAAGCACCTTGAAGAAGCTGACTTTACATTAGATTACGATAACAGAACACTTTTATTTAATACACAATTCCCAGACTATAGCACAATGCAAGTTAAGTATATCTGTGGGGATTTATATGGTATTAAAGGTGAAACAGCATTAACAGTAAAAGTAGGTGAAGTACATACTGTAAACTCAGACACTCCTGCAAAAGTAGAAAACGTAGGAACTAACCAAGATTTAGTTCTTGACTTTACAATACCTAAAGGTGCAACTGGTGATAGTGGTGTATGGGTTGGTGAAGAACCACCTATTGAAAATGAAGAATACCTTGAAGACAAGAATATCTGGATAGATACTTCAGCAGAAGGTTATTCTGATTCCGATTTAGCAGTAACTAGAATATTTGACAGTGGTAATAATACAAATCCTATAGCGTATAAGAAAGCATTTGAGTTAATGCACAATAGCATTGATTCAGCTAAATATGCTATAATTGGTGATGTAAATGTAAGTGACAAAGGCATTTTGACAGCGTACGGCAACGGTTCTGGTATTAGAACAACAGTTAAAGTGAAACAGTTATTAGACCAAGAATGGAGTATATCTGGTAGAGACTACCTTGATATAAGTAAAGGCGATTTCCAATACTTATTTAACATTGGTGGTCAAACTACTAACTCAACCGTGTTCTATTTCAGAAGCAAAGAAGGTACTTATACAGTAAATAAAAACTATATAGTTACCTTACCTGCTAAATCATTCTGTTTTATAGATAAACAAAATGATAATCCTACATTTATATTAGAAGAAAATGAGTGTATATATGATGTTTATGGTGCAGGGTGGTATAATTGGAAAGTTGAATATAGAAAAGGCATGTATTATATTTATATGTCTTATAATGATTTTCCTCTTGCATTAAGACATGTTGTTGAATGTGCACCAATTAATCAAGACGCTGAAGAATATGTGTATATTAGTGCTGACAGCGTTAATAACTCTTCACATATGCTATCAGATTTAACAAAGTTTAATATTAGAGTTGATAACAATATCATATGGACTCCTAATAGAACAGGATATGATTATGTTATTGAAGATAATTTTAAAACAATAGGAACGCCTGTAATTAATAATGATGGCGTACTTACACATATTACAGATGGTGTTCATTTTATATATGGTGATTACAAAGCTAAAGAACTATTAAATAAATCATGGTCAATAGAAGGGCACTTTAAGTATAATGGCGTGTCTCAGGTGCTATGGCAGTTTGCAGACCCCAATAATATACTAGCTTTACCTATAGAAGATGATATGTTTGCTGGTGATTATCAAATGTTGTCTGTTGATATAAATGCAGATGATAATTTAGTAAACTTCAATTTACGTACTGGTTTAGTTGAACAAATGTCATCAGCACAAACTAAGTCATTTAATATAGAATTAAATAAAGAGTATTTATATAAGTTTGAATATAACGAAGCTACATTTACTTACACTTACACTTTACAATGTGGTGATAATGTTCAAACAGAAACTTATGAAGCATTAACACCAGAAAGAAATCCTTTAGTGTGTAGTTCTCACCCAGATTATGTGATAGTAATAGGTTCTGGTAGCTCATTAAATATAGACTATTCTGAAGTTTACAATGATTTAAACTGCTTCAAAATATTTAATAGAGGCAGATTAGTTTACAGACCTTTATTTAGAATACCTTGCACAATATCTAAAGATGGTTCTAAATTTGTAGACAGTAGCCTAAGATATATGGTAAAAGAAGCTCACGAACTTCATAATAAAGGCCATTTATTTGTAATAGATGAAATTAATGAATCAGTTACTTTACCTTTAAGTGATATTTATTCATTAATTCAACGTGAATATGAAACAAGACCTACTTATGGTAAAGGTTTGAAATATGACTCTAAAACTAATATGTTAGAAAACCTTACACAAGGTTCTGAGATTGGAGACGTTGGCGAATCTGTATTTGTTGATGAAACGTCTGGTTTACGTAGAGTTTTAAATGGTCAAACAATCAATGTAACTAAAGATACAGAAGAATTTGCTAGATATGTATTAAAATTGAAAGATAAAGGATTATTAGTAGATAATGACACTTGGGAAGCTGAAGTTCAAACTAATGGAACTTGTAATAAGTTTGTAGCCGATGTAGAAGTCAAAACAGAAACAGTGTCATATACAGCATATATACCAGATACTTTTGTAATAAGAATACCTATTATAGATGATTCCGATGATACGCCTGATACAGAAGAAACTGTTGAAGATGTTTATTGTTACAATTGTGGTACCCTTTTACAACCAGGTCAGACAATATGTACTGTATGTAATGCCGATAATAGCATTAAAGAATCAGATATTGTTAAAGACCCAGATAGTGTAGAACAAGAAGATAAGGAATATACAGGACCTGAAGTTGGTGATATAAGTGATATAGACCCTGATAAAATCATAGGATATAACATATACATATCATCTGAACTAACTGAAGCAGATATAGTCTATGCAACTTCTTTAAATCCTTTAGACTTAGGTGTAGTATTTAGAAAGATAGATGGTATTATATATCCAGAACGTACAGTATCTGTAGAAGAAATATTAAACGAAGACCTATATTACAGATATGAACAAGCAGATTTTGAAGTAACCGAAGAAGTTGAATCTGCAAATTACATAAGATTACCTAAACTAAACGCAACTAAAGCTGGATATGAATGTTACATTCAAGTAGCTACAGGTGTTAAAAATACTGTAGATGTTGAAAATACTTATACACATATATCACCATACTCATATGGTATGTATCAATATTCAGACATTGAACTTAATAATCCGGGGTGGTTATTAAGTGAAGGTCAATGGAATAATGGTGCTATGTATCTTTCATTCTATAGATGGATATTAAAGAATGCAAATGATAAGAAAGATAAGTTTAAGAAATGGAATAATCCAAACTATTCTGTAACCAGATATGATTATGTAATAAACGAAGCTGATGGTACATTTAGATTACCTTTAGTAGCAAGTGTTTCTGATTTTGCTCAACAAAGATTCTTAATTGATAAGAAAGAAGCCACAGACGCAGACCCAACTTGGTATAATATTTATTCTGACGGTTGGTGTGAACAAGGTGGCCAAGAAGTTATTTTAAGTGGTTCAGCAGCAGCTTTAAATTATACAAATAAAACTGTAGTACTACCTGTACCAATACTACACGCTATAAATTGGAATGTACAACCTAGACATGATTGCTTCCAAGGTAATATGGGTGCAATGACTTATATGGGTTCATATGAGTCAGTAACTATGGGACAAAAGAATTTTGTTGCTGGTACAGCGTATACAAACCCATGGGTAGTATGGAGTTTAGAAGGATATGTGTCTGAAACTACTTTAGCAGAACACTTTAAATTAGCTAATTTATATTTCTATGTAGGAGATACAGTACAAACTAATAACCATATAGATACTGGTAAAATGATGGAAGATTTAGCTAAATTAAGAGCTGAATTAGATTATGCTAGAAAGAAAGTAGACAATCAATTATCTGTACCTAGTGGAACATATCAAGAAATTCCGTGTCCTGCGTCTGGTGGTACTTATACTGCACCAGCAGATGGTTGGGTAACATTTAGAAGAACTACTACAGCAGCTAACCAATGGTTATCATTAACAGATAATGCTACTGGATTGGCACAACTACAATGGATACCTAATAACACATCTTATGCTATAGTTACTATCCCTGTAAGAAAAGGTGCTGTAGTTGCAGTTGGATATTCAGCAGGTACACACAACTACTTAAGATTTATTCCAGCTAGAGGAGTGGTAGTATAATGACAGCAATATTAAGATTTAAAAATGAAGAAGGCCAATGGGTACATGTTCCATCTCTAATAGGTAAGACAGGTGTATCAATCACAGGAATTACCAGAGTTGGAAGAAATGGTGACGTGGTTAATGGCTTCATTGATACATATAGAATAGATTTCTCCGATAATACATCTACAACCTTTGAAGTAACTAATGGTATTCAAGGTGAAAAAGGTGATAAAGGGGATATGGGAGATGTAGTAGTTGGTACAGTAACTACATTAAACCAAGATGAAGAAGCTACAGTAACTAAAACAATAGGCCCTAATGGAGAATCAATACTAGACTTTGGAATTCCTAAAGGTTCAACTACAGTAACTTATATAGATTGGGGTGAAGAAGAGTAATGACATTATATAAAGGTTCAAAGAAAATAGCACCTATAGTAAATAAAGGGTTAACAGTTCATAATCAAGATATAACTGTTATAGCTAACGGTGTTTATAATTGTAATGAAGAACATACAGGACTTGGAGAAGTAACTGTACTAGTTCCAGACCCAATTATAGAAGAAGCAGAACCTTTAGTAATAACAGAGAATGGTGAGTATGTTGTTGAATTGAAAGAAGGTATTGACGGCTATAGTAAGTTTAGTACTAAAGTTGAAATACCTTTAGGAACTAAAACTTATGTTTTAACATCTGAAGACCTTGATAATAATATATTAACTATTATTCCAGACGAAGGAATTACAGGACTTACAGAAATAAAAATAGATTTAAGTTTAATTACACGATTATTGTCAGAAATATAGTAGAGGTTGGAAATGGCAGAAGAGAATTTACAACGTATATATCCTTGTATAGAAACCTATGATGGTGGTACTCATGGGTATAGGGTATATTCTGATGGTTATTGTGAACAATGGGGTGTTGCTGTCAGTGAAGTAGGTGCTGCTTGGTGTACAATACCTATATCTTTAATGAAAATAATGAGGGACAGTAATTATTGTATTACAACAGGACACCAACACAGGACTGCTGTTGTAAACACATATGAGCATTTAATTTTAAACAGTATTAATAAAGGTGGTTTTACCATAAACTGCTATAATTACATAGGTGAATCATTACACTTCTGGAGAGTTTGTGGATACTTAGAAGAAGGTCAGTATTAATGAAAATATTAAAGAAGCAAGGACGTAGATATTATAAATATAGTAAAGATACGCCTGACGCACATAAAGTAGGAACTCCTATGGTTAGAGATGGGATTTTAAGTGGGTTAGGGACAGCTTCTTATTATTTCACACATTTACCTTTTTCTGAAGCCAGTAACTGGGAAATAGTTTGGAAAGGCACAACACCTACAACATTTCCGTCTTATTGTAATTTATTCACTTTAGATTGTTCTTCGTATGGGTTTCTTGCTTATTTTAATAGTAGTACAATGCGTGTACATTTTAGTTCTAATAGGTCTTCTTGGGATATAGCGAGTAATTTAGAAGTAATTACCGTACAACCAAATACATTATATTGGTTTAAGTTTGAATATACAGGTACGGAATATGTTATACACGTTTCATATGATGGCGTGGAATGGGAAGAAAGAATTCGAATAGCTAATGCAACACGTCTACCATTTACATGTGATGACCTTTACATAGGTTATAGAAAGGCATACACAGGAGAATTTTGGCCCGGAACTATAGACCTTAATGAAATGTATGTTAAAATGAACGGTAAAATTGTATGGCGTGGAATGCGTGCGTTTGTATCAACAGAAGAAGATTATGATTTCTATAAAGATGAAGTAGAATATTATACACCTACATTAACAACAGATGTTGATGATTCAAGATATAATAAACCAAAAATTACTATGTATTTAGAATGTCCAGAAAAGAAAGTAGCATATAAACATAAACAAATATATCCTGGCTACAAACAGGTAGAATTTATTCAAAGCAATGGAAGTCAATATATTCAAACAGATTACAAGCCTCCAACATCTTTAATAAAGATAAGATATGTATGTGAGTTTATAAGAAATAATAACAATCAATGTTTATGGTGTACTAGAGGTGCAACAACTACTACCACTACTTTAACTTCATTTTATATAAGTGGCTCTGGTATACGTACAGACTATAATACTGTTACAGTGCAGACTAATGCTGGCAGACATCTTAATTATAAATATGAATTTATACAAGATGGTCTTAATTTCTATGAGAATGGTAAGCTAAAAACAACGCATACACAAGCAGAATTTGTGCCTACCCAACCAATGTCTTTTCTAGCTTCGTTTTACAACGGTACTTATACAAATATTGAAAACTATTCTTATCAGAAACTATACCATGTACAAATATGGGAAAATGATATATTAGTAAGAGATTTCCTTCCTTGTGAAAGAATTGTAGATAGTGCTTTAGGTTTGTTTGATACTATTACTAATATGTTTTACTCTAATCAAGGAACTTTTATAGACTTTGATAAAGGTAACTATATTCTTGAAGAATGCAATATTGAAGAAAGTGATTATTGGAAAGCACGCCCAGATTATACTATTGTGGAATTTTAAATTTTAATTAGTAAGACTTACTAATTTGGACGTATTCATGGCAGATAGTATAAACAAACAGATACAAAGACTTAAAGAGAATGTTTCTAACGCATATAAAATAATGGAAGAAACAGGCTATGAATTACCTCATACTGAAAACACAGATAACCTTGATGACAATATGTCTTATATGCAAGAAGGTGTAAAGGTTGTTGAAGTCGGTATTACACAGGATATTGAAGTAGACCCTGATGAGTATATCATAATTGAACTTGCAAAAGTAGCTGGTGGCAGTGCTGACGACAGTAAATTATTCCAAAAGAAAGAATACCTTATTACAGAAAGTGATTTAGATGGAAATAAAATAGTAATTAAGCCAGATGACGAATATGCTGGTATGGCAGAAGTAACAGTAGACCTGAGTGAACTAATTAGAATATTATCGGAGATTTAATAGATGTCAGAAAGCGTTAATGAAGAATTAAATAGAATTAAATCTAACATAGTAAATACTTATAGTACATTATCTGATGTAGGGTTGATAAGTGAAGGTGATACGAACTCTGATAATTTAGCTAATACAGTTAAGAATTTGTCCTGGGGGGGAGGGGAACTTTGTGATATTGGGCTGGCATTGTTTATTGATGAAAGTGCTGGCATGAGAAGGCTATTAAATGGTCAAATTTTAAATATAGAATCAAAGTATAAACCATTCCTTAATAAATTACAATTAATCGCTACTGCTTATCCTAATATATTATGTACTGAAACTGAATGGCAGGTTATTAAAGAGAGTTCACCATTTGGTCAAGTTGGTAAGTTTGTACTTAACTATGACGAAACTGGCGAAAATGTGGTAAGTGTAAGATTGCCTGCTGTAGTGAATTTACAAGGTTTGCAAGACTTACAATATTTAGGTGATAAGTTAGATGAGACACTTCCTAATATTACAACAACTTTTGTAAACCACGCTAGAGATTACCAATTACATAAAGCTATAACTTGTTTAGAAGGTGCCTTACAGGTTGAAGGCACTTATAATAAGTCATCATATCCTAATATTGCTCCAAATGATGGTGGTTCATATTATAATGATGAAACATTAAAATTTGACGCCTCTCGTTGCTCTTCAACATATAAAGACAACGCCCACGTTCAACAAGAAGCTATCCAATATCCATACTATATTCAAGTCAACCTTACCGAGTATAATCATATGATTGATGTTGGTCAGATTCAAGATATGCTAAACCGTATAATTACTATGGAAAAGCATTGTATAATAGATTCTTGGTCTGATGGTACAGAATGGTATAGAGTTTATGCTGATGGATGGTGCGAACAAGGTGGTAGAGGTGCTTTAAATGAAAATTCTACTACTACAATAAATTTATATAAACCTTTTAAAGATACAAATTATACAGTAAGTGGTACATCTATTACTCAATCCGTAGCACAAGATACTGAAGCTGGTTTACATTGTTTTCCAATAAATGAATCTCAGATAGGATTATCAGCACATTATATAAACCCAAATAATCAAACAGCTTGCTGGGAAGCCAAAGGTTATATAGCCCTCTAACCTATAATTCTTTACATTTTAAAATAAGTGAAGGATTAGGTTAAATATAATGGCAGATAAGAAAATAATTACATTAACAAAAGGTCTTATAAAACTCCCTGATGGCACATACATTGCACCTTATACAGATACTAAAGGTGCTTTTGAAATTGGTGATATAGGACAGGCACTTTTCATAAATGAAACAGAAGGGCTTAGACGTAGACTTAATGGTCAAACTATTGCCATTAATGAACATACACAACCGTTACTTAATAAACTTAAAACAATTAGACAAATTTACCCTCAATTATTCTGCACAGAAGAAAGATGGCAAGAAATAGCTAAAACTAATTATTTAGGGCAAGTTGGTAAGTTTGTTTTAAATGAATCAGGCGAATATCCTGTTTATCAATATGACTACGAAACAGTCGGTATAGTAAAAGAAGAAGATGGTATTGTAAGTGGATTCTTAAACAATACAAATTACATTACTTTTAGCCAAAATACACCTTATAAATCTGCACAAACTCTTGAAATAGTTTTAAAAGTAGATATATATGATATAGACGTATGCAATGTGTTAGTAGGTAATAAGGGGGATACGCACACTGGTGGTGGTATCGTATTACGTACAGACAATACTTCTCGTTTATATTTATGGGCCACGACTAATGCTACAGCGTGGACTACATCTAAATTTGACACAGGAATA
>JAEIGA010011544.1_pt1 | contig 13418 bp, 11 predicted proteins | sample 9270691 | NCBI WGS metagenome assembly JAEIGA01 (sample SAMN17057246, study PRJNA624740) | gut metagenome | biome: biome; isolation source: fecal sample | host: Bos grunniens | place: China: Xizang | collected 2019
CCTTAAAATGTATCTGATGCAAGATGCCAATACATATAACTTTAATGAAATGCAGCGTATTTATCTTCTCAATTACAAAGGGAAGAATAAGCCTGCACAGATGAACATAATAGGTGCAACCTCCCCTTCAACACTTTTTATAAGTTCAGCAAATAATTTGAGTTATGCTTCTGAAGAATTAAAATCAAGTGGAAAGTATCTTCCATTTGACAATGAAACATTCACGCCATTATATAAAAGAGATTTAGAATATCAGAAATACTTATGGGCTCTGGTTCTTAGTTATGGCAGAGAGAGATTTGCTACTAAATTCTCTGAATTCTATGCATATATGAAGGAGAATTATAAATACCTAAGAGACGAATATAAGGCTGCGATTGATAATCTTGATGAAAATAGTGTTAATAATTACCCCAAACTTTCATTGAATGGAAATACTGTGGAAGTACTTGGGATGGAGTTCCATCAAAATAATATTAGAGTAGATGATATTATCACTAGCGATTTCACAATACAATCGTCAATATACAAGGGTAAAATGCCATTAGTTTTACCAGTTAAGCAAGGGAATGATTATGTACATCTACGATATATACAAGATAATTGGGAGAAACAATATCATGCGCCGTACTTTGATAGATCATCAATAAGTGAACGAATACTTCCTCATACTTCAGACAAGTATCCATATTTAACAATTGGAGATTTCTTAGAACCTTCGATTGTGTCAATGCCATTTGAGTTAACCGACTCATTCTTTGATGGTAATATTAAGGATAAGAAACAAACATTTTTATTGCCCTTAACTAGTCTATTCTTCGAATTCTTTACAGTTGAAGAGTTGATGAATACCATGCAAGACGGTACACCTATGATTGAAATGCGTCCAATAGCAGGTGGTAGCGTTGTCGTAACACTATGCATTCCTATTAAGGGCAATAGATACATAAAGTATGAAAGGGAGTACTTTAAGAATAATCAACCAGATGAGACTAACAATCATGGAGGTGTAGTAGACCGCAAATTTGGATTAGGCGTTATGCCGTTAGTCGAATTCACAAGTAGTGCTAAACCATACTATCGTGTAGCATTCTTTAGCAATAGTAAACAACGAAGATTGACATTCGCTGGTGACTCTTCATACGATGTGAAATCCCATGTAACAAGAAGAGATCCAGCCGTTAACTGTAGTATCGAGTCTTATGTTTTAGAGTCGACTTTCAATCGCATTTATGTTGAGACGGATTCTGTACGAAATGTGATTATTCCCAAATTTGTAAAGATGAGTAATGCTACTCAATTTACTTTTGCAGTGGACTTTGGAACAACAAATACACACATTGAGTATGCTACAGATGGAAGCAATATTTCTCATCCGTTTGATATAGCAAGGGCTGAGCAACAGATGCATCGAATGCATAAAAACTATGGTGGTCATAGTGATATACAGTATGCTTTTGAACATGCTTTTATCCCCGACACTATTGCGGATGGAGATGATTATTCGTTCCCCATTAGAACAGCCTTTGCAGAATGGGTTAATATCGACTATAAGCGCCAAACAAATAGTTTGGCTGATGGAAATATACCATTCCGTTATGAAAAAGCCGCAATCCCTCCGTACAACAAGGTGAAGACTGATATAAAATGGACAAATAAGGATACGGATAGAGTACGCCTATATCTTGATAATATATTCTTCTTAATGCGAAATAAGGTGTTGATGAACGGAGGAAATTTGGCATCAACGAGGATAATATGGTTCTATCCAGTTAGTATGACGAAGGCTAGGTGTGATACATATTCAACAATTTGGGCAGATCTCTATACAAAGTATTTTGGAGGCGATGTGAGTGCAAATCTGATAAAAATGTCAGAGTCTGTAGCGCCATATCATTACTATAAGAGCCAAAGAGGTTTAAAATCTAATGCCGTAACAATTGACATTGGAGGCGGAACAACAGATGTTTATGTCGTAGAAGAAAACACTCCTAAAATGCTTTCTTCGTTCCGTTTTGCGGCGAACTCTATTTTTGGTGATGGATATAACTTTGCAGCAGAGACAAATGGATTTGTAAATGCATTTAAGGGCGATGTTTTAAATATCCTCAATAGCAATGAAGGTATGGCAGACATTAAGGCAGCCTTCGAAACGATTCAGAATAGATATAACTCAAATGATGTTATCGCATTCTTTTTCTCATTGTCCATGAATAAGACAATTAGAGATAAGAATGTACCTATTGACTTCTTATCGATGCTCTCTAGCAACGATAAGTACAAGTATGTATTCATTGTATTTTATGGTGCAATCCTATACTATGTCGCAAATATGATGAAGGCAAAAGGTATTGCCCTCCCACAAACATTGGCATTTAGTGGAAATGGTTCAAAAACATTAAACGTATTATCTCCTAATACTGATACAATAGCGAAGTTTGCATCCTTGATTTTTGAGAAGGTATATGGAGAAAAATATTCAGACAAAAATACGAGCCTTGATATTATATTTGACGCACAACCTAAACTCGCTACTTGTAAAGGTGGCATTGCTCACCGTAACAACTTGACCTTTGAGGATATTGAAAATATCAAGGTATCGCTGTTAGGTACAAATGAAACAACATTTGCAGAAGGCTACTTGTATAAGCAAATTCAAAAGGATGAAATTAATTTAGTGGCTAATCATGTTGCACAGTTCCTAGAGTTCATATTTGCTATTAATTCTGAAAACAAGAACTTCTTTGTGAATAATCTTGCAGCAGATGCAGGATTGGTTCGTAAGGTAAAGGATATCTGTAATTCGGATCTTGTAGAATACACGAAACAAGGATTAGAGAAGAAATACGAGGAACTCAACTCTTGGGGTGCAGATGAAGAGACTGAAATTGAGGAAACACTCTTCTTTTATCCAATTGTTGCCATGTTAAGTAATCTTGCTCGCCAAATTAAATAAAAGAGATTATGAATACTACGACTAATCCAATGGAGATTGCAATTATTGCTGTAGTTATAGCACTTATTGCTATTATACTAGCAATATTTCTCTATATAAAACTAAAGAAGTTGAAAAATTCTATTGATAATATAGTAATAGATAGTTATGGCATAAATAAACATTTTGATAAGAAAATAAAGAAGTATGTATCTGATGATGTCAAAAATAGGCCACAACCTCAATGCCAAGAAGGATTGTCTACTGTAATGTATAATGATATCGTTGATAATGTGATAAGACAGGTAGAAAAAAGACTTTCTCAGAATATATCTGTAGGGCAATCAGCGATGCAAAGAGATACTTATAATTCTTCTAGTCAGGTGTTGTATGCATCTTCATATAATCATTCTGAAGGGACATTTTATGAGGTAAGTAAGCAACCAACAGATATAACAATATTCGAAATAACAATTGCACCAGAAAGTCCCAATAAAGGATTTTTTGAAGTGCGGAAAGAGGTGTACGAAAGAGTTCTTGAATGTAAAGATTTCTTAGAGTATTGTTGCGAGGTTGAAGGTGATGGCTCACATATAGAGACAGTTGATAAGGGCGAAGTTGTTTTTAATAATGACGTTTGGATTGTTGCAAAAAAATTAAAGGTTAGATTCAGTTAGTTACAATGGTTAACATATTAATTTCTGTAGCATTACTTATTATTGCTACTATTATTCAATATTATTTTTTCAAGCAAACACAGATAGCAAGAAATATATTTAAGAATATTTTTCCTGCAAATTTAGACAACTCTCTTTCTGTATATAAGGATAGTGAGTCTAACGCTGTTCAAATACAAATAAATGAAGATTTTAAAGCAAGCCCAATATTTTTGGATATAGTTACAAGTATTAATAACTATCTACGTAAAAATAAGGGGGCTGCTGAATTTACGATATTAAAGGATATTACAGATAGAAATTGTGACGCTTTAGAAGACCAAATTGAGGCAACATCTCCTTTCCCTATTTATGTAGGTTTGTGTGGTACATTGATAGGTATTGTTTTTGGTGTCGCAGTTCTTGGATATGGAGGAGGCATTGATTCATTGCTTTCTTCTTCTATTGATATTTCAGTTAGTGAGTTTGTAGGAGAGTCTATTACAACTGACGATGCGGGTGCTACTGGAATAAAGGACTTGTTGAGAGGCGTAGCAGTAGCAATGATTACAACATTTGTTGGTGTTGTTTTGACTATTTGTGGTTCTACATCTTCGAAAAATGCATCTAGAGATAATGAGTATCGTAAAAACCAGTTCTTGAGTTGGATGCAGGGCGAATTGCTTCCTCAAATGAATAATAACATGGTCAAGACTTTGGATATACTTCAACGTAATTTGACTAGGTTTAATGAAGGATTTGCACAAAACTCACAGAATCTAAATAAAGTTTTTGCCAACATAAATACCACATATGAAGGACAAGCCGAAGTCCTCAGAATGGTACAGAATCTTCGTGTTGACGATATTGCGACTGCCAATGTAAAAGTTTTAAAAGAATTGCAAAAGTGTACTGATAAGATTGCATTATTACAGGAGTTTATTAATCAATCTAATCAATACTTATCAAGCGTAGAAACTCTTAATGGGAATCTGAAGGATCATTATAGCAGAACGCTTCTCATTGAAAATATGGCTAAGTTCTTTATGGATGAGGTACAGCAAATTGAGGTAAGAAAGGCTGCTATAAGTAAATCTGTAGGAGATATTGATTTGTCTATGCAGAAAGCGTTTGAGGATTTACAGAAGCATACCCATGACCAATATACATCCCTTTTAACAGCAACAGCCAAAGAGCACAATGAGTTTTTGAAGGCAGTCGAGGATCAGCAACAAGCATTATCAACTAAACTGTCTGAAACATCACAGTTGCTTGAAGAGTTGAAGAACTTAACAGCCGTAAAAGATAGTATAGCACAACTTGCATCCCAAAATGAGAAACTACAATCGTCTCATATTGCAGAATTGCAAGATATAAAGTCTGCTATTTCTGGAATGGTGTCATCCAATAGCCGTCAAAACGATATGCTTGAACGCCTTAGTAGTGCGATAGAGAATATAGATATATCGTCATTATCTAATGTGGGCTTAGCATCACATAGCGGTAAATCAGTAGGCAAAATTATTCTAATTATTGTGAATATTTTGACTAGTTTTACTGTAGTAGGAACTTGTTTCTTTTTCATTTATAAATCACTATTGTAATGTCTAAAAAGAAAAAGGAATCTTTCTTCTGGACCAGTTATTCAGATCTTATGACAAATCTATTCTTTGTCATGATGATGTTGTTTATCTTGGCAATTGCTCTTCTTCATCGTGAAGTAATCAAAATTGGCAGGGAGAGAGATGCTACAACTGAACAATTAAATAAGATTAAAGAATTAGAAAAATCAATTGAAAATATCAATGCTCAATATTTCGAATACGTTGATGAATATAAAAGACATACTTTGAAGAATGTAAATGTATCATTTAGAACTTCTAGTTCCGATATAAATGATATATCATATGAAGATAGGGAGAAACTACTAAACGCAGGAAGGGCAATTCAAGAATTTCTCAAGAATGCTAAGAGAGATATACCTCAAGCAGAGTATATGCTGATTGTTGAAGGCCAAAGTTCAAAAGATAATTACTATTATAATTATGAATTGAGTTATGCTAGAGCACTTGCCTTAGTTAAATATTGGAGCGATAATAACATTACATTTGATGATTTGCCATGTGAAGTTATTATATCAGGAAGTGGTCAGTCGAGCCTATTTCGAAATCAACCCGATATAGGTAGTAACGTGAGTAATCAAAGATTTGTAATTCATATTATCCCAAAACCAGGCGTTATCGAATATCAGAAACCTTTATAGATTTTAATAATGAAGGGGTTTGTAATTAATATTTTATTTGTTGCAGTTGTTAGTTGTACTTTATCTTCCTGTATGGGAGGTAAACGACCTAGTACGCCCCATAGACCTTACGATAGACCATCAATAAATGCACACCAAAACAGTGATTTAAGTCATAACAATAGAGGGGAGTCTACTCTATATGAATTAATAGAAATTCCAAGACTTCTCTCTAATCAGCCAGAACAAATTATTTCTCATCTAGGTTATACTGTGTCTTATAACTATGATACATGTTTGGCCAATTGGGTGGCTTACGAATTGACCTTTGATGAAGTACAAGGCACTTTCACGAGTTCGAAAAAGTTTTTACCAGATCCTTTAATCCATACTAGACAAGCAGATAATGATGATTATAAACACTCTGGATGGGATAGGGGGCATATGTGTCCTGCTGCAGATATGAAGTGGGATAAGCAAGCCATTGATGAGTCCTATTACTTTTCAAATATATGTCCGCAGAATCCCAATTTAAATGGAGGTGATTGGAAGGCTTTAGAGGAAAAATGCCGATCATTAGCATCAGATTATGGTAAGTTGTATATTGTTTGTGGAGCGATAGTTGGAGAGGGGACTAACGGTACATTGGGAGATAATCGTGTTACAATTCCTGATGCATTCTACAAAGTTCTACTTATTGAAACCCTCGATGACTATAAGGGTATTGGTTTTTATTTTGAGAATAAAGCAGGACACCATAATCTGAGTTATTATGCTAGAACTGTTGACGATATAGAAAATCTCACTAATATCGATTTCTTCTACGCATTACCAGATGTTATTGAAATTGATGTTGAATCTCAATATGATTTGGAAGCGTGGCATATTAAATAGTTTAGATTCATGTATTTAAAGATCACCTCTATTATTTCATAGAGGTTAAAAGTTTCTCTAGATCAGCCTTGGCCTTAATCACGTAAATTTCTCCTCTATACTCAATAAATCCATTCAGTTCGTCTTGAGACTGGTTATTATCGACAATAAGGTCTGAGAACTGAACCCCCAACGCCACTGCGATCTGCTCCAATTTCTGAATATTGTTGGTCTCAATAAGAAGATTCACATTCTGCTTCTTTACTCCCATCATATCTGCAAACTGAGTCTTGGTGATTCCCCTCTCTTTGAGTATTTCTTCAATGCGTAATGTTATCATATTACCTCAATTTTAGTTGTAATTGCAAATATATTACAAAAATCCCTAAAATTAGCAGTGAGTAATAAATTATTTTTACTTTGGTAATGATTTTCTATGTAAAACATTTGGATAAGTAATAATTTATCATTACCTTTGTAATAACAAAAGGAGATAACTATGAAAGCACAAGTAGGACAATACAAGTTTGGTCGTCATCGTAACCACTGGGGCATTTGGCAGTACACAATGATCTCAGAGCATGGCACTATGGCATCATTCATTAAGGATGTAATTACCTACGAGGAGGCCGTTCGTGAGGTTTATCGATTGAATGGTTGGGGAGAACCTAAGCATATTAAGAGAGTATTTTAATAAGTGTAATAAAAAATCTTACAGATATGGAGACAATGGTTGTAGTAAACGGAATGACAGCACATCGTGCTAATGTAATTATGGCTCGCACGGGTTCAGCGGCAATGGGTATAGTGAAGGCTCAGATGATTGATCTGCTGAAGGAGAAACTTCGCGATGGTGTGGCACACTTCATTTTCGTTAAGAAGAATGGTGAGGTTCGTGAGGCTTTCGGTACTACCAATGCAGCAGTGGCAGCCAAGTACACTAATGGCAATGGATGTAGCAGGGAGTATTTCAAGACCACAGCCTATTTCGACATAGAGAAAGGCGAGTGGAGAAGTTTTCGATGGGAGTCTTTGGTTAAAGTATTCTAGGTTATGGCAGAGTATATATTACAGATCCTTCGCTCGCAGTTGATGGTAGTGTTTTCGTGGGGCTTTCACAGCCCCACAGCATTACCTGACAACAGAGGTTTGGCATTCAAAGTTGATGGATTCAAATATACGGGAGCCGTAAAAGTGATTTACAACGAAGGCACAGATCTCTTTGAAGTACATTTAGAGGATGGACGCATCGAAGAAGATGTATATCTTGACCAACTTATTGATGTAATAGATGGTATGGTTGAGCGTACCGATAATTATTCTCAATCAGTCAAAAAGACATATAACATTGCGTAGTGTAGTTATTGATTTATAGGAAGTATTTATAGTTTGTTTTATAGCCCGATTTATTAGCATAGTTTTATAGTTTGGCTTTTAGAAAATGATTTTTAGTTGATTATTTGCAGGAAAGATTTTTAGTAAGTATCTTCGCAATGCAAACAGATTTGCAAATTACCGTTTATGCAAACAAGATAAATGGCTGATTTATAGCACTCCGAAGGAGTGATTTCGAATCCCCCTCCTTCCGCAGAGGAGAATTGAGAGATGCTTCGGTTGATTGCCGAAGCATTTTTGTTTTATAGGCATTTCCGCTTCGGCTTCACTGTTCGAATCCAACAATTCTCCTCTGCAAGGGGCACGCGGCGAGCTGAGGGGAAAGGGCACGCGGTGCGAAGCGGAAAGCGAGTAGAGCGTGGTTAATCACAAATAAAAAGTTCAACCAATCATAAAAGAATAAGCGACAGGAACCTGTCGCTTACGTTATTTAATTTCTCTTATATCTCACTTCAAATGTATGCTCGCCAGAGCCCATCTCGCCACACTCAATGCGGTGGTTCTCGGTGATCGCAAGAGGTGCTATCTCGCCATCTATAAGCAACTCTTCAGCCTCCTGCAACATTGGCAAATCGACTTCGGCTACCGCATTGGCAGGAATCTTTACCCGCATTACATACTTCTCAGATGAGGATTGTATATCCACCTCAACGCTACCACGAATGGTTGGCACCACGGCCTCCACACTCTTCAGCGTTGATGTCTGTGGCGATATAAGCATACGCGCAAAGCCCGGCTCAAGAGGCCGTACACCAACCACATAGCGCGGAATTACGTTTGCTGGTGCTGCACCCCACGCGTGATTCCAGTCCTGATTATTCTTAAACTTATCGTCCCACGCCTCGTAGGTCATCGTAGCGCCATGGCGCACCATATTATACCAGCTACGCTCATCCTCCTTCGTGAGCAGATGCAGACCATAATCGCCATCGCCCGCACCATATACAGCATCCATCAGGAACTGCGCGGCATAGACGCTACACACCAATCCTCGGCTGCGGATATAATCCATCACATCATCCTGATAGACCTTATCGACAAGTCCCAGAGCAAGCGGAAACAGGTTTGAGTGCAACGTAACGTGATCGCTATCCACGCCATCGCGATACACACCATTCTCGGCGTCGAACAACAGCTCATTAAACGCCTCTCGCAACGACTGACACTCCTTCTGAAGAGCTGCGGCCTCATCTGCGCGATTGGTTAATTCAGCCATCTGCTGCAGAATCTCCAGCGCACGATAGTGAAAAGCATTGACAACTGTGTTATAGTCGGTCAGGTGATAGTGGTCATCCTCGCCGTGGGGCCAGTCCCCACAGCGCGGCCAGTCAACGATATCGCGCATATTGCCATAGAAGCGAATCGAGGATTTGAACTCATCGCTCTGCACCCGGTCATCCGTTGTCGAGATAAGTCCATTCTCGCGGCGCAGCGACTGCAGGGTACGGGCCTTCAAAATATCGTAATTGGCCTCAATCGAACGCTTGTCGCCCGTATAGAGATAGTCGTTCCAAGCAATGATCAACGCCTGCAGAATCCACTCCGTGGGCCACGTAGGATGCTCCAGAAGATACTCCGACGAGCGGCGTCCCATAGCATATTCGCGGTCGGTGGTGTAGTGGCTCAACTGATTGATTATAGCGTCGGCCTCATAGGGAATACGCTCACGGTCACCATCGATATATATACCAAGGGCCGAGGTCGCCTTAATGGTATATCGGCACAAATCCCACACAGCATTCAGCGTTGCATTATCACTTACGAAGTGTGCTGCCTCCATATCGAAGGGATAGATTGTAGTGTGGCGCACCACATCCTCGGCTGCGATCTCACCCTCGTACTCCTCAATCTGACAATAGCGCATAGGGGCAATCTCATCCAGATAGTCGGGCACCAGCACCGCCTGCGGGCCTGTATTGCGTTTATCTTTTTCGGGAATTATGTGATATGTGTGGCGACCGCTGCGAAGCGTCAGCGGATAACGATAGTAGCGCACCGTGCCGTGCGGCTTGGTGTTGATGCGGCCATCCTTGGCATCCTCGCCTATGGCTACATATATCGTCTTGCCATCTTCGTCGCTATCGAGTGTAAGTTCCAGCGACGCAAACGAAGCTCGGCCAAAATCTATGAAAGTGGTACTCTCATCCGTACGTCGCACCTCCACGGGCAGATCACGCTCTCGCATCTGCGGACGATAGGAGACCGCATAGGGCTGCAACTCTTCAGCCGTGCGGAACACCTGCACGGTTGACCACGCCGACTGACCGTGGTTAGTCTCAACGCGCACGCTCCAATAATATAGCTTTGAGGGTAGCAAATCCGCGCCACCATACTCTACTGCCACCGAGCTCGGACTCTCAACCTTGCCACTATTCCACACCTTGCCTCGGCGAGATGCAGCGTCTTCCCGATTGTCATCCACAACGATATGATAAGTGGCCTGCATCGTGCCACTGCCCATATCGGGCACTATCCATCCGAATGTGGGACGCGATGAACGAATCGCTGCGTATTGGTAAATAGCAAAATCCCTATGAGAAATATTCTGCATCCTGGCCTCGGTGCGATAGCCGTTGGAGTAGAGTGCAGATACATCATTCACCAGATCGGTCATAAGACCAGTGGGTTGAGGCCGACAAGAGATGAAGCAAAATGGTATAAGGGCAAAAAGGAATAGATTTCTCAGTTTCATATTCAGGCATTTAGTTGCCCAAATGTAACAAAAAATGTTGGCTCGGCCAAATATTTCACCGAGCTAAAAATCGGCCTTGCACTCGACTACGATGCGCTCACCCGTTGTCGGATGATCAAACTCAAGCCTACAAGCATGCAGACACAGGCGATGTCCATCGGTGCAATCGACCTCAAGTCCACGGCCATAGATATCATCGCCAACAATAGGGGCATTGAGACCATCACGGTGCGCCGCGTGCAGTCGCAGCTGATGCGTGCGACCCGTAATGGGACGGAAAAGAATACGTGTGCGGCCATCCTCCACACCTACGACCTCATACTCGGTTATGGCCTGTTTGCCGTCGGTTGAAATCATCTGACGGGGGCGGTTGTCATAATCAAGGTGCATCGGCAGATCTATCCTACCACTCCTCTGCTCCACCTCGCCATCCAGAAGTGCCACATAACGTTTCTCAACCGTGCGGTGAATAAACTGCGACTGCAAGGCATAATGCGCCTGCTTGCTCTTTGCGAGAATGAGTATGCCCGAGGTAGATTGATCCAGACGGTGTACAATCATCGGGAAATCCTTTTCGCCGTAGCGTTCACGTGCCCACGTCTGAGCAGAGCGCACACCCGACTTTCCATCTACGGAGAGCATTCCGCAAGGCTTGTTAATAACCACTATCTCCTCATCCTCGAGCAATACCTCAGGCTCGGGCGGAGCAATCTCAGCCAAAGGATTTGGCTCAACATCCAAGCCCTGCATCATATGCATCAGTATAGGTTTGCATTTGCTATTGCACGAAGGATAGAAATGGCCATCGTGACGCACCTCGCCACGTGGCGATGCCCCCTGCCAGAACTCAGCCATGGCAAGTGGCTTCAATCCATTAAGATAGGCATACTGCAACATCTTTGGTGCTGCACACTCACCCGCACCGGCTGGCGGGATACACTGTGCAGTAGGGGCAAACAACTCGCACAGGTCGCGCACCTCACCCCTGGCATTAAGCATACGAAACTCTCTGAATAGTGCCATCTGCAAATCGGCCGAACGACGGCTACGCTCCTCACGCAGTGAAGCAAGCTGGGCGTCAAATGTCGCCAAATGATTCTCCGCCTCAGCTATCGCATCGCGATGGTGGCGTTTTAAGCGCTGCAAATCGGCATTATCACGTTGACTCTCAAGAATGAGTTGCGCTTCAGCCTCGCCAGCGGCACGGCGTTGCGCTCGCTCAACCTTACGCAGAGCAAGCGTTTGCTTAAGCTCTCTGATCTCAACATCGGCTTGCATTCTGCAACTCTGCACATTCTGCTTAGCTTTGCAATACTCCGAGCTCTGCTCAAGTTCTGCTACCGAGCGATTAATGGCCGATATCTCAGCCTCCTCACGACGGAAAAAATCATCGGGCTGCAGCATATCATATACGGCAGGCACGAAGTATTCATGATCGTTGCGACCAGCCAGATTTCCCGAAAAGGCCGCCAGGAAACCTATCTCGCCAGTGCACCCCTGCACCACCAGCACACCGAACATCTTGCCTGCAGCAATCTCATCCTGCCACTCCCCACGTGAGCGCAGATAAGCCTTCACCTCATCGGCTGCCACACGGCACAGCGGATGAGGCGAATAGTGAAACGGCCAGGTAAACTGCTCGGGTAATGCGATGGCCGATATGTCCGACGAAAAGCGGTGAAACATAATTATCTGTGGCGCAGAGCAAGTTCACGCTCCATATCCTCTATCGAGCAACCCATCTGCTCCATAAGCACGAGCAGGTGATAAATCATATCAGATGCCTCATAGATAAAGCGGTCGCGGTTGCCATCCACAGCCTCAACGACGCTCTCAACGGCCTCCTCGCCCACCTTCTGGGCAATCTTCTTAACGCCCTTGATAAAGAGTTTGGTGGTATATGAACCTTCGGGCATATCGCGGTGACGCTGCTGCACAACACTCTGCAAATGACGCACAAAGCCCTCGCTCTCGGGGGTATCGAAACAACTCGTTGTACCACGATGGCACGTTGGGCCGATGGGTGTAGCCTTAATGAGCAGAGTATCGCCATCGCAATCCACATACATATCCTTAACGAGAAGATAGTTGCCGCTCGTTTCGCCCTTGGTCCACAAGGTGTTGCGTGTACGCGAGAAGAAGGTCACGCGACCCTGAGCCTGTGTGCGCTCAAAAGCCTCACGATTCATATAACCGAGCATCAGCACACGAAGCGTTACGTCGTCCTGCACAATGACAGGCAGCAGACCATCGGCACACTTATCTAATTTGAAATCATCGAATGTCATAATCTTACATCTATATTCATCTGTTTCAACTCCTTTTTCAGATCACCCACCGTAATCTCGCCAAAGTGGAAGATACTTGCCGCCAAAGCTGCATCGGCTCGTCCCACGGTAAGCACATCAGCAATATCCTGCACCGAACCGGCACCTCCCGAAGCTATAATGGGGATAGTAATCTCCTCACTTAGACGTGCAAACGTATCGCACGGATAACCCGAACGTGTGCCATCGTGATTCATCGAGGTGAAGAGAATCTCTCCAGCTCCACGCTGCTGAGCCTCACGCGCCCACGAGAAGAGTTCCTTATCAGTAGGTCGGCTGCCGCCGTGCGTTGTGGCAC
>JAEIGA010011545.1_pt1 | contig 13418 bp, 10 predicted proteins | sample 9270691 | NCBI WGS metagenome assembly JAEIGA01 (sample SAMN17057246, study PRJNA624740) | gut metagenome | biome: biome; isolation source: fecal sample | host: Bos grunniens | place: China: Xizang | collected 2019
AAAAACAAACAAAGAATAAGTTATTGGACAAATGAATGTAAAAACTGCATTATGAAAGAATATTGCTGTCAAAAAGACAATTATAGAATAATCCAAGACTATGGAAACCCCTCCAAAATCAGAATGCAACGAAAAATGGAAACCGACTGGGCAAAAAAAATCTACAAAAAACGATCAAAAACAGCAGAATTACCATTCGCACACATAAAACAAAACATGAAACTACATGAATTCACCACAACAGGCCTTAAAAATACAAATACCGAATTCAAACTATACACAATCGGACACAACCTAAAAAGAATATACAACGAAATAAACAGAAAAAACAACTAAAAATAAGAAAAATTATAAAAAAATCAAAAACACAAAATTAAATTAAAAATTTTGCGTCACATCCTCGAATTTAGGTTAAAATAATTTCTTTATATTTAATTAATAGTATTTTACATAGTATTAATATCAGGGTGTTGACTATGGGATTTAGAGATAACCTTAAAAACATGTTCAAATTCAATAAAAATGAAGATAAATCTGACGGCGATGAAATGCCACAGGATGACAGTAATGCAACACCAAATCAATATGGAAACTTCAGATATCTTGAGGAACTGATCCGCAGCGGTGTTGAAGAAATCATTTTGGATACAGACATTGTCCTGGGTGACGGTGAAGAGGCAAATTACCAAAATGGAATTAAGCTGAATGGAAGCGGCTTAATAATCGATGGAAACGGCCATGCCATTGACGGGAAAGGAAAAGCAAGGATATTTCAATGTGCGGGCAATGGTATCACAATCAAAAATATCACCTTAAAAAACGGCCATGCAGATAGGGGTGCGGCCGTAATGGTTCTTGATGAGGCATCATGTGAATTTAAAAGCTGTAATATCACGGGCAACACTTCCACCTATGCCGGAGCGGTATATGTTAGTGATGGAACATTGACAGTCTCGGATTCTAGTTTAAATGACAATTCCTCAGGAAGAGGCGCTGCCTTGACAAATTATAATGGTGTCGTTAAACTCAAAAACACATTTTTTTCTAAAAACAGGTCAAGCAGCCAGAAATCTGTGAAAAATCCCGGTTACGGAGGAGCAATCAACAACGGATATGGGGAAATAAAAATAAGTGATTCCAGACTTAGTGAAAACTCTGCACGATTTGAAGGAGGTGCAATAACCAACTATAGGGGAAACGTAACAATTGAAAACACTGTCTTTTTAAAAAACAGTGCCGATGATTGTGCAGGAGCAATAAACAATTATAGGGGAGCATCAGCCACATTGACAAACTGCAAATTCCATGAGAATTCCTCAGGTAAAATGGGCAGTGCGATTTTAAATAACAGATATGCAAAAATCACCGTCAGGGATTCCTCATTTAAAGACAACTTCTGCAGCAAGCGGGATGCTGTTTCAAATGATGAATCTTTGGTGTCAGAAACTGAAAATCCAATTTCTGTTGATAATTTCAAAAATTGCTCTGCAGCCCTCTATAATGATTCATATGCGGATGCAGAAATATCCTCCATCGCATTTGAAGATAGTGATAATGCCTTGGGCATATTCAATTCAGGAGAAATGAAGTTGCGGGGCGCTGTTTTCAAGAGCCCTCAAAAGGCAATACTGAACTGCGGAAATCTCAACCTAGAAGATGATGGGGCAAAACAGCTGGTTGACAATCACGCCAAATTAACCATTACACTGGATGAAAATGAAAAGAGCTTCAAATATCTTGACCAGTTGATTAGGGATGCTGACGGAAGTGAGATAATACTCCAGCATGATATAAAGTTCGACGATAATGTGGACAGCGAATATGAAAATGGAATTTACCTTTCATGCGATGCGGTTATTGACGGAAACGGCCACACGATTGACGCCCAGAACTGCTCTAGAATATTCAGGGCTTTCCGCAGAAAGCTTGAGCTTAAAAACGTCACTCTAAAGAAGGGTCATGCCGAGGAAGGTGGCGCAATGCATCTCGTTAATTGTGAATGCATAATCGAAAAGTCATGCTTCCAGAATAACGCTGCAGATTATGGCTCTGCAATATACAATGACGGCGGGGATTTGACAATTTCAGAGTCTGATTTCACAGAAAACCTCGCCAATGAAAGGGGAGGTGCAATCTACAGCGAAAACAACGGCAGAATAATCATTCGAAATTCAAGGATTTGGAAAAATTCGGCGGCACGAAACGGCGGAGCCATTTTCAACAGAGATGGCAGGATTGATATTCATGGCTGCGAATTCATTGCAAACTCCTCAAATGAAATGGGTGGTGCAATCTACAACCATTGGCATTTAAAGGTTTCAGACTCAACATTCAAGGAAAACACTTCACATCACGGCGGAGCAATATGCAACTCTTCCAGTATGGACATTGAAAATTCATCATTTTTCAAAAACGAAGCCGCATGTGCAGGAGCAATAGACAATTATTTGGGTGTCATGAAAGTCCTCCGATCCAAGTTCACATCAAATCTTTCGACCGAAGATGGAGGAGCGATTCAAAATTACAGTTATAAGGATAAAAGTGTTGTTGGAGATTGTAATTTCATAGAAAATTCATCAAATCAATCCGGAGGGGCAATATACAATCGAAGCGGAGATATTGAATTGAATAATGTGGATATTATACTCTCCAAATCCCAAAAAGGAGGAGCATTGTCCAACGATGGAAATGTAACATTAACCGGCAGCAGAATCTGCGCCAATGCTTCGGATGTTGGAGGAGCAATCTTTAACAGCAAAAATGCTTCGATAAACTGTTTCGATGTTGCTTTTGAAGATAACTTTGCTCAAAAGGAATACACTCATGACATATTCAACGATAGCGATGCAAAAGTGAAGATAAGGCAAATTCGTTTTGACAATTCCCAAAAAAGCATAATGAACTGCGGGCATCTCTACCTGTGTGAAGGCAGTAGTCTAGAAGATAAGGTCTGCAATCGGGACAATCTGATTTATCCTTTAAATGAAAATGAAAGGAATTTCAAATATCTTTATGAGCTGATACAAAATTGCGATTCTCATCTGGTGAAACTGGACTTTGATATAAAATTTGACGCCATAAACGGGGAAGAGGAATACGAGCGTGGAATCATATTGGATGATGATTTGATCATTGATGGTAATGGCCATACGATTGATGCACAGGGCATTGCTTCTTATATTTTTAATATAAGTGGCGGCGGGTCCGATTTTAATAAATCAGAAGTCACAATAAAAAACATGAATCTGCAAAGGGCACAGGAATGCATATATAATCAAAGTGATGTAAAGTGTCTGGTTGAAAACTGCTGCATCCGGGACAACAGGGGCAATGCAATCTACAATAGCGGAGACCTAATAATAGACAATTCCAAATTCGAGGGCAATGCAGTCTGCATATATAACCGCAACGACTTAAAAGTGAAAAATTCAGATTTCACAGGCAATTTAGCTGCCAAATACCTGATTTATAATTGGGGACTTGCGAATATTTCAAAATCCCAATTTTTAAAAAATAGCTCCGGATCTACTGTAATATTCAATAAGGACATGGCAAATATCGAATCCACTACCTTTAAGGACAATGAGTCTGAAAGCATAATTTCAAATTCAGATCTGTTAAGCGTCTCAAGGGGTGAAATTTCACAAAATGTCCTCACCGAATCCTCAATATTAAACAATGGAAAGTCATGTAGCATATCTCAGACATCATTTAAAAGTAATGTGTCCCAATCAGGATTTGCAGACATTCTAAACCGCTCGCAGATTATAATAAACGATATCGTGATTGGCGCAAACGTCAAATCCATTAAAAATGAAGGCACGCTGATATATTCCTCAAATGATATTTTAGACAGCATTCAAAACGACGGAACGCTCAAGGCAGGAATTCGTCAAGGGGAGCAAAATGACTTCACAAGACTGAATGACATAATCTCCAATTCCTCAGGCAATGAGATAATTTTAAATGATGATTTTGCTTTTAAGGAATATGAAATGAACTTTTTTGAGGGCGGAATTGAATTGGATGAGGATAATATGGTAATCGACGGTCAAAACCATATCATTGACGGTAACGGATTGTCAAGGATATTTCTGATTACCGGCAGGAATGTCATTCTCAAAAACATCCATTTTATTAATGGACGTTCTTTTCAAAATCGTGAAAAATCAAGAAACAGCTTTGGAGGAGCAATAAGAGTATATAAAAATAGCAGTCTGATTTTGGATGGATGTAAATTTGAAAACAATGAATCTGAAATTAATGGCGGTGCAGTATTTAATCAGGGCAAGCTGACAATTTACTACACCGACTTTTTAGGCAATTCATCAAAATCCTGGGCGGGAGCCATACATAATCAGGGCGTGCTGCGGCTGTATGATTCAAATTTTTCCAAAAATTTCTCACCAAATCATGGCGGCGCGATAAACAATGATGATGGAAATGTATCAATAGAGAAATCATCATTTGTAGAAAACTTTTCCCATGAAGGCGGCGGCGCTATAAATAATAAGATTGGTGAAATTAATATAGTTTCCACCCGTTTTGAGAAAAACAAGGCATTTTATGGAGGGGCAATAATGAACCATTTCGCAGGACTGATTTCAATTGCAAAATCATCTCTGAAGCTGAACCAGGCCCAACATAAGGGAGGAGCAATTGACAATTGGTCAGGTAAGGTAATGATTAATACCAGCATTCTCACTCAAAACTCCGCAAACTTTGGAGGAGCGGTTTTGAATTCCCGAACAGGCGAGTTGGAAATAATGGACTGTAAAATTTTACATAATATGTCCGACAATGTTAAAAATGAAAATCAGAGTATTGATGTTAGGGAATATGAGACTGAGGACGTCGATGAATGGATGAAGGAATTAATACGTGATGCTTATCTGAAAAAATAGCTAGGAGCATTTATAATTATTTGATTTTCAAATCTCCCATCATTTTTTGTGATTTAGCGATGAAAGTGAGCATTTACATGCGAAAAACTATTTATATGGTGCTTGTTAAATTAAATATTAGTCAATAGTTATTATTGGCGCAAATCAAATGGATAAAAGAATAGAAACACTATTTTCCAAATACAATTGGGGTTGAAATACTCTGGTGGTATAATTTAGTGTAATTCCATGACAGCGCTCATGGGATTATTCACTAAATCGTTATCTTCATTGTTATCACTTTAAATATCAATTAATCTTCTCTTAACATTCCTATACTATAGTTTAGATGTGGTTGGTTAATTAAATTTGTGGATAATGGTATTATATTTCAATAGGTTTAGTATTTTTTATTATTTTGTTTTGCTGTGTAGGTTTTGTTGATTATGTTGGACAATTAAATTAATGTTAATAATATTATCGATTGTATTCTACAATCATTCTAATATTTATAATTTTGTAGATTATATTGGACAAAATTTATATATTTTAAAATACAAACTATAAATAAAAAAGTATTGGTGGTTATTTATGATTAAAAGAGAATCATATTTAAATCAAATTGGAAGATTGATGGATAAAGAACCAATTAAAATAATAACTGGTGTTAGAAGAAGCGGTAAAACTTATCTATTAAAAAGCATTCAAGAAGAACTTAAAATCAGGGGTGTGAGTGATGAAAACATATTTCTAATCTCTTTTGAATCAATGAAATACAATAAAATAGAAAACTTCAACCAACTTGATGAATGCATTATTGACTTAACCAAAAACACAAAAGGTAAACTCTATTTGCTGTTTGATGAAATACAAAATGTTAAAAACTGGGAAAAAAGTATAAATGCATATAGGGTAGACCTCAATTGTGATATTTACATCACAGGATCTAACTCCGAACTATTATCTGGAGAAATGGCAACATTAATATCTGGAAGATACTATCAAATCAATATTTACCCATTTTCATTCGTTGAATTCGTACAATACAAAAAAGAAATGGAAAAAAACGATGTAAGTAACTTGGAAGAACTATTTAAGGAATATGTTGAATATGGAGGAATGCCTCCTATACAACAAGTTGCTACACAAGATAAATACTCATATCTGGGAGATATATACAATACAATACTCCTAAAAGACATTATTGCACGACATAACATCAGAAACACTGATATGCTCAATCGCATACTCGACTATGTAATAATGAATTTGGGGAAAAACTTCTCAGCAACCAACATAGCCAAATATATGAAACATGAGGGGCGAAAAATATCAAAAGACACAATACTTGATTATTTATTGTACTCCAAAAATGCATGTTTCATACATCAAGCTCCACGAGAAGACATAAAAGGAAAAAAAGTATTGCAGCACAATGAAAAGTATTTCTTAGTCGATCATAGTTTCTACCAAGTAAAATATGGGGACATAGAAAACATAGGGCCAATCCTTGAAAACATAGTTTATATAGAACTACTCAGAAGAGGATATGATGTGAAAGTAGGAATCATCAATGAAAAGGAAATAGACTTTGTTTGCACAAAAGACAAAGAAAAAATTTATATCCAAGTAACATATCAATTAAACAATGATGAAACAATCGAAAGAGAATTCTCAGGGCTTGCACAAATCAATGATAACTTTGACAAATATGTTTTAAGTATGGACAAACTAGATTTTTCTAGAAATGGATTAAAACACAGAAATATAATAGATTTTTTAATATCTGATTATATATAATATGAATCTGAAAGTATTTTCATTAATAATGGAATGTTGCTCTTGTATTGCTTGTTAATCTGTGTTTCCAACAATTTACAATATTAAAATGTTAAGAGAAAACATTTGATGTGTAAGTAAGTGATATTTCCGATGGTATCGTCATTTATCACTATTTAAAAATTTGGCCTTGGAATTTATACACATCACAGCTTTCATCCATCCAGCTGTCTGCACTGATTCCTGCCTTCATACAAGTATGTTCTAAAAATGTTTCAACATCAAATCCGTTTTCCGGTGCTACTTGTGGGAGAAGCAGTCCTCTTGCATATCCTTTTTGAATAATCAGTCCGTCACGTCCGATTTCAATCTCATCAAAGTATTGGTTCGGGTGTGCAACTTCAATTAATTCGGGCTGTGTTAAAACTGTTACTTCAAATTCCAAATCACCATATTCCTCTGTTTTTAATGCAGGAAATCTTGGGTCTTCAAATGCTGCAGAAATTGCCACATCTATTGTTGATTCGATTAAACTTTTAACAGGTTCAGGATATCCAATACATCCTCTCAATCTTTTTCTTTTATTCAATGTTACAAATACGCCTAACTCTTGTTTTAATTCATCAGGACAATCTTCCGGTATAGGTATTCTCCTATTTGTTTCTAAATATACTGATATTGCTTCTTTAGCTACTTCTACTAAATATTGTCCGTTTTCTTCACTAATCATATTATCACCTAATTGCTTCCTCCAACCATTGCATCAATAATTCTTGTGTGCGGTCCGCCATCTCCTACATATGCAGTTTGTCCGTCTTTTCCACAGAAACCAGCACCTAATTTAAAGTCTTTTCCTAGGGCATCTACATTATTTAAAGTTTCAAGAATATTTCCAGATAATGAGACATCACGAAGGGGTGTTGATAACTCACCATTTTTGATTCTAAATCCTTCTGCAGCATTAAATTGGAATATTCCTTTTCCTGTATCAACTTGTCCTCCTCTTGAACCTTTAAGATAAATTCCATCAGGTATATCCTCTATCAATTCTTCAAAAGTCATATCTCCTGGCTGTAAGTATGTATTGCTCATTCTCACGATAGGGGCATCACTAATGCTTGATCTTGCATTTCCTGATGATTTCATATTTAGTTTTGATGCAGTTTCTCTTGAAGATAATAATGAAATTAATTCTCCATCTTTAACCAATTGGTTCGGTTTTGTTTTTGTTCCTTCCACATCATAGGGATAGTACCCAAACCCGTCTTTTATTGTTGCATCATCATAAATATTAACAATATCTGAAGCGATTTTCGTGTTTAATTTATCTTTAAGAATGGAATCATTTTGTAATATTATGTCTGCTTCAGTAGCATGGCCCAATGCTTCATGAATCATTACTCCAGTTAATTCAGGGTCTGCTATTACTTTAAATTTGCCGGACGGCGCACTTTCGGCACTTAGTAATCGTTGAGCCTTATCTCCTATTTTTCTTCCAAATTCTTCAATATCTTCATTAGCCACTAATTCGAATCCCTTGACTCCGCCAATACTTCCATGTCCAAATTGTATTATTTGACCATCTGTTGCTGTAGCATTGAGGGCCATTCTAAGACGGCTTGTTTTTACTTCAATTTGGCTTCCTTCGCTGTTTAGGAATAATTCATTTGATTCGACATCTGAATAGCCGACTGTTGTACTGTTGACTTTTTCAAGCGTTGCGCTATCGCTAGCTTCTTTCATTATTGCTTGTTTTTCTTCAATGGATATGTCTTTGAAGGGTATTTTCACATCAGTTGCAATTTTATCTTTAATGATTTCACTTTCTGATAATTCAACATCTCCTTTCAGTGAGTTTGAAAGTTTTAATGCAGTTTCTGTAATTTCATCAAATTTGGATAAATCTGTTGTGTATGCAAATCCCCAAGCTCCATTATTCAGGACTCTGATTCGTGCAGAAATATCCATTCCGGCATTTATCTCATCAATTTCTCCATCTTTCATCATTATTGATGTCGAATCGCTTTTTCCTGCCCTAATATCAATATAGTCAACTTTAGGAATTGTTTTTTCTATAACTTTTTCAAATAAGTTAATGTATTCTTCCATTCTATCGCTCCAAAAGTTTAATCATTAAATACTTTGGTGTTCATAATACTTTAATATTTATAGTATGATAAATAAATATAACAATTGATATATTTTTTAATTGGTGATTTTTAATGGTTATTATTGTAGGTAGTGGAGCAGGAGGAGCTATAATAGCTCGTGAATTAGCAAAAGATAAAATTCCAGTAACAATAATTGAAAAAGGTCCATATATACATTCTAAAGATGCATTCAACTATTATGATGCCTATAGTGATGATGTGGACTTATTGACTACCACATGTGTTGGTGGTGCAACAATTGTTTCAATGTCCAATATGGTTAGGGCATTGGATGAAGAATTGCATGAGTATGGTATAGATATCTCAAAGGAATATGAATATGTTGAAGAACTGGTTAAAGTACATGATTTGGATGACTCACATATCGGAAGAGGCACACAATTATTTTTAGATGCCGGACGGGAACTTGGATTAAAAACACTTAAAATGCCAAAAGCCATCCGTGAAGAGGACTGTATTCAATGTGGAAAATGTGCTTTCGGATGTCCTGCTGATGCAAAGTGGTCTGGAAAAGATTTTGTTGATGAGGCCGTTGATGCCGGTGCAACATTCATAAGCGAAGCTGAAGTAACTGAGATTATTGTTGAAGGTTCACAGGTAAAAGGAATTAAATACATAAAGGATAACGTTGAAGAAAGCATTGATTCCGATACTGTAATATTATCTGCAGGGGCAATTGGGTCAACATTGCTTTTAAGAACTGCAGGAATTGATGCTGGTCATGAATTATTCTTTGATCCTTTTGTAACTGTTGGAGGATATTTAAAGGATATTAATTTCAATACTGAAGTTCAAATGGCCGGTTTGGTTATAGGTAAAGACTTTGTTTTATCTCCACATTTTTCAACATTTACCTTTGATGATGATGTTGAAAGTAAGGATATTCTAAGCATAATGGTTAAAACTGCTGATGATGCTGTAGGTTATGTTGATGATGACGGGGATGTAGTAAAAATCAATACAATTAATGATATCAGGCTTTTGGCTGAAGGGGTTGCAACTGCAGGTTTCATTTTAGAAAAAGCTGGTGTGGATCCATCAACCATATCTTCTACAGTTTATAGAGGAGCGCATCCCGGTGGAACTGCACCTATAGGAAAAATAGTTGATTCAAATCAGGAAACTGAAATTAATGGGTTATTTGTAAGTGATGCTAGTGTATTGCCTATTTCTCCAGGAAAACCTCCAATATTGACAATACTTGCATTATCAAAAAGACTTGCAGATTATTTAAAAAATAAATAGAAGATTATTCGAATTGTTTTTCGATATCTTCATTTTTTATTAATTTTTCACAGTAATGGCATCTAAGGACTGGTGGCTGAGATTCAATCACCTTAAATTTTGATTTTATAGGTTCATTTTCATAATTGGTGATACATTTATCATTTGTACATTTTATAATGGAAGTAATTACTTCAGGAAGAATGATTTTATCTTTTTTAATTACTTCATAATCTCTAATAATGTTAATTGTTGCTTTAGGTGCTATTAATGCGATTTGATTTAATTCTTTAGTATCAATTTCTCTGTTTTCAATTTTAACAATGTCTTTTCTACCAGTTTGGCCGGATGATACATTCATAGCTACCGTAACATTTATAATTTCATCGTCAGGCAGCTCCAATATTTTAAGAATGTGCAATGACTTGTTTGCAGTAATATGGTCTATTACTGTACCGTTTTCGATTGCTTTAATCTTTAATTCTGATTTCATCATGACCCACCATACATTTTCAATACTAATGATTGAATTAATCCCTCAGTATCATTAATTATGTCTTCAGGGCTTTTATCTTTTGTTACGAGTGAGAAGCTTTCAACAACTCTTCCTCCACGTAAATATATTTTTTCTTCAAGCCTTTCAAGAGTTTCTTCACCGGATTCCGGTTTACTCATGGTAGTAAATAATATTACGTCTTTTCCTTTCCAATTGCAGTTATCAACCAATGTAATAATTGCTGGGGTAGGTTTGTTTGCCCATGTAGGAGTTCCAATATAGATTAAATCATAGTCTGTTAAGTTTATTTTTGAAGGTGAAATTTTTGTTTTTGATTCTCTAAATGCTTCAACAGATGATAAAAATCTATTAGCAAAACCTTTTCTGTTTTTTAAATCTTTAATTTCTATTATGTCTGCTTTTAAATTCATGGATAATGTTCTAGCCATTATTTTTGTGCTGCCGCTACTAGAATAATATACTATTAAAGTTTTCATCTTTTTCCTCCTATGGATGAAGACCGAAGTGTTTTAATCCGGTGCTCTCATCAAGTCCAAGTAAAATATTCATATTCTGAATAGCTTGACCTGAAGCACCTTTTACAAGATTATCAATTGCTGATAACATGACGATTCTTCCGGTTTCATCTATTTCAAATCCTCCAATATGCACAAAGTTGGATCCTCTAACTGAACTTAAATGAGGAATTTCTCCTTTGTCCATTAGTTTAATGAAATATTCGTTTCCATATTCTTTTTCATATACTTCTCTTAATTCGTCAGTTGTAATATCCTTAATCAGGAAGCTGTGGCTTGTAGTCTGGATTCCTCTAATGACTGGAATCAAATGTGGTGTGAAGGATACTTTCACATCATCAAAGCCGTGTAATTCCTGTTGAATCTCAGACATGTGTCTGTGTGATGTAATTTTATATGGATTAAGATTATCTGCGATATTTGGGTAGTGTGTAGTTGCAGATGCATTAACACCAGCTCCGCTGACACCACTTTTTGAATCAATGACTATTCTATCTACTAAATTGTTTTTCACTAATGGATAAGATGATAAAATAGCACCTGTTGGGAAACATCCTGGATTTGCAACTAATTTTGCTTTTTTAATTTCATCCCTGTATAACTCCGGAAGACCGAATACACCTTCGTTTTCTTTATCTGTATGTTCCATTCCATACCATTTTTCATAAACTTCAACATCTTGGTATCTGTAATCTCCGCTCAAATCAACAACTTTGGTTCCGGTTTCTAAAATGCTTGGAACAATCTTCATTGATGCACCATGTGGGGTTGCGGTAAAAACAACGTCTGCATCTAACTCATCCGGTTGTTTATCTACAAATTCAAGTCCTGAATCCCTTATGTGTGGATGAATTTTATGTGCAGGAGTACCATCATATTGTCTTGAAGTAATATCTGTTACTTCAACTTCAGGATGGTTTAATAACATTCTTAAAAGTTCTCCGCCAGTATATCCGCTTGCTCCAATAATTGCTACTTTATACATAATTTTCCCTCTTTATTCACAGTTATCTAAAATTTTTCCTTCAAAGTCAATATTTTTAATCTTTTTAATAATCTTACAACTACTATCCAATTCATCTTTATGATAAACGCTTACGCGTTGAACACGAGCTTTAAGACCTCTTTCGTCAATAGCTTTCTGTAATTTTTCTACATTATGTGTCTGATCCGGCCCAATAGCTATTATGTCCGGGTCAATTTCTTCCACAATTTGAAAGATATTGCCATCTTCATTTCCGAGATAAGCTTCATCAACAGGTTTTAACATTTTGATTAATTCTAAGCGTTGATTTTCACCAACAATAGGAACTCTTTTCCTTTTTTCTACTGTAGAATCTCTTGCAACTACAACATAAAGCTTAGATTTATATCCTCCAAGGTTTTTTGCTTCTTGAAGGTAAATTCCATGTCCCGGATGCAATAAATCAAATGTTCCACTTGCCATTACTTTTTTCATCGTACTACCTCTTCTGGTATTTTAAAGCTTCTTTCAAATCAATTTTGTCTTTATAAAGTGCAGAACCAATAACAACTCCTTCGACACCACTTTCATTTAATTTTTTAATGTCTTCTATTGTTGTTATTCCTCCTGAATAGACAATAGGTAAATCTACTGAATTTTTAAGTTTGATTACTGGGTCTGTGTAAAATCCTCCTAAAAGGCCTTCAACATCAACGTTGGTGAATAATATGCTTCCAGCACCATGCTCTTTAAATTCATTGGATAATTCTACGGGGCTTTTATCAATTTTTTCTTGCCATCCTTTAATGACTACTTTGTTGTCTTTACTGTCCAGTGAAATCATTATTCTTTCGGAACCATATTCTTCAGATAATCCTTCTATGGTTTTAGGATTTTCTATTCCCATGGTTCCAATAATCAATCGTTCAATATCCAAATCCAATAATTCTTTTGCATATTCAACGCTTCTGATTCCACCGCCTAACTGGATAGGAACAGAAACTTCTTTTAGTATTCTTTTTATTATCGGTAAACTGGTTTTTCCGTCAATAGTGCCGTCAAGGTCAATAACATGAATATTCTTAGCACCTTCATTTTCCCAATGAAGAGCAACATTCTCTGGATTTTCGATTTCAACCATTTCACTACCTGGTTGGCCTTGAACAAGTTGTACACACTTTCCATTTTTAATATCGACCGCAGGCATTATTAACATTTCATCTTTGTTAAATGACATTTATACCCCTAATATTTATTATAATAATATTATCTTTTTGAAATCTTTTATAGTTAATGTTTAATGTTTTTTTGAAAAAAATTGTTGTTAAATTTTCACTTTGATATTGATGATTTAACATAATATAT
>JAEIGA010011546.1_pt1 | contig 13417 bp, 11 predicted proteins | sample 9270691 | NCBI WGS metagenome assembly JAEIGA01 (sample SAMN17057246, study PRJNA624740) | gut metagenome | biome: biome; isolation source: fecal sample | host: Bos grunniens | place: China: Xizang | collected 2019
AGCGTCTAATGTGGTATATCCGCCCAACACACTTGAGGGATTGGATCGAGGAGACTTGCGCCTGTCAGCCTCTTGGAGTGAGAGTGATTATTATGGTATGCTTGGCGCTATAGGCGCTTCATCTACCAAGATGGTATCAAATTCCAAGTACAATTCGCGTAATGTACATCTCTATCGCCGTACAATGGTATATCTGCGCATGGCCGAGGCACTCAATCGTGCTGGCTATCCTCGCTTTGCTTACCAGATACTCGAGACGGGTATCAACAACTCGGTCATCGAGAATCAGGTGATACCCTACTATTCAGAGGCTGATGCAGCATGGCTCCGCCAGTTCAACTTCCCTAACAATATGTATGTACTGCACACAATAGCCGATGCAGCTGATGAAAATACTATGGGTATACACTCTAAGGGTTCGGGTTGGACAGAGTATAACGAGTACTATGCATTCCCCGATGACACAACACTCACTGATCCTCAGCGTTTGGCTTATCAGATAGAGAAGGTCGAAGACCTCATCATGGCTGAGGAGGCTCTGGAGTTTGCCTTCGAGGGTCACCGTTACTACGATCTCATGCGTGTTGCTCTGCGTCGTGGCGAACCCGCTTACCTTGCTAATCATGTGTATGCTCGTCGCGGAGCATCTAAGGAGGCCGAGATGCGCTCGTTCATCACCAAGGACCTCACTGATGTGAACAACTGGTATCTCAGCTGGAATGGCGAGATTGGTATGAACTATTGATTCTCTTATCACACCTGCGGAGCATGTAGCATCCGTGGGCGTGATATTTTTTTACGCATAACACAAAGGATAGATATATGAAGAAAATCCTGTTTTCAGTATTGTGCTTAGCAGCTACCACTCTTTCCGTTTGGGCTCAAGAGGAGGTAAAGGTGCTCAAGATGACTGCCGTGCGCACCAATGGGCAAGAGGTGACGGTATCGTTGTATGATGCCGATGACTTCTGGGGGCCCACAGTGGATGTGGTCGAAGAACGCTTGGTCATTGATGGCCGCTCTCTGTTGCTTTCTCGTTTGCGTGAGATTCGCTTCTTTGTAGATACGGAGATTGCAGATGCTGTCGATAATCTTGACATGCAGCCCACTACCGGCAACGTCTATGGCATCGATGGCCGTCTTGTGCGTCGCGATGCTACCTCTCTTGAGGGCCTTCCAAAGGGTATGTATATACAGAACGGCAAGAAGTATGTCGTGAAATAATAATCCTATAAATGTAGCAGATACCGATATGAAGACCAAGATACTTACCGCTCTCATCAGCCTCTCTGGCATCCTTGGCATGTATGCCCAGGACTCCCTTTGGGTTCGCTTCGATAATCGTTTCAAAGCCAACAAGCTGGTAATGGACATTTCGGCATACGACTCCATTGAGTTCCGTGCCCGTGGCACGATGCCTGTTATCCGTCGCTACTCCTCAGCGTTCGATAATGGCTATTCTGATTATCGTTTATCGGGTATGACAGGTTCTGAAGGTGCGGCCCTTGTCATTGGCGACCCGGGTCTGATTTTGTGGAAGCCCCGTACCTCAGACAATAGCTATAACAATGACTATACCAAGCCCGATGCCAAATGGTCGTTCAAGCACAGCAAAGAGTCTGACCACTTTGTTGTGTTCTGGGATAGTCGCTTCGGAGATAATCCCAATGCTTCATCTGTGCCCTCCAATATGCGTGTCGACATCGATGACCTGCTCAAGAAGGCTGAGCAGTTCTACGAGACCAATGTTGAGCAGCTGGGTATGGTAGTTACCGGTGAGGGCAAGTCACAGCTCGATACCTATAAGATGATGATTTACCTGCTCTATCAGACCGATTGGCTGGCTACCGGCTCAGGCTACGACAATACGATAGGTGCGCTATGGGTCAATCCCAGCACCTGCCAGCCTGTCGGTTCTACCATTGCCCATGAAATAGGACATTCGTTCCAATATCAGACCTATTGCGACAATGTATACCGTGGCAAGACCAATGACTTCCGTTCGGGCTTCCGCTATGGCTATCCTGAAAGTAATGGTGGATGTGGTTTCTGGGAGCAGTGTGCACAATGGCAATCTTATCAGGATTATCCATCCGAGGCCATTAATAGCTATCACTTTGATGTGTGGATGAAGAATCACCACCGCCACTTCGAACATGAGTGGATGCGTTATGCCAGCTATTGGCTCCAATATTTTTGGACTGAGAAGAATGGCTTGACCGCCCTGGGACGTATCTGGAACGAGAGTTATTATCCTGAGGATGCATCACAGGCCTATATGCGTCTGTTCTGCAATAAGGACTATGATGAGCTGATACGTCAGTATTTTGAGTATGCACAAAAGACTACTACATTTGATTACAATCAGGTGCGAAGTTATGTGGCAGGTAAGTATTCACGATATTCCGTGTCTTTGATCAACGTTGGTGATGGTTGGAAACAGATACCCTATTCTCAGTGTCCACAACCTACAGGTTTCAATGTCATCCCGTTGACAGTTCCTGAGGTAGGTACCGAGGTGAAGGTCACCGTCAAGCCCTTGGCAGTGGGCTCTGCCCTTGCCAGCGGTGATGCCGGTACGCAGGTTGATGGCGATGGCAAGAAGGTGGGTAAGGTGAAAGCCTACAACAATACCTCTGTGGCTGGCTATGAGCAGTTAGCCTATGGCTTTGTCGGTCTCAAAACCGATGGCACTCGTGTGTATGGAGATATGAATCTGGTCACCCTTGACAATGAGGGTACAGCCACTTTCACTCTGACCGATAAGTTGCGTTACCTTTGGGTAGTGGTGCAGGGAGCGCCTATTAAGTATTTCCAATGTCCTTGGGACGACAAGGAGGGAACCGACCATCAGTTGCCCTATCAGATCAAGGTTGAGGGAGCGACTATAAAATAAAGTATGTTTGGAGTTTTTACTCCCAATACCTAAAAATATTAAAGTATATGAAAAGAAGCTATTTATCCCTATGTCTATTGATAAGCCTTGCCACTACGGCATTGGCTCAGAAACAGGTGTTTTTGCCTGATTCGCTCCGTTGCTATGATCTCAATGACGATAACAGTCGTTGGAGCTGGCAACGTACAGCTGAGACCGACAACGTTATCCTCTTTTGGGAGAAGGGATTTGGACACGATCTCAGCAATCCTCCCATGCTCGATGGCAAATCCATGCATGTAGACCTTGACAACTTGATGCAGCGTGTAGAGACCTTCTATACTTACTTCCGCGACTCGCTGCGCTTCACCTTGCCAGGCTCTAAAGCAGATAGATACAAGATGATGGTGATGCTCAATTACTCGCTCGAAGGCACCGCTTATGGTGGCACGTATGACAATTTCATCGGAGCCCTTTGGGTAGCCCCTAATCGTGTACAAGACCGCAAGCTCAACTGTATAGCCCATGAGCTGGGTCACTCCTTCCAGCTACAGATACCTGCCGATAGCATCAGCGATGCTTGGGGGGGATCGGGTTTCTATGAGATGACCAGTCAGTGGATGTTGTGGCATGTCAACCCCGATTGGCTCACCGATGAGAACTACCACTTCGAGGCCTACCGCAAGGCCATCCATAAGGCCTATCTCGATGGCGAGAATATCTATCGATCACCCTATGTGTTGCAGTACTGGGCACGCAAGCGTGGCAAGACCTGTATTGCTGACCTCTACCGCAACGGTCTGCGTGGCGAAGACCCTGTAATCACCTATCAGCGTCTCTATGGACTCACCCAACAGCAGTTTTGCGACGAGATGATTGATGCCTGCCAGCATATCGTTCCCCTTGATCTTGGCCATGCCTGGTCCGAGACACGGCAATATGCATGCACCTTTGATAGCCCCATGCAGAGCGTGGGTAAGAACCGTTATGCTCCTGCCGATGAGGTCATTCCTGAGGACTATGGCTTCAATGCCATCCGTCTGCAGCCTATACGTGCCGGACGCAAGGTGACAGCAGTGGTTGAGAGCGATTCAACCATGCGCTATGGCTTCGTTGCAGTCACTGCGGATGGTAAGGCTCACTATGGCGCTCCTGTGAGCAGTGGAAAGGCTACATTCACCATACCTCGTGGTCAAGAGGTGAGTGCCCTCTACCTCGTAGTCATGGGAGCTCCCACTGAACATAAGATGCTCACCTGGTGGAATCGTACCCCTAATCGCCAATATCCCTATGTGGTGGAATTTAAGGGTGTAAGCTTAGAATAAGGAGTTTAAGGGTTAATGAGTTGGCTTTAGTCCTTACGGGCATCGATTTTTGTTTCAAACAATAGTCCGTTCGCAGTAATACAAGCTCTGTCATTCATAGTCGTAAGTTTTAGCTGCACTCCTTAACTCTTTTACTCCATTGTAACTCACAACTCAAAAAACATGTTTCGTCGCATTTCATTATGTCTGTTGCTGTCTGTTATCAGCCTCTCGGCCTTTCCGGTCAAGCGTCTGATGATAGAGCTCACCAACGGTGCCAAGGTGTATTACAGTTTTGCTGACTATGTGCCCATGATACGTTTCGATAAGGGCACGATGCGTGTCACCACCCAGAAGTTCGAGTTTGGTCGCATTGCCCAGTTTGCCGTCGTTGACGACACCTCATCCATTGACGAGTTCCAAGCTGTCCCTCAGGTTTCACCCGATGGCATGGTACTTACGTTCCTCTCTCAGGAGTCCGTCTGTGTATACGACATTTATGGCGTAGCCCAACAGGTAGGTGTGACTGTATCGGGGCATGTTCAGCAGGTAAGTCTGTCATCGCTCGCTTCGGGTAGCTATGTTGTCTGTTGCGGCAATCAGTCATTCACGATATATAAGCGATAGACGGTATGTGTAGAATGTTTCGTCAAATAATCGTGTTGTTTCTGCTGCTGTCTGCAGTGCTCATGAGTTCGGCTCAGGACAACATCCATGTGCACATACGTTCGTATAGCAATAGCTGGAGCTTCCCTCTATCTATTGATGAGGTTGGCTATTTCAACTTCAATGCTGACCAATCGCGCCTGCAAGCCCACGTGCAGGGTGGGGGAGTAGTTCCCTTCATATCCTCAGAAGTTGATACCATTACCTTCCAGTATGCCCCAACTGAGCTCACCGGTAATCACTACAAAGTGTTTCAGATGTATATCACCACCGACGAAGGTGAACGTGTAAGCTCAAAGGATGAGTATGTAGGTTGCTATGTGTCGATTAACGGTGGTGGCAGCTTTCCCCACTATTCGGGCAAGGGAAAGATACGTGGCCGTGGCAATAGTACATGGCTATGGTACGATAAGAAACCCTACCGCATCAAGCTCGACGAGTCGTCGCCTCTCTTGGGTATGGGTAGCAACCGCGACTGGGTGTTGCTGGCCAACTACCGCGATGTCACCGATCTCATGAATACCTTCGTTTTTGAGGCTGGCCACAGGTTGGGTATGCCCTATACCAACCACACACGCTATACTGAGGTGTTCCTCAATGGCGAGTATATAGGTCTTTACCAACTCACTGAGCAGGTTGAGCAGGGTGAGTATCGTGTTAATGTAGATGATGAACGGGGCATACTCCTTGCCCTCGACCTCGACGATGGTCCAGGTCTCTCACCTGACGCAACTGATAACTTCTACTCCGAGGTGTTTCGCCTTCCCGTCTGTATCAAGCATCCCGATGAAGATAAGCTCACCTTCCAGCTCAAGGATTCCATCAAGCAGGAATTCGCTAAACTTGAGACGGCCATCAACAACAAGAGCTTCTCTCAGAGCAATAGGCTCATGGATCTCCGCATCTTCGTGCGTTACCTCATCCTGCAGGAACTGGTAGGAAACGTTGAACTCAATGCTCCCCGCAGTGTGTATATACATAAGGATGTCGATGGCAAGTGGATGATGGGCCCTCTGTGGGATTTCGATGCAGGCTACGATTTTGACTGGAGCACGATGAAGACAGGTCACGATTACTATCACAGTTACAAGGAGCTAATTCTTGGCAGCGATCCCTATCGTCATCGTGGAGCTTATGATGCCAACCTATCGTCGTTCTTCACCAATCTCTTTGGTAGCCATGGCTTCGTCACCCTCTTTAAGGAAGAGTGGAATGCTATGAAAGGCGAACTTGTAGCACGTTCTTGGGCCGAGATGGAGCTCTACCTTGATGAGCTCAACCATGGCACCATCATGCGTGAGTTTATGCGTTGGCCTCTGCAAGGCAAACAGCATGCGCGTGATGTCAGTGCCATGCACGAGTGGTTGCTCAAGCGTGTCGACTACCTCGATGGTGTCATTAACGCCTATCCTATGCCCAAGTGACGAAAGGAGCGATTACATTCGGTGGTAGCAGATGACGTGCTTCTTCACCTTTTTCTGCAGCAGCGAAAGGTTGAACATGTCCGATGCTTCGGCAATGTCGCGTGTCGTGCCATCGTTGTAGAGAATCTCTATGTGGTCATCGTCGGCAGAGTACATATCCTTCTCCTGAGTCGATACACACATGAGATAAGCCGCTTCACGCTTGCTGATGCCCAGCGTGTCGCATATGCGTTGGGTGATATCCGCTTTATATTGTCGTGTGAATGGTTTGGCCGACATCTCCACCTTGAACAGGCGACGGTTCACGAGACCGCTGCTGAGCGTTGCCAGCACCTTGTCCTCGTGTGTGGACCATGCCTTCAAGGCACACCATATGTCGTTATCGTCGAGTTGGGTGAATATATCCAGACACTGCTTGTCGTTTGTGAATGTCTCGCGGGTGATATCCCTATATAGGAAGTATCTAAGTGCAGGTGATACATATAGTTCGGTTCCTTTCTTGGCTAGATCTTTGGCACGCAATAGCGTGTTGTTTATCATCTTCTCGCTCGCTACCGATGTCTTGTGCAGATACACCTGCCAGTACATCAGTCGTCGCGCTGTAAGGAAGTTCTCAATCGAGTATATACCCTTCGACTCCACCACCAGGTGGTCATCCTTCACGTCGAGCATTTTGATGATGCGTGCTGAACCAATGTTTCCTTCGGTTACTCCCGTGTAGAAGCTGTCGCGTCTCAGGTAGTCAAGACGGTCCATATCCAGTTGGCTGCTCACCAGTTGGTGTAGGAATCGCTTTTCGTATTCGTCCTTGTAGATGCGTATGGCCAAGTCGAGCTGTCCGTTCATCTCGTTGTTCATCTTCTCCATCAGCATCAGTGATATCTTCTCATGGTGCACACCTGGAGCGATGGTGTTCTCGAGTACGTGTGAGAACGGCCCATGGCCTACGTCGTGCAGCAATATGGCAATCTTCACCGACTCGGCCTCGTGGTCAGTAATTTCCACTCCCTTGCGTCGCAGCGAGTGTATGGCCTCCGTCATCAAGAAGAAGGCCCCCAGCGAATGTTGGAAACGCGTATGCTGAGCTCCTGGGTATACCATTGATGATAGTCCCAACTGCTTTATGCGGTGCAGGCGTTGCACCATGGGGTGCGTTACCACCTCCATTATCAGACCTTTGGGTATATTGATAAACCCGAACACCGGGTCGTTGATAATCTTGCTTCCTTGCATCTCTCAAACCTTAAAATTCCTAATCATGCACCAGTCATTCGCTGTTGCTTCTGCAAAGTTATTCTTTTTTTTACGAACCTCATCATTTTTATCCTATTACTTTTCATACATTGCTTGTAAGGTTGCTATAAAAAAGGTTGGGGGTACTCGTAGTTTTGTCGCATGAATATGGGTTTATTGAGAAAGTTTATTAAATTTGCAAAAAAAATGTAATGATTATGAATGATGAAAAAATGAGCGAGGAGCTTCTTCAGAATGAAGCGATACAGCCTAAAGGTGCCAAAAAGAAATTTCATGGATTCTCGATGGGATTTCTTCTGTTGCTGTTGGGATTGGTTGTTGCCGTATATGTTGTGTGTACTATCTTGTCGGCTTGATATGGATATGAGAGGGAACAGAATAGCGTTACGTATGCTGATGGCTGCCCTGCTGTGTGTGTGGACAAGATATGGCATGGCACAAACAGAGGACTTTGACCTATACGTGTCGTATACTGACGGGACTTTGGTGAGCCTGAACCTTGCTCATCTGCGCAGTATGACTTTCTCGTATAACGATCGTACGATGACAGCCAACTACCGTGATGGCAGCAGCCATACGCATAGCTATGAGCACATGGGAAGCATGTATTTTGCTGCAGCAAGTGGCATTGACACCATAGAGGCTGACGACATGTGTTTGTTTTCTCTGAATGGTACTACACTTACCTTGCATGAAGATGTGCGTAGGGCTATGCTATACAGACTCGACGGTAGTAGTGTGATGACTGTCAACGATAGGATGGTGTCGCTACAGGGGCTTCCAGCAGGAGTGTATATATTGCGGGTTGATAACCAAACGGCTAAATTATGTGTGCGTTGAGACATTTGTTGACAGTAATGCTGTGGTGTGCTATAGGATGTATGGCCATGGCACAGGAAATTCCCGATAGGATATATGTGAATAGATATGGATCGGAGAAGCGAGTCGATGTCGTGAGTGGTGTCTATGTGGATAGTATGAGATTGAAGATAGGAAACGTAAAGCTGCTCGACACGCTATGCTTCTACATTAGTGACGGCACAACACGGCGTTTTCGCGTGCGAAGCATTGATAGCATCACAGTGGACGAACCGCGTGACCTACTGCTCAAGGAACTGGAATACTACAATAAGGTGGGCAACAAGCGTATACCTACCTATGCTGACAGCTATGTGAATATAGCTTCGTGGAACCAGCGTGGCCAGTGGAACCTTGCCAATGTGCACGATCCTACTGTGATGAAGGCGGCTGACGGGTATTATTATATGTACCAGACTGATGCCTCGTATGGCAATTCTCATGTAGGGCATGGGCACTTCCATGGACGACGTTCGCTCGATCTAGTCAACTGGGAATACCTAGGTGCTACGCTCATGGACGACCAGCCGCAATGGGCTGTAGACTCGGTGAACGCCTACTTCGCTCGTATGGGACGTGGTCAGGTGACTACGTTGACAGATATGGGATATTGGGCCCCCGTAGTGCGTAAGATTAATGACAACCTCTACCGTATGTACTATTGTCTGGTATCTGGAGAATGGGCTTTCGTCGGTATGATGGAGGCTACCGATCCTGCATCGAACAGATGGGAAGATAAAGGATATGTCATCAGCAGCAGCTCGGATAAGGCTGCATCTGCCTATGGAACGGGTAGCCAGTGGGGGGGATGGTTTTGCTTTAATGCCATTGACCCGACGTATGAGATTACCCCTGATGGTGAGCATTGGCTTATCTATGGATCGTGGCATACGGGAATAGCTGCGGTGGAAATCAATCCTGAAACGGGCAAGCTGATGGAGTATCCCGGTAACCCATGGTCGGTAGGGAACACTTCGGCTGGTGCTACCACACGCTATGGAAAACGTATCTACACACGTAAGGCGAGCGACCGATGGCAGGCATCTGAGGGCCCTGAGGTGGTGTATAATCCTGAGACGGGATATTACTATCTGTTCTTGGCCTACGATGAACTGGCGGTAGCCTACAACACGCGTGTGTGTCGTGCACGAGAGATTACTGGTCCGTACTATGGTATGGATGGAACGAACGTCACTAAGGGAGGGAATTGCTATCCAGTGGTGACGCATCCCTATAAGTTTAATCCACAGGTGGCTGCCGACAGTATCAGTGGATGGGTAGGCATATCGCATTGTGGTGTTTTTGACGATGGTGAAGGTAACTGGTACTTTACCTCGCAGGGGAGATTGCCCGAAGGAGCCCGTGGTAATGTCTACTCAAATGCCATCATGCATGGACAAGTGAGACGCATATTATGGACCGATACTGGATGGCCCGTAGTGCTTCCCGAACGTTATGCCGCTGTACCGCAAGCATCAATCACTGCCGAAGAGCTGGTGGGAGAGTGGGAGCATATGCTCTTGCAATATAACTATCAGAAGCAGTGTGCATCTGTCAAACTGACACTCAAAGAAGATGGCTCGATGACAGGGGCAATGAATGGAAGGTGGAGCTTTGACCCTGAAAACAATATACTGAAGCTGGGTGCCTATAAGTTGTGTGTTGCACGCGAACTGGATTGGGAGGCTTCGCCACGTAAGGCTACCATCGTATATGCCGGATATAGCTCTGATGGCAAGCGTACTTTTTGGGGAAAGAAGATAATGTAAGTGATAAATAATAAACCTATACAATAATGCTTATGCTTAAAAAAATCCGACGTACATTAGCGGTACTATTTACAGGACTGCTAACACTGATGCTGCTTGACTTTACGGGTACGCTTCATACATGGTTAGGCTGGATGGCCAAAGTGCAGTTGCTGCCAGCCGTATTGGCTCTCAATGTGGGGATTATCGTCTTGCTTGTAGTGCTAACCCTGGTCTTTGGCCGCGTATACTGTTCAGTGATTTGTCCGCTGGGCGTATTCCAAGATGCGGTGTCATGGGTAGCGGGCAAGGTGAAGAAGAACCGTTTCCGCTATTCGAAGGCTATCAACGTGTTGCGCTATATAGTGCTCGCACTCTTTATGGCGGCTCTCTTGAGTGGTGCAGGTTTCGTCGTGGTGAGACTGCTGGCTCCATATAGCGCCTATGGCCGTATGGTGTCGTCGTTGTTACAACCTATATATATAGGTATTAACAATGGTCTTGCCCTCATTGCCGAGAGAGTGGGGAGCTATGCTTTTTACTCAGTAGATGTATGGATGAAGAGTGTACCCGTGTTCGTGGTGGCTGGAGTGACATTCTTGGTACTTGTTGTGCTGGCTTGGCGTGGTGGACGTACCTATTGCAATACTATATGCCCGGTAGGTACATTGCTAAGCTTCATTTCACGTTTTGCATGGCTCAAACCGACAATAGATACTGCAAGATGTAATGGATGTGGGCTATGTGAGCGAAATTGTAAGGCTTCGTGTATCCATAGCAAGGAGCATGCTATCGACTATAGTCGATGTGTGGTTTGTATGGACTGTATCAATAAGTGTAAGCGTGGCGCTATACGATATGTGCCCTCATGGAAGGGAGCTTCAGATAAGGCTACTTCCGGTAATGAGACCGATACTAACCGACGCTCTTTTTTGCTTACCGCTGCTGCACTAACCGCAGGAGCTGCCCTCAAGGCCGAAGAGAAGAAAGTCGATGGAGGATTGGCCGAGATTTTGGACAAGAAGGTACCTGCACGTCAGACACCGATATTGCCTCCCGGTGCGTTGACTGCCAATCATTTTGCGCATCATTGTACGGCTTGTCAGCTATGTGTGTCGGCATGTCCAAATGGCGTGTTGCGCCCAGCTACAGAGCTCGACCGATTCATGCAACCTGAGCTCTCTTATGAGCGAGGTTATTGTCGGCCTGAATGTACACGCTGTTCAGAGGTGTGTCCTGTTGGTGCTATAAAGCCCATAACCAAGGAGGAAAAGGCTTCGATGCAGGTAGGCCATGCCGTATGGATACGCAAGAACTGCGTTGTCATTACTGATGACGTACATTGCGGCAATTGTGAGCGTCATTGTCCTACAGGAGCGATACAGATGGTGCCTTCTGATGAGAACAATCCACGTTCGCATAAGATACCTGTAATCAATACCGAGCGCTGCATAGGCTGTGGCGCATGTGAAAATCTTTGTCCTGCACGTCCCTATAGCGCTATCTATGTAGAGGGACATCTGGCAACAAAGATAATCTAAGTACTACCAACAAAAAGCAAAAACATTATGCAAGAAAAGAATAATGATCTCTCACGCCGCAGGTTTATCAAGCGATTAGGTGGCGGAGCATTGGCGACAGCAGCTGTGATGACAGGATGCTCAGGTAAGAAGAGTCAAGGGGCTATCAGTTATGGCGGATCTACAGAGATAAAGGGAGAGATGACCTATCGCGTACATCCTACTTCGGGTGACCGTGTGTCAATACTTGGTTATGGTTGCATGAGATGGCCGCAGAAGAAGGTCAAGGGCGATGACGGAAAGGAACAAGAGGTGATAGATCAAGAGATGGTGAACCAACTTGTAGACCATGCCATCAAGCATGGTATCAATTACTTCGATACATCTCCTGCTTATCTGAGAGGAAAATCGGAACAAGCTACAGGTATTGCGCTCAAGCGCTATCCGCGTGAAAGCTATTATGTGGCTACCAAGCTGTCGAACTTCTCGAGTAGTACATGGAGCCGCGAGGCTTCAATGAAGATGTACTATGACTCTATGCGCGAGTTGCAGGTTGATTATATCGACTATTATCTCCTCCACTCATTAGGCAATGATTATAATAACTTTGAGCAGCGCTATGTTGTGAATGGCATGCTTGACTTCTTGCAGGAAGAGCGTCGTGCAGGCCGTGTGCGCCATTTGGGATTTTCTTTTCATGGTGGTAACGCAGCTTTTGACCGATACCTCAAACTGCATGATGAAGGTACCATTCATTGGGATTTTGTACAGATACAGATGAATTATCTGGATTGGAAGAATGCAGATGCCGAATATCTCTATAATCAGTTGGAAAGTCGTTCTATCCCTGTACTCATTATGGAACCGCTTCTCGGAGGACGTCTGTCACGTGTGCCCGATCATATAGTGAGACGCCTCAAGACACGTGAACCTGAGCGTAGTGTAGCCTCATGGGCCTTCCGTTTTGCTGGAACTCCCAAGTCTGTGCTCACAGTACTCAGTGGTATGACATATATGGAACATTTGCAAGATAACTTGGCTACCTACTCACCCTTGGAGCTCCTTACCGAGGAGGAGAATAACTTCCTCTTCGATACGGCAGAGTTGATTGCTAAGTACCCGACGATACCTTGTAACGATTGTAAGTACTGTATGCCGTGTCCCTATGGTATAGATATCCCTTCTATATTGCTTCACTACAATAAGTGCGTTAACGAAGGCAATATCCCCAAGAGCAGACAAGATGAGAACTATCATGCTATGCGTCGTGCATTTTTGGTAGGTTATGATCGTGCTGTTCCCTCATTGCGACAAGCCAACCATTGCATTGGCTGCAACGAGTGTGTGAAGCATTGTCCGCAAAATATTCGTATACCACGCGAATTGCAGCGTATAGATAAGTACGTAGAGCAGCTCAAGCAAGAGACACTATAATACCTTACTCCATGCATAGTGCCTATTTGTTGGTGAGGTGAAAAAAGATAGGGTGCGCATCGTGCGCACCCTATCTTTTTGTCTTGTGGTATGACCACTATTCTTAGTCGATTAATCGAGCTTGCGTGATCCGTCGCCGATAACTACATCGTATACGAGGGGAGCGTGACCGAACTGAGCGGTGAACTTCTCCTTGGCAGCAGCTGTAAATGCATCGTACAACTCATCCTTAACGAGGTTGATGGTGCAACCGCCGAAGCCGCCACCCATTACGCGACAACCTGTTACGCCACACTCCTTAGCGAGTTCAGCGAGGAAGTCGAGCTCTACGCAG
>JAEIGA010011547.1_pt1 | contig 13417 bp, 9 predicted proteins | sample 9270691 | NCBI WGS metagenome assembly JAEIGA01 (sample SAMN17057246, study PRJNA624740) | gut metagenome | biome: biome; isolation source: fecal sample | host: Bos grunniens | place: China: Xizang | collected 2019
GGACTATTGCTGACACAGCAATTGATGGTATTAAGGCCGAGAATGGCGAGGAGGTTATCTACGATCTCACAGGCCGCCGTGTAGAGAACATCACAGACGCTGGTATCTACATCGTAAACGGCAAAAAAGTACTCGTAAAATAACTTTGGGTCGCTGGCAAAAAAGCGAGACCATTGGTAAATAAAATAATGGGCAGGGAGAACATCCTTGCCCATTTTCATGTAAAAGTAGTTGTAAAGTATTTTTTTGCCAAAACCCTATATTTAAATTGTCATGTCAAACCGTGTGTGAGACATCTCTTTATAACGGCTCTGGAGATCCCTCACTGCGTATCGGGATGACATGTACGCGCTGTTTCACGCATCTTGGACGGGTACATCGCTCCGCCCCGATGCTTTCATTGCCATGTCGAACCGTGTGTGAGATATCTCTTTATAACGGTTCCGGAGATCCCTCACTGCGTATCGGGATGACAACAACACGTGAGTCAAATACAACATCATTGCTTTGGCTTTAATATAACACAAGCGGCTCACTAAAAGTGAGCCGCTTGTGTTTAGTTTCGCTTTTCAGTCATTTCCATCACTTATAATCGGCTTGGTCATAATAGTAAAGATCGCCCGAGAGTATCTGCTCAACGCGCATCACAACCTCGTCAATATCCATATCGAGCGAAACGGCACGTCCCTCCTGTTCTATGAGAAGAATTCTTGGTGCCTTATCCACACCTAAAAGCTTTGCTGCAGGCGAATCGGCACCGGCAAGGTCGCATGCATTCAACCAACTCTCACGGTCCATTTCATTTACATTAACGACAATGTGCCAAACAGTTGCATCACGGACCAAAGCAAAGTTTACTATTACAAACTGGTCCTGATTCTCCTTGACAACCTCGTAAAGGTTCTTCATCTCAGCAAGCATATCGGCCGATTTTGGGCAATCGTTTGTCCAGAAGTTGAGGACAACATATTTGCCGCGGAAGTCGCTCAGTTTCTTCACTTCGCCACTTCTTAAAGGCAGTGCAATATCGGGAAGTTCATTACCCACCTTCAAATCGTTTGCAAGCACCCTGTTGCGGAGTGAAAGATAATATGGGTGGTTGGCCAACGAGAAGTGAATGGTCTTCAGCATCTGGTCGGCATAGGCAGCGGTGAGTTTAGGCAACCATGAATGTTCTATCACATAAGGTGTCATTGGCGAAGCATTGTTGTCAATGAGGTAACGCAAGGCCTGTGATTCTGTTTTTATACTCTCTTTCGCCTTAATTCTCTTGACTGCGGCTTTACCATCTACGCTTTGCATCCATGCCTTGCCATTACGGGCTTCCAGTTCAGCAACTATGGCTGCAACTTCTTCCTCTCCAGTTCTGTAGATTGCCTTGTAACCGGCATAGACATCATTTGTTGGAGTACCGGTAACCACGCTCTGCCCTACATTGGCAATAGATGGTGTATTTACGACAACCTCGCCTGCCTCAACAAAGACCTCAACTGCACCGGCTTCACCGAAGCCTACTATATGATACAGCAACACAGGCTCGTCCTTTGAGAGTTTATGCTTGAATTTATATTCACCTTTCTTTACCTTGGCTGTAGCCACCTCTACTTCTCTACCGAATTCATCGGTACGGACAAGAGCAACTTTCTTCATCTTCTTACCATCACTCATACGGTAATCGGCAAGATTTCCTTTAATGACACAAACGTCCTGTGCACTTGCTGCAATGCAGACAAAAGCCACAATAATTGTTGACAATATTCTGTGTAGCATAACTATACCTCCTTATTCATTTACACCATCAACGATTTTCTTCAGTCTCTTCACCATCTCTTCACCGCGCAGTTCAAACTGCACAACCTTGCCCTCGGGATCAATGAGCGCAGTGTAAGGAACTCCCTTGACGCTGAAGAGTTTTATGCCCTCGCTATTCCAACCCTTCAATGTAGAGATGTGCACCCAGTTCTTGTGCTGGAGTTCATTGTCCTGAATGCAAGTAACCCAATCCTCCATTTCATCATCAATCGAATAACTGAGCACCACAAGATTCTCGCTCTCACCCGTATATGCAAGTGCCTCCTTCAAGTATGGCATTTCGCGACGGCATGGTGCACACCAACTTGCCCAGAAATCAAGGAACACATATTTGCCTCTGAAATCGGACAAAGAGAGTTCCTTGCCATCGGGAGTACGGCCAGTTATATCAGGAGCCTCGGCACCGACCTTGAGATTTGCCGAACGGATATCGTTTACAATCTCCTTGTACATTGGCTGCTTGTGCAATTCCTGTGGCACAGCATCAACAAAGTTCTGGATGACATCGGTTGTAAAGGCTGGCATCATAGAATACTTGATTATATAAAGCATCACAGGTGAATCGATATGCTCATATATAAAGTTCATAATCTCAACTTTAAAGTGCATGTTGTTCACATAGAATACCGGCGAGGTATATTGGGCCTCGGCCTCAAGATTACCCTTTACCTCCTGGGGCATCTTTGCCTGGGCTTCCTTCATGCGAACCTTAGCATCTTTCACACACTTGCTGTTGAGGTCGATATACGCTTGATACATATCGTTACTTGGTGTGCCGCCAATTCTTGCACCTGCCGGATATGCAGCATCGAAAGGACCTACATTTATACAGCCTTCCTCAAGGAACAACTGAATGGCACCGTTGTCAAAGCCTGAAATATTGCACAGGCTCAACTCCTCAGGGGTAGTACCTTCAAAGGTAAATTTGTTCTCTACAACCGGAGCCGTGGCTATGACAACCTGCCTTCCGTCAACCATCATTTCAAGTTTTACCTCTGTTACAGCCTCGTTGCTATAACACAAAACAGGGCTACTCATTTCACCCTTTATCACAAATTTTCTATCCTGCGCTGTTGCAACCATTGATATGGCCAACAATGCCAATACAAAAATCTTTCTCATTGCATCTGTTTTATTTAAGGTTCTCGTGCAAGAATATCTTCAACTGTTCATCACGAAGACCGGTTGCTATGATATTGTTGTTTTCATCGAGTATAAAAAGCGAAGGAACACCTTTCACATTGTAAAGACGGACAATCTCGCAGTCCCAACCCTTGAGAGAAGATACATTGATCCAATCAAGTCCATCGTCCTCAATTGCCATTTCCCAATCCTCTTTCTCGTCATCGAGCGAAACGCCGATAATTACCAGTCCCTTTCCGCGGAATTCTTCATAAATCTTTTTCAGTTCGGGATTGTTCAGTCGACAAGGACCGCACCAGCTTGCCCAGAAATCAATGATCTTTATCTTTCCCTTTACCGCGCTCATTGTCACCGGGTTGCCGTTGATATCGGGCAATGTGAAATCGGGAGCCTTAGCACCACCTTGGGTCTTTGCCTGACGGTTTATACGTTCCTTGATTATGCGACCGTACTGGGTATTTTTCGCCCCCTCACCCATTGACTCATACATATTGCGTGTATCCTTCAATCCCATGTCGCGCATCGCAATGTTCGAGTATATCGTGTAGGCCGTTATAATATTGTCATTGGCACGGAGAAAACTCTGTGTCATCACTCTCAGATTATCCTTTTCACGCTGCAATGTGTCGTTAACAAGGCTTGCACTACGGAACTTTCTCCCGGCACGAGCTGCATCATAACGCTCCTGCAAGCCTGATATTACAGCACGCAGTGAGTCGGAACTCTTCATGTGCGCTACATAACTGTCATTGAGTCTGCCGCCTCTTATGTAATAGCCTTCACCATCGCAAAGAAATGCATTGTATGTGACACCCGGCTCAACAAACACATCAAAGCCACCCGAGAAACCGCCCACAACAAGTTTGGCAAAAAGCGGTTCTTCAACATTAGTCTTCAGCTTAAACTTGCCTTTCTTGATTTTGCAGTAGCCCAAGGTGTCAAGTTTCTCTTCGGACGAGCGCGCAAGCAGATACAAAGTTCCGCTCTTTATCCCGTCAATCTTTCCCTTAACTGTAATCTTACCTGTCTGCGCAACAGAAAACATTACGCAGCATAACACAAGCAACAGTGTTAATATTCTCCTCTTCATTCTTCCTTTACTTTAATAAACCATCTCGTAAGCATATTCATTCACGAAAATGATGTCTTTGATCTCACCCCAAAGATTACCATCATTATCCTTGTCATAGAACAACGGGGCAAAATCGGTATCGACATCGGCTGCAGTCGTGAACTTAATCTCGGCAATAGCACCGTTAGTGCCATTGGACAAAACAATATTCATGTGCAGGCCAAGGTCGCCGCTGAACACAGAACTGTCCTCTGTACGGAATTTTATCATTGTCACATCGTACCCTGCAGGCGCTTCATAAACCACGGATTTATCGCCGTTTGAGACATTATAACGATACACTTTATTGCCCTCGGCAAAGAACAGGTTTGTCGTTGTAAACCAAGAGTTGTATGTAATTGTGGACATATCGGTCGGGGTAAGCCCTGTCAGTTTCTTTTCGCCGATGATTGTATATGCCGAAAGTACATCCTCCTCGGCCGCACCGGCACCACGCATTGCAGGCGCCTTGCTGCCATCACCTATATCCTGCTTCAAGAGTTCGTAACGGTAATACTCACCCGTATTCTCATCCTTGAATATAAAATAGGGGTTCTGATGTTCGTAGTTGTCACGATAGTTGATATAGCCCATAACAGCTGTCATATCGGCCGGAGAATGTTGCAATCCCTGGAAGCGGACATGCGCATCAAGAAGTGGGTTTCTTGAGACATAACTTGGTTTGATGGAATTAGCCTCATCAATGGCAAAGCCTCCATCACTCTTTGAGGCATAGAGGAAACGTGCGTTCTTTGCATCCCACATGAGGAAACGGTTATGGGTTATTGTTGCTGCGGTTATCTCATAGTCGGTCTGATGCGACAGTTCTGCAGCGTTCTCACAACCGTGACCGGGCTTGTATAGCGCCTGCACAACATTCCCGACATACACCTCGCCACTATCGGTAAGAACCACCTTGTACATGGTGTAGTTCGAAGGGTCACCTGTCTGCACACTCTTTCTGAATGAGAATGTCTCGCTCTCGGGTTTGAAAATCTGCGACGAGGTAAACTTCACATTCATACCGTGAGGGTCATAGGCTCTTGTCTCACCATTGTCGCAGAATACTGTCAAGGCCGATGTCTCTCCAATGTTGGAAAGATTGTCCGGGATGTTGATGTATGTGGTATAACTGAAACCTGAAGCATTTTCATAATGGTTGTTATCCCTGGTTACCTTCTTGACATCGGTATATATCTTGGTCTCGTTACCAATGACCTCAATATTTCCAATCTTACGGTTACCCTCGCTGCCATGCATTACAAAAAGGCTGTTCTTGAACACCGGACGTGTCTTAATCTTAAAGCCTGAGTAATGAGAAAGGTCCGTAGTCCTGTCATATATCTGCAGGAAGATGTTATAGGCCATAGGCTTGCCGACAGGAAGATGAAATTCAAGATAACCCTTGGTGAATATTGTATCCTGTACAACCTTGCCATTCTCGTCATTGTATGTTCTGTACCAATAGAACTCCAAATTATCAAGTTTATCGGCAAGTGTCTGCTCCACAACAGCGTCCACACGACGCTTTCTATCGTTTTCATCCAAAGCCTGTTGCACTTCAATAACATCGCCACTGGCCGATTTGACTATTGACGGAGTAAAGGTTACAGACGTTATCTCGTTCATTGAGTCGAGATTGTAGTCATAGTTGCCCAGGTCCTGATAGCAACCTGCCAACAAGAGTACAAAAAACAGAAATGATAATATTTTTTTCATATTAAGAAGTTCTTTGTTGATTTTCATATCTTAATCAAGAGCGACCTCCGGAATATCAAACTGCCTTGTAGGAGGACGCTTGTCATTCGCAGCCTTTATAAGGCGATAGCACTCCTTGAGGCGCTCCTCGCCCGAGAGTTGCTTGGTTCCGAAGAGTGAAGTGTCCCAAGCATAGGTCTTGCTGTCTGCATCATATACGAAAGGCATAATGGACTCAGTAATGAAGTTTCCGGCGCCATCTTCCTTCATCACAGTCTTGAGCATAAACTGATACTTATCATCACTGTACTCACCAAAATACTTCTTTACGATGTCACCTGTACCAAGACCATTGGGATCTTCCCACCAGTATGGAATCCTCACCTTGTAGTTTACTGCATTATTGAGCGCTACCCAGCAGAGATTCCTGTACTCTGAAATTGGGTAACCCATCAACGCATACTTGTAATACTCGTTAAGCATGTAAAGCACATCGTCCTTGTGGAAATCTCCAGAAACCTCTTCCATTTTCAGTTTAGCGGCCTCACCTGCGTATAGAGCCGCAACCTTATCCGTTGTCGAACCGCCAAGCATTGTTGTGAAACGACAGAACTTGTTAGCCCTGAACATTCCCAACAAAGGCTCATACTCGTTCCAGAAATAGGGCACATTATAGGCCGGATAGTCTGTTTCTTTAAGAATGGGCAAATCCACGACAATCTCCTCATTGGGCTCGGCAGCAAGCAAGGCATTGACCGCGCTCACATTCAAGGCAACGATAGAGTCAAAAATGTGCATCTCTGTATTGCTGTCATAAAGGCTTGAGTAGAACTTGTCGTCACCGGTATGCTCTGCCAATAAGATGTGTTTTTCTTTACTCCAAGCACCAAGATAGGTCTCCATATGGCTGTACCACACAGCCGGCTTTTCATAAGACTCCTTTACATAGAGGTTTATCTCGTTCTTGCCGTCGATACCGGTTCCTATGTCGCCACTTCCGTCAAGGTATATGCAAACAGCATATGGCACATCCTCTTGTTCAGGACGCTTTACTTTCACCTCAATCTGCTTCTCATACTCCTTGTTGGCAAACACAACATTTTCTATTGTCACATTGGCGGGTTTATACCCTTCAACATCCTTGGTCTTTACAGAGAGCGTACGGGCCTCGTCCATGAGATAGCCAAGCAGTTTAACCTTCAAAGTCACTGACACGGTATCGGGGTGACCAACAATATAATCACTGAAATTGAGTGTGTGCTCAAAATCATTGGCATATTCATAATCGAAATATGCACCGTTAGATGACTCGTCGAACAGTTCCGGGTCAGAACTACAGCTTGCCAGCAGGAATGTCAGTCCGAACAGCCCAACTATATAATGAATACTCTTTCTCATATATCTGTTACTTGATTTTATCTGTTATACACCCAATGGATTATTCCTCATTTTCACCTGTCCAGCCATATTCAAGTTCTGCATCGGGCAGAGGGAATATGAAATTCTCCTCGGCAAGCACAACATCGGAACAATGTGCCAGAGTACCGACAACGCCATGCGATTTGAGGAACCAGAAATATTGTCCCTCACCATAGAATTCCTTGCGGAACTCCTTGTTGAGAGCAGCTATGCGCAGTTCCTCGGTTTCACACGAAACATCCTTTGCTTTAGAAATACCTCGCTTATTGCGTACAGTATTGATATATTTGGCAGCATCGGTTGCGCTCTTTTCATTTTCGCAGACAATATAATACATCTCGGGAAGACGGATAAGCGGAATTATTCCCTTGTCATTCTCAATATATTTCAATGATATTGCACACTGCTGCTCGTTGTTGCGGTAGAATGCAGAACCCTTGGCACGCATATCCTCGCTTTCAGAACCTACAGACTCGAATATCTGATTGAGGGTTGGAATGTTAAGGTAATACTTCGTGTTCATCTTCTCACCAATGGCAAAGTACTCGGAGAGGTTATCCTCCAGTTCGTACATGTTCAGACCAAAGATGACCTCCTTTGAGAGTATGGGGTCATTGTCATTTCCGTTCTCAAGTGTCAGACCACACTCATCAATTACCATACGGGCATACATGGCTGCACTATCCTTCTCGCCTGCATAGCTATACACACGAGCCAACATAGCGTTTACAGCATGGTAGTTGAGACGCATATACCTGTTATTCCTGTCGGTACCCAAATCAAGTTCCTTCTCATGCCTCATACACTCTCTGGCTGTCTTGAGGTCATTTATTATATGTTCAACAACATCCTTTGCCGGTAGCAATGGCTGCTTGGAGTGATCGGCCACTGTACGATAAGGGATACATCTTGTCTCCCTTGCCTGTGGATTGCCGGCATAGTCCATAGGTCCCCAGCCGCGCAACAGGTCAAAATGCAGGAAGGCACGCAAGGCGAGAGCCTCACCTCGTATCATATCACGTGAAGTTGGGTCAAGCAATACCAGTTCACCATTCATTTCCCACCACTTCAACAGATTGTTCGCATTGGCAATGGCGTTATACTGCGCACGCCATGTATTTGCAAGCACGCCCTTGGTATTGTAGGCACCGCTTGTCTCCCTGTCATAGATATACACGCTGTTGCGGTCGGTTGTTCCATCGGGCAACTTGTCATACATCTGCACAAGCTGTTCCATCATGCCGAAACTGAGATTCTTACCGTATGTATCCTCCTCGGTCATCAATATATAAAGACCTGCAAGCGCACTCTGGAAGCCATTCTCTGTTGTAAACAGCTCCTTTGCCGGCAAATCGGTATTGGGTGTGACATCAAGCCATTCGGAACACGAATTGAAAGACATCATGCCTGTGAGGCTCAATAGAATTGTATAAATAGTCTTTTTCATTTTCTTCTTCCTTTAGTTATCTGAACATGATTGACAGCGACAATGTGTATGAACGGGCAAACGGATAATCGAGACCACGCTCCATCTTTATTGAAGAGAGGCGTGCGATGTCGTTTGTCGTAAAGTTTAATGCCAAGACATCAATATTTGCAAGGCGCAGGTATTTATAATTGTCGCCAGTGAATCTGTAACCGAGATTCAGTGTCGCAAACCTCACCTCGTTGTCTTTCATTATAAAGCGTGTACTTGCAGGCGTATTGGCACCAGTGGGGCTGAAACCGACATATGGTGTCACATCACCGGGTTTTTCCCAACGTCCCTGACCGGCACGGTTGTCAAGATTATATGCCACATTCTGGTTCTCAATCTTGTCAACAAGTGTCTGGTTGTATACAATTCCACCGAATTTATATGTAAATCCGAGTGTACATGACAAATCTTTCCAGTTTATGCTTGAAGATACTGTACCGCTCACCTTCGGGTTCAAATCACCCACGGCAACCTTATCATTGGCATTCCATACGAATGTCTTTGTTCCGTCACGCTTCAGATATACCTCCTTACCGGTTACCGGGTCTACGCCCAAAGAGCGCACTACATAGAGTGTTGTTGTTGACTCACCCTCTCTGTATTGTGGCAGTGGGGCATCGGCCGAAGCCATCTGCTCCTCATTGATTTTCTTGAGATAATCCGATAGTTTGCGTATCTTGTTTCTATTGGCATTGGCATTGGCACTGACAGTCCAGAAGAGCTGTCTACGCAAATCCTGCATCGCAACCACATTCAATGTAATATCAACTCCACGGTTCTGCAGCTCACCGGCATTCATCACCATAGTGGCAAATCCTGTTGAAGGAGCCAAATCATAACTTGTAAGCAACTCCTTGGTGATGTTGTTATAATAGTTGAATGTGAAATTCACGCGGTTTTTCCAAAAACCTAAATCGAATGACAAACTTGTATTGTGTGTCTTTGCCCAACCAAGCCCTGTATTGTTAAGTCCACTCAAAAGCGCGCCCAACACCGGGAATGAGTTATAAGGACGCATTGTACCCGAGAAGGTGTAGTACTCAATGGCATCGGACGGACTGAAATTCTGCTCGCCGGTAACACCATAGCTTGCACGCAGTACAAGATTCGATACATATCCGCGCAACCACTCCTCATTATGCACATTCCAACGACCACCCAAAGACCAGAAAGGAACAAGGTCGTGATTTGCATATCGCGACGAAGCCTCACCGCTCAGATTGAAATCGGCAGAATAACGGTTGTCATAACTATATGAGAACTGTCCGATCAATCCAATGGAACGTGAAATGTTCTCGCTACCGATGTTGCTCATGCTTGTCTCCATCTTGTTGCCGAAGATAAAGTCATCCATATGCGCATCGGGATAACCGGTTGCTGACAGATTCACATAATCATTCTTGTCCTCACTGACTGTCCAGTTTCCAAAGACACTGAGAAGGTGCTTGTCTATTACAAGGTTATAGTTGACACCAAAGTTACTTGACCACGATGACATGTTACCGGTACTCTTGTAATAGCTTCCCTTGCGTGTAAGGTCATCTTCAAGTTCAAAGCTGGTGTGGTCGGCAGGCAGGAATTTGTCTGTTCCGGCCATACCTCTTGTATATGAGAGTTGCTCTGTAACTCGCAGATTATTCAATACCATATACTCCAGACTGAGGTTTGTTGTTATGCTCAGACTGTTTGAAACATCCTTTATACCAACAGTCGCGTCATAAAGCGGGTTAGTTATCACCTTACTCTGTCCACTCACGGTATTGTTGTCGAGCACTTTTATCGCATTGCCATTGGCATCGACCGGGATATAATAAGGATTAAGCCTTGTATATTGCGAGTAAGAGCCGTATGGAGAGTTTCTGCTATCCGACTCCGACAGGCTCACATTGGCACGCATAGTAAACTTCTCCTTCATGTAGGTCATGTTGAAGTTTACACCCTTTGTCTGGTTTTCAGACTCTTTCATCACACCTGGCTGCATAGCTGCGTTTATGTCAAGGCTATAACGGAAGACATCGGTACCGCCGGCAACACTCAATGAATGTCGGTTCTGAACAGCAGTGCGCAACGGTTTAGAGAGCCAATATGTATCCACACCGCCAAGCACATTACGTCTGTAGCTGTTGTACAGATTCATCTGCGCCGCGTTTGTGGGATTATAGAGCCCAGCTCTCCACTCGGTCTCAAGCTTTGTGGCTGCATCCATCATGTTGTAGTCTGTAAGATCGGGAGTCTGGATTGTCATTGTTCCATTATATGAAACAGACAAAGCGCCGTCGGGAGCCACCTTTGTCTCAACCACCACCACTCCGTTTGCTGCACGCGAACCGTACACTGATGTTGCTGCCGCATCTTTCAATACGGTGATATTCTCCACTCGTTCAGGATCAAGGTCCAGAATTCGGCTCATCGGTACAATGAAACCGTCAAGGACGAAGAGTGGAGTATTCGGGCGGCTCGATACATTATCAAGCATAAGATCCATGCTGTTCAATGACTTGGTACCGAACGACTGGTCACCACGAATCTGGAAATCGGGTTCTGCATTGGGGTCAGAACCTGTTTGGTTATTCTCAATAATCTTGAAACTGGGGTCAAAGAACTGCAAGCCCTTGAGTATGTTCGTGGGGCTCATCTTTCTCAAGTCATCACCCTTGACCTCAACATAGTTTCCGGTAAAGCTATCCTTGCTACGACGACTGATACCGGTAACGACAACCTCTGCAATCTCCATGGATGGTTTCAGCTCAATGATAAGGTTGTTTTCATCCTTTAGGATCTGCTTGGACAAGGATTCATAACCGACATAGGAGATACAGATTGACTCCTTCTTATTCAATCGTATAGTAAACTTACCATCCAAATCGGTAACACAGCCTCTTGCGCCATTGGTATTGCCGACACCATTGGTCACAAGCACAGTTGCACCGATAAGTGTCTCCTGGGTATCACGGTCAAAGACCTGTCCCGAGACAAACACTTCGTCGGCCTTGTTCTCGCGTTGCTTGTCAGGTTCAACAATTATCTGATTCTCTCCCTCATAACGGATAATCACATTCTGGTCACCTATAAGGTCGCCAAGTACCTTGTCCAGTGGTTTGTCCTTCACTGCAAGGTTTGTAGGCTTATTTATATTCCATAACGATACCTCCTGCAAAGTAATCTTGGCGTTTGCAGCTTCTGCCACCATTTCCAGGACTTTGCCCAAAGGTTTGTTGCTGACCCTCAATGTAACGGGTTTCTCTTTCCAGCTTGCCGCATCCTGAGCTTTTACCGTTGTCACACAGCACAACAGCAAAACAAGAACGGACATCTTGCAGAAAAACCTGAAATTAAAAACAGCATTTCCCATAATTGGTTTGATTATATGGTTTTACAATTATTGCATGAGCATATCAATGATACTCTTGTAGAATGGATTGCTATTGTACTTTTCAATATAATCCTTGTATAAGACATCGGCTCTTTCTATCTCACGGCCGTTGATTATATAGTTGCGCAACAGGATATAAAGTACAAAATCCCTTTGCGGTCCATCGTAGAACGCCGCAAATTCCTTATACATATCCTCCATAATCTTTGGCATATCATAAGCCTCGCCACGCTCCTTTGCAGCCTTTTCATTCATATAAAAGCTGTAACGCATGAGAAGGCTTGCATATTCGGGACAATTCATGGATTCGACATCGCTTCTTAATACATAGCCGTCCATTATGCTCCAATAGTCACCAATTTCCTGTTCAGCAATAGCCACACCTCTCACACTCTCATACATTACGGGGTACTCTATGAATGACATGTAGACATGGTATTCAATCATTGCCATTACGTAGTTCTTTGCCTCAACACTTGCCGGACTCTTCTCTATAAGAGCCTTTGCCTTCTCCAACAAAGTACGTGAATCATTGATGCGGTCTTTTGGCTTTATATCAAGCGCGGCACAACCAAGAAGTTGTTCCTTGTAGCGTAAGCTGCGCTTGAGGTTCTCAATACTCTTGACAAGACGGTTGTTGTTTACAGCACGCTCCGAGCCGCTGTATTCCACTCTCACATTCTTGCCGTTGTAGGTCATGTCAACATGGAGGCTGTCACCAGGCTGCAAAATAACACCGGTGTTTCCATTGATTGTCATCCACACAAGATTCTCACAATCAAAATTGTAGATATGCTCCTCACCGGGATTTGTATGAAACTCCTGAGCTATCATTGGAGTCTGCATACAGTCGAAATATATCTTGTTCCTTTGATAACCGTCAATATTGGCACTCAAAGTAGTCTTTTGCTGTGCTGTTACAGTTGTCAACAGTCCAAAGACAGCACCAAACATAAATAGTAGTTTTTTCTTCATAGCCGTATTTTTTTACACTTTTATTATTAAATTTTATATTATTGTCGCAAAAATATCACAAAAGCGCACAAAAACAAACATACTGTAAATAAAAAAAGTTAAAACTAGTGGTAAAACAATTCTATGGGTACGAATTGCAATAAATTCTGTCCGGCAATTTGCATTTAATCCGTTTGTATTTATCTTTGCGTGAAGGATACAAACCATAAGATAGAAAAACATACAACATACGACTATGCAGAAAAGAATTATCGAGTGCGTACCCAACTTCTCGGAGGGACGCAACACGGAGGCTGTGAAACAGATTACCGATGCCATTGAGGCGGTAAAAGGTGTCAAGTTGCTTGATGTCGACCCGGGCGAGGCTACAAACCGCACTGTGGTTACCTTTGTTGGCGAACCCGAAGCC
>JAEIGA010011548.1_pt1 | contig 13413 bp, 6 predicted proteins | sample 9270691 | NCBI WGS metagenome assembly JAEIGA01 (sample SAMN17057246, study PRJNA624740) | gut metagenome | biome: biome; isolation source: fecal sample | host: Bos grunniens | place: China: Xizang | collected 2019
AAGGGAACCACAAATGGAGAGGTTACAGACCTCGACGGAAAGTTCACTATCTGGCTGAACAAAAAGGGCGTGGACATCACTGTATCGTATATCGGATACAAGACATATGAATTCCGCTATGGCGGTCAGGATAATATAACCATAAGACTTGAGCCGGACACTGAGTTGCTTGAAGAAATCGTGGTCGTGGGATACGGAACCATGAAAAAGAGTGACCTTACAGGTTCTGTTGCGTCGGTTTCGTCTGACGCAATCGAAGGATATCAGGTCAGCTCAATTGCCGGTGCATTGGGAGGTCAGATTGCAGGAGTGCAGATCACACAAACTGACGGTACTCCGGGAGCAAGTGTCAACATCAATATCCGTGGTGTCGGAACACTTAATGGAGACAATTCACCGTTGTATATCGTTGACGGTTTCCAAGTTGACAATATCGACTGGCTCTCAAACTCAGATATCGAGTCCATCGAGGTCTTGAAAGATGCTTCATCTGCTGCCATCTATGGTTCACGTGCTGCGAACGGTGTCCTCATGGTAACTACCAAGTCAGGAAGGGAGAGCAAGCCTACTGTTTCGTATAATGGTTCTGCCTCTTATCGCAGTATCTCAAAGAAACTCGAGACTCTCAGTCCATATGAATTCGTTAAGTTGCAGAGTGAAATCAACAGCGAGTATGCCAAGACATATTTCAAGGAAGGAAATGACGACTTCGGAGTTCCACATAAATATCAGACCCTTGATGACTATGCAGACCTGAAAGGTGTAGTATGGCAGGATGAAACATTCCGCCCTACATGGTCTCAGGATCATAATGTCTCTGTAGCCGGCGGTTCTCCGGAATCCCAGTACAGTTTCAATTTCTCTCGTTACGACGAAGAGGGTATCTTCCTTAACAGCGGTTTCGACAAGACAACGGGCAAACTCCGCATCAAGCAGAAGCTTTGGTCTAATGTCACAGTTGAAGCTACAGTAAACTATGCCCAGACCAATAAGAAGGGAGCCGGTACTACAGCAGACAACGGACGTTTCAACATGCTTGCACAGATTCTCAGTGCAAGACCTACAGGAGGTCTAAGGCTCACAGACGAAGAGCTGCTTGAGATGGCGATTGACCCTGTAATGGAAGAGGAGGGAGAATCTCTTGCTCAGGTGAACCCTGTAAAGCAGACACAGTCTGTAACAAACACCAAACGTGCAGAAATGTGGTCAGCAAACGGTTCTATATCTTGGCAGATCATCAAAGGTCTGACATTCAGAAGCGCAGCCACATATAACAATACTGTGACACGCACGAACGTATTTTACAACAATGGTTCAAAGGAAGCATACCGAAATGGTCAGAGCCCGTATGGTCAGTCGCAGTTCAACAGAGATGTGAGATGGGTGAATTTCAACCACCTTACATGGAAGCTGAAAGGTCGCAAGCATAGCTATGATGTCATGATCGGCCACGAGGTATCATCAAAATCGACTGAATATCTCTTGGGGCAGGCTATGGATTTTCCATTCGATAATCTTGGAAATGACAACCTGAGTCTCGGAGCGACTCCAAGTAAGGTTGCATCATCGTATGCAAGCAATTCATTGCTGTCATTCTTCACTCGTGCCAATTACAACTACGACAACCGATATCTCTTCACTGCAACCATGCGTGCAGACGGTTCGACAGTATTCTCCGCCAAGAATAAATGGGGATATTTCCCTTCATTCTCCGCAGCATGGAGAATCGACAAGGAGAAATTCATGAAGAATGTCAACTGGATATCTAACCTCAAGCTTCGTGCAGGTTGGGGTACTGTGGGTAATGACCGTATTGCCAACTACCTGTCACTGGATCTCTACTCGCCTGAAAAATATGGTGTCGGAACCAACCTCACAACTGTTCTGACCCCTAAACAGCTGCGAAACTCCAACCTCAAATGGGAGGGTTCATCGACAATCAACCTTGGTCTTGATTTCGGCTTCTTTGAAGACAGGATCTCGATATCTGTGGATATGTTCGACAAGAACACAAAGGACCTCCTTCTTGCACAGCAGCTTGCTCATGCGACAGGATTCAGCACCCAGATGCAGAACATCGGTAAGATACGCAACAGAGGTCTGGAGTTGAGCTTCAACAGTACAAACATTGACAGAAAGAATTTCCTCTGGCAGACAAACTTCAACATCTCGTTCATCGAGAACAAACTCATATCACTGGCAGATGGTACGGATTATGTCCAGACCCGCTCAGGCTTCGATTCGAACTTCACAGCAAATGACTACATTGCCATCGTTGGAGAGTCACTCGGACTTATCTACGGATATGAGTGGGACGGTCTGTATCAGGCAAACGATTTTACAGTCACACCTGACGGTAAATATATACTCAAGGAAGGAGTTGTGGATAACCCGAACTACACTGCAGGTGTACAGCCGGGAGTTGTGAAATATGTTGACCAGACAGGAGACGGAAAGATTACCTCAGAAGACCGAACAGTGATTGGTAATGCACTGCCTAAATGGTATGGAGGTATCACCAATACATTCAGTTTCTATGGAGTCGATTTCAGTTTCATGTTCCAGTACAACTATGGCAATGACATCTACAACGCGACAAGAGTATTCGCTACTCAGTCTCGAAGAGGTCGTGTGAACATGCTTGCTGAAGTTGCAGACAGATGGACTCCGACCAATGCGAACAATACAGTTCCTAAGTACGACGGATATGTGACAAATGACATCTACTCTCGATTCATCGAGGATGGTTCATTCCTGCGTCTGAAGAACGTGACACTTGGTTATACTCTTCCGTCAAAACTCACGAAGAAGGCAAAAATTTCCAAAATCAGAATCTATGCTTCAGCGCAGAATCTGTATTGCTTCAGCAACTACAGCGGATTCGATCCTGAGGTCAGCACTGCAGGAAACAACCCTATGACACCGGGGCTGGACTGGGGTGCATATCCAAAGAGCCGCATCTTCACAATGGGACTTGACCTTCAATTCTAAAAAGCCACAACAATGAAAAGAATACTCATATATATAGCAACAGCATGCCTTCTTGCTTCATCATGCACCGGTTTCCTCAAAGAAGAAAGCCGTACTGAAATCGACAAGAACGCCTTTTTGCAGGACGCATCTGAAGCAGAAATCGTCCTTTTAGGAGCATATAGAAGCCTCATTGACGAGGGAGCATATTCCCTCAATCTTTCCATTCTATTCAGCATGGGAACTGATATTTCCCAAGTAGAAGGAAGCACTACTGAAAACTGGAGAATCACTCCGACCAATGCATTCCCTGCAACTCAGTCTGAAGTTCAGGAAAGCTGGAAATCATTGTATGAAGGCATATATGCCGCTAACGACTTCATTGAAAGATGCGCAGCAAAAATCGATGAATGGACTACCCAAGACAGAAATAAAGGTGTAATCTATATTGCCGAGGCACGTGCTCTCAGAGCTCTCTATTACTTTGAGCTTGTCCGTCGTTGGGGAAACATTCCTCTGATGACAAGTACAGCTCAGTCATCGATGCATCCAAGCACATTCACACAGGCAGATCCTGTGGATGTATACAGATTCATCGAGGAGGATCTTCTTTACGCAGTTGAGACTTTGCCTTTCGCTACAGACGACACCTACAGAAGTGACAACAGCTATCGTTTCTCAAGAGGTGCTGCAATGGGACTTCTGGCGAAGGTTTATGCAACATGGGCAGGCTACCCTATCAAGGACGAGACAAAGTGGGAAGATGCAGCAAAAATGGCTCAGAAACTGATCTACTCAGGAAAACATGATCTTCTTTCTGACTATGAAACTCTCTGGAAAAACACATGCAACGGTATTTGGGACCCTACAGAAAGTCTTATCGAAGTATCTTTCTACAGCCCGACCACAGGTGGCGGAAATGCAGATCCATGCGGAAGAATCGGCAAATGGAATGGCGTAAAGACAACATCTGTTGCCGGTGTCAGAGGCAGATGTGCAGCAAATGTAAAGGTCGTACATTCATTTGTTCTTGACTGGAGACAGCATCCTGAAGACAAGAGACAGGATCTGTCTATCGCAAACTACCAATACAAGGACGACTATATCCTATGGGCAAGAGGTTCAAGCGATACTGATGCCTCAGCACTTGCAAACGACGCAGATCAGAGCAAGAGACAGAAGGAGAAGCAGAATTACACTCCGGCTAAATGGGATATTGTAAAATACGTAAGCCAGAGCAACTCACTCATCAATGATGACAAGTCGAACGTAAACTGGTACATCCTCAGATATTCTGACGTGCTTCTTCTCTATGCTGAAGCATTGAATGAGTGGAAAGGCGGTCCTACAGCTGATGCATATGCTGCCATCAACAAGGTCAGGAAAAGAGGATATGGCGGAGAAGGCAACTACGAACTTTCAGGATTGGATCAGGAAGGTTTCAGACAGGCAGTCCGTCAGGAACGTGCATTTGAACTTGCATTTGAAGGTCACAGAAAGCTTGACCTGATCAGATGGGGCATCTATTATGAGACAATACAGCAGACAAATGAGGCCCTCAACGCGTGGTGGGAAAGCAACGGCACATATAATTATGTCGTGGCAAAACACACTGTCAAGGGAAAGCATGAACTCCTCCCTATCCCGCAGAGAGAACTTGACCTCTGCACCCAGTTCGATCAGAATCCTAATTGGTAAAATTTTAAAAAAAGACAACATATATGAAAAGATATCTCACCCTCATAGCAGGTGCCTTGATGATTTTGGCGGGATGCCAAAAAGAAGACTACTCATGGATCAAGACTGGTGTTGACAGAGCCTCACATCAGTTGTTGCTCACAGCTGAAAGAATTGACGGCACAGGCCAGATGCCACGTTCAATCTGGTCCGGCTATGATCTTGATATGCTCAAATATCAGCTCGGCAAAGAGGTCTTCAAGGATTCACTTAGAGCGCATCCAAGTGCAGACAAACTCGGTACTCTCCGACTCTGCGGAATCTATGACTGGACCAGCGGTTTCTTTCCAGGCTCATTGTGGTATGCCTATGAAATGACTGGAAACGAAGAACTGAAAGATGCCGCAATCAAGTATACAAACATCTTGAATCCTATCCGCGAATACACAGGAACACACGATCTTGGATTTATGATGAACTGCAGTTACGGTAACGCGCTCCGTCTTTCTCCAAACGACACCATTCCAGCCGTACTCATACAGACTGCGGAAAACCTCTGTTCACGTTTTGATGAGACTATCGGCTGTATCAGATCATGGGACTTCGGACATTGGAATTTCCCTGTCATCATTGACAACATGATGAACCTTGACCTTCTCTTTACTGCTTCAAAGCTCAGCGGAAATCCATATTACAAGGAAACAGCCATCAAGCATGCCAATACAACTATGCCTAACCACTTCCGTGAGGATGCAACAAGCTGGCATGTAGTAAGCTACAACTCAGACGGAACAGTGGAGATGAAGCAGACATTCCAGGGAAAGAATGACGACTCTGCATGGGCACGAGGACAGGCATGGGGCGTGTATGGATACACTGCTACATACCGTGAGACAGGCGATAAGACATACCTTGAATTTGCTTTGAAGATAGCAGATATGATCATGGAGAGAGTCAAGACAGAGGACGCAATCCCATATTGGGACTATGACGCTCCTGCTGATGCGGATACTCCTCGTGATGCTTCTGCCGCAGCTGTAACTGCATGCGGTCTTCTCGAACTCAGCACAATGATTGATGGCGGTCAGAAATATTTCGATTATGCAGAAAAGATTCTCAAGAGCCTTTCAAGCGATGCATACCTGGCCGGCAAGGGTGAAAATGAAGGATTTGTGCTCATGCATTCGACCGGTTCACTCGCACACGGTTCTGAAATCGACGTACCTCTCAACTACGCAGACTACTACTATCTCGAGGGTCTGAAGAGGTATATGGACATCAAGGGTATTTCATACAAGAATCTTTAATCTGCCATTATGAGAAATCTGTTTATTACAATTGCAGCCCTGCTTATAGGTACTGCATCATTTGCCCAGACACCGGAGCTCAAGCCTGAAGTATTCGACCTCCTGAACCTCGACCGTCCCGGACTGGAGAATGTGAAAGCCCTTCATTTTGAAGGAAAGGAGAAGGAAGCCGCAGATGCACTTCTTGAGTACTACAAAAACCGCAAGGGAGTTCGTACCCCTGAAATCCGCGACGTAAAGAAAGTAAAGATCAATGACGAACAGAAAAAATGGGCAGATGACGCCCTTGTTCACACCTTCTTCGTTCACACAGGCTATCAGCCATCGTACAATTACGGCGAAGACATCAACTGGAGATACTGGCCTGTAGAGGACAATGAGCTCCGTTGGCAGCTTCACCGCCACAAATGGTTTACCCCTATGGGCAAGGCCTACAGAGTGAGCGGAGATGAGAAATATGCTGAAGAATGGACAAAACAGTACATTGACTGGATACGAAAGAACCCATACGTCAAGATCAGCAAAAAGGAGTATGAATTGACTGAAGATACTCAGCTGAAGGCTGATGCAGAAAACACCCGCTTTGCATGGAGACCGCTTGAGGTAAGCCATCGTCTTCAGGACCAGCCTATCCAGTTCCAGCTCTTCATTGACTCTCCACATTTTACTGCAGAGTTCCTGACAGAGTTTCTGACCAACTACCACAAGCATGCAGAACATATTCTGAACAATTATTCAGACCAAGGTAACCATCTTTTGTTTGAGGCACAGAGAATGCTTTATGCAGGAACATTCTTTCCGGAATTCAAGAATGCCGAGACATGGCGCCAAAGCGGTGTTGATATTCTGAACAAGGAAATCGAAGTTCAGGTATATGATGACGGAGCACAGTATGAGCTCTGTCCGCACTACCATCTTGCCGCAATCAACATCTTCATCAAGGCCCTTGAGGTGGCCGATGTGAACGGATTCCGAGCAGCATTCCCTCAGTCATATATCGACACTATAGAAAAAATGATCGAGTTCTATGCAAACATCAGTTTCCCTGACTACACAAATCCTTGTTTCAGCGATGCAAAACTTGTGACAAAGAAGGAGATGCTCAAAAACTTCAAGGACTGGAGCAGACTCTTCCCTGAGAATGAATTCATCAGACATTGGGCGACAGAAGGAGCTGAAGGAGCATTACCTGATTATCTGTCAAAGGGTTATCTGACTTCAGGATTCTTCGTATTCAGGAACTCATGGGAGTCAGACGCAATTCAGATGGTCGTAAAGGCGGGACCTCCGGCTTTCTGGCACAACCAGCCTGACAACGGAACATTTGAGCTCTGGTACAATGGCAGAAACCTTTTCCCTGATTCCGGATCATATATATATGCCGGTAAGGGTGAGGTCATGGAAGAAAGAAACTGGTTCCGCAGGACATCTGTGCACAACACTCTGACTCTTGGCAACAAGAACATAGAGAACACCGATTCCAAGACACTCCTTTGGCAGCCTGAAGGCGAGGTTCAGATTCTTGTGACTGAAAATCAAAGCTACAAGGAACTCAAGCACCGCCGCAGCATTTTCTTCGTGGATGATAGTTATTTCGTCATCGTCGATGAGGCTGTCGGATCTGCAAAGGGTTCGATCAACCTTCATTATCAGATGCCTCGAAGCGGAAAGACAGTAATCGAGAACGTGGCTGAGGAGATGTATTTCGCCACCAATTTCACAGACGGCAGCAACTTCAAGCTCGAGTGCTTTGGTCCCGAGGGTATGACAAAGAAGAAGGAAGAAGGATGGCAATCACCATCATACAAGAAGAAATTCAAGAGAATGAACGTCAGCTTCAATGTAAAGAAGAGCAGCGACGAGCCTGTACGTTACATAACCGTAATCGCATTGAAAGAGAACGGAGGAAACAATCCAAAGATGACCGCCAAGTTCCTTGACTCGAGCTATAACGAGAAGGGTCTGAAAGTACAGGTCAAGGTCGGCAAGGAAAAAAGAACATTGGAATATAAACTGTAACAATTATGAGCAAGCTTAAAGCAGCCTATGCCATACCTCTTGCAGCCGCAGGTGTTTCTGCCTGCGGTACTGCAGAGCAGGAACAAGAACGGCCGAACATAATATTCATCATGACAGATGACCACACCACTCAGGCTATGTCATGTTATGGAAGCGACCTTGTGGAAACTCCTAATATGGACAGGTTGGCAAATGAAGGTATAAGATTCGACAATTGTTATGCGACAAATGCCCTATCAGGTCCATCAAGAGCATGCATTCTGACGGGAATGTTCAGTCATAAGAACGGATTCACGGACAATGCCAGCAAATTCGACGGTTCACAGACAACATTCCCAAAACTGCTTCAGCAAAACGGATATGCTACCGGAGTGGTAGGAAAGTGGCATCTGATAAGCGAACCACAGGGATTTGACCATTGGAGCATATTGTCCGGACAGGAAGAACAAGGAGACTACTACAATCCTGAGTTCATTGAAAACGGCACACCTGTGGAAGAGGAAGGATATGTTACTGACATCATCACTGACAAGGCAATCGAATTCATTGATGCAAACCATGAGCAGAAGCCTTTCATGCTTATGTTTCACCATAAGGCTCCACACCGCAACTGGATGCCGGCTCCACGGCATCTCGGTCTGTTCAATGACACCGTATTTCCTGAACCTGAGACTCTGTTCGACAACTATGAAGGACGTGGAAAAGCGGCCCGCAGTCAGGACATGAGCATTGCAGAAAGCTTGCAGAACGAGTGGGACTTGAAACTTCTTACTCACGATGAGATAATGGCGGGCAATAACAGGTTGTATAACGTATACACCCGAATGCCGGAGGAAGTCCAGCACAAATGGGATAGCGTCTATGCTCCTCGCATAGCAGAATATCGCAGTCTCAACATGAAGGGAGAAGAACTTGTGAGATGGAAATATCAGCAGTATATGCGTGATTACTTTGCTACACTCATGAGTGTGGACGAAAGCATAGGACGTCTTCTCGATTATCTTGAAAATATCGGAGAGCTTGACAACACCGTCATAGTATACACTTCTGACCAGGGATTTTTCCTCGGAGAACACGGATGGTTCGACAAGAGATTCATGTATGAGGAGTGTCAGAGAATGCCTCTGCTCGTGAGATATCCTAAAATGATTCAGGAAGGAAGCACGTCAAAGGCAATCTGCATGAATATCGACTTCGGCCCGACCTTCCTCGACCTTGCAGGTATTGAGATACCTCAGACAATGCAGGGACGATCATTCAAAAAGGTTCTTGAGAACGATGGCGCGGTGCCCGAGGACTGGCGTGAAGCTGCCTACTATCATTATTATGAGTATCCCGCCGAACACTCCGTAAAGCGCCACTACGGAATCCGTACGGCAGACTGTAAGCTTATACACTTCTACAACGACATCGACGAGTGGGAAATGTACGACATGACAGCAGACCCACAGGAGATGAACAACGTGTATAATGACCCGGCATATTATAAGAAACGCGAACAGATGCACGCCCTGCTTCAAAAGGTTCAGGAAGAATACGAGGATACGGATCCTTGCGAAAAGGTCAATGTACTGTTCAAAGGTGACAGAAGAAATTTCAATAGAAAAGCACAATAATAACCATGGATAGAAGAAACTTCATAAAGACCACAGGATGGTCAATGCTCGGACTTGCTGCATCCGGCAGCCTTCTCGGCTCATGCGCACCTGGCAGCAAAGAGGCAAAAAAGATAATGCCATCTCCATCAAGCAAAAAGATGTTCTGGGGAGACCTCCACAACCATTGTAACCTCACATATGGCCATGGAGACATGCGCGATGCCTTTGAGGCAGCAAAAGGACAGCTTGATTTTGTCAGCGTCACACCACATGCTATGTGGCCTGACATCCCTGGAAAAAATGATCCAAGACTAAGCTGGGTCATTGATTATCACACTGATGCATTCAAGAGACTTCGCGCCGGAGGATACCGGAAGTATCAGGAGATGACCAAGGAATACAACAAGGAAGGTGAATTCCTTACATTCATAGGATATGAGGCTCACAGCATGCAGCATGGCGATCATGTAGCACTCCACCATGATCTTGATGCGCCACTTGTGGAATGTTCTTCAATCGAGGACTGGAAGGAGAAGTTCAAGGGCCAGAAGGTGTTCGTAACCCCTCATCATATGGGTTACCAGACAGGTTACCGCGGATATAACTGGAAATTCTTCAGCGAAGGAGACCAGACTCCGTTCGTGGAGATGCTCTCGCGCCATGGACTTGCAGAGGGCGACATGGGAGATATCAACTATCTCCATGACATGGGACCTCGCCATTGGGAAGGAACCATCCAACACGGTCTAAGCAAAGGCCATAAGTTCGGAATCATGGGATCGACCGACCAGCACTCAGGCTATCCTGGAAGTTACGGGGACGGACGTGTTGGAGTTCTTGCAGAGAGTCTGACTCGCGACAACATCTGGGAAGGCCTTCGCACCCGCCACACCTGCTGTGCAACAGGAGACAAGATCAACATAGACTTCCGCCTCAACGACGCATTCATGGGAGACGTAACCAAGGGCGACAGACGCCGTATCTACCTCAACGTTACAGGTGAGAGCTGCATCGACTATGTGGACATCGTCAAGAATAACAAGCTTATCGCCAGACTCAACGGTCCACTCATACCGATGATGCCGACAGGAGACAAGGTGCGCTGTAAGATCAAGATGGAATTCGGATGGAACAGGGATGAGAAATATATTCCTTGGAACGGACTGATTTCTATCGATAAGGGAAGAATCCTCAACGTGACTCCTTGCTTCCGAGGTGCCGCCTTCACATCACCACAGGAGGGAGAGACAGAGTTCCACACCCATATCAACCGCATAGTCAGCGTCACAGACACAACAGCTGAACTTGCTCTCCACACCACAAAGAACCCGAATACCGTTACTCCTGCAACTCAGGCAGTGATCCTCGATGTGGAAATGCCTCTTGATGGAACCGTAACATCAGACTTCAACGGCAAGAGATTCAGCCACACATTAGCCGAACTTCTTGAAGGTTCACGTACCCACTTCATGCGTGGCTGGCTAAGCGAGGCTGTACTGTTCAACCGTGCAATGCCTGAAAGTTGCTGGACAATTGAGCACTATATGGAAGACTGTGAGCCTGAGAATGATACAGACTTCTACTACATCCGTGTACGCCAGAAGGACCAGCAATGGGCCTGGAGCTCACCTGTATGGGTTGAAAGATAGGAATTGAATATTACTGATCTGTAAATGAAACACCTTGTATATATTATTCTGTCCATCCAGTTTATATTGACTGGCTGCAGTAATGTCTTAAGTGTGAAGGTTGCCAACCCATCACAGATTGACAGACATCCTGAACTCATTGAAGTTGATCTGGCAGAAGTAATGTCGACACTCGGGTTGAAGGATGGCGATCAGTTCGTGATATCAAGCAAAGGAGAGGAAGTACCTTACCAGATCACATACGATTCAAAGGTTGTATTCCCTGCTTCACTCAAGGCTGAAGAGTCACAAGTATTCACATTCCGTAAAGGAAAACCTACTGAATATGTTACTAAAGTGTGTGGAGACCATTATCCGGAAAGAGTTGACGATATCTGTTGGGAAAACGACCTTGTGGGCTTCAGAGTTTATGGATTCAAGGAAGATAATCCTTCAGGATATGACGTATTCACAAAGAAGAATACCGACCTTCCGATTATTCCTAAGATGTATGAGACTGCATTGGATCCGAAGCAGAAGGCAATAGAAGAGCAGATCAGAAAGGAATTCGGAAAAGATTCTGCTGCTATATTCCATAACAAGAGATCTTTCCATATAGACCATGGATATGGTGCAGATTTCTATGCTGTGGGACCGACTCTCGGAGCCGGAACTGCTGCCCTTATGGATGGAGATAAAATCGTATATCCATTCTGCTACGACACATATGAGATTCTCGACAACGGACCTCTAAGATTTACAATGAAACTTACGTTCAGACCATTTAAGTTCGGTGACTGCGACAACGTTGTTGAAAGCAGGATCATCAGTATAGACCTCGGTTCTCATTTCACCAAGACTGTCGTCTCCTTTGATGGACTTGACTCCCCTGCACCGATAGTCACAGGAATCGTTGTCCAGGACACTGACGGGAAAGCATTCGGAGATGCATCCAAGGGTTACATAGCATACCCTGCTCCAACCATGAATTTCGACAAGCAGAAAGAGGTGGACAATGGTATCATCTACCTTGGCCATGCGTTCCCTAATGAGCTTAACAAGACAGGCCTGACATATTTTTCCGAGAGCGAGAGCAAACAGCGAAACGGATCAAAAGGTCATATTCTGGCACATTCGACATATGAGCCATCAGTACCGTTCATATATTACTGGGGATTCGGCTGGAATGGAGCATACATGAAATCATATGAAGAGTGGCTTCAGCATCTTGACACTTTCGCCGCCCAGTTGCGTTATCCACTTGAAGTAAAAAAAGACTAAACATTCCCTTCATATGAACAGAAAGATCATGATTGGAGCAGCGGCGGTCCTGCCGGCTGCTTTGGTCGGTCCGACGGGGCTGTTGGCAAAGAACGGCACAAAGGCTCCGGAGAGGCCGAACATAATCTATATAATGACAGACCAGCAGTGGGCCGGAGTTATGAGTTGTGCAGGAAATGAAGATCTGCACACACCTAATATGGATCTGCTTGCACAAAAAGGCGTCAGATTTACCAATGCCTATTGTGCATTTCCTCTGAGCGGACCTTCAAGAGCTGCTATGTTCACCGGATATATGCCGAGTCAGAGCGGAATGATCGAGAACGAGATGCCGCTTGTGGATTCACTCAGGGCCAGCACTCTCGGTTCGTTAGTGAAAGAAGCAGGATATGATTGTGCCTATGCCGGCAAATGGCATGTGAACACACTCAGCATTCCTGAAGATGAATTCGGATTTGACAACATAAAGGACAATGGTGATATAGGACTTGCAGAGTCATGTGTGGAATATCTGAAAGAGCGTGACTCCAAGAAACCATTCTTCCTTGTTGCCTCATTCATCAACCCACACAATATATGCGAATATGCCCGCGGGCAGAAGACTCCTCATGCAAGCGTTCCGCAGTGCAGTCTCGAAGATTGTCCTAATCTTCCTGAAAACTTTGCAGTTTCTCCATATGATGCATCTGTGTTAAGGTTTGAACAGCAGCAGGACTACAAGCTCTACCCCACCACATCATACACTCCGGATGACTGGAGAAGATACAGGAATGCCTACTACAGATTGACAGAAGCAGTCGATGCTGAAATAGGAAAGATTCTGGCAGAGGTGGACAGACAGGGATTATGGAAGAATACTGTCATCATCTTCACATCTGACCACGGAGACGGCAACGGTGCCCATCAGTGGAACCAGAAGACAGCTCTCTATGA
>JAEIGA010011549.1_pt1 | contig 13412 bp, 17 predicted proteins | sample 9270691 | NCBI WGS metagenome assembly JAEIGA01 (sample SAMN17057246, study PRJNA624740) | gut metagenome | biome: biome; isolation source: fecal sample | host: Bos grunniens | place: China: Xizang | collected 2019
ACAAATTTTTCACCATTATAACAAACAGATTCCCAATACCCTTTTTGTGGCATAGTCATTTCTATCCAAGTGATACCATCAGTTGAATATGCTGCAGAGTTAGTATTACCAGAAACAGCTACAAATTTATCTCCACCATAACATACACCCATATAATTAGATGCTGTAGTAGATAGTGTTGTTGATGCCCAAGTGATACCATCAACAGAGTAAAGAAACGTCTTTCCGCTTTGAGCTATACAAACAAAAGTTCCATTACCATAACAGCATTCATACCAATATAATTTGCTCGGTAATCCAACTTGAGTCCAATTGATACCATTTGAAGAATAAGCGGCGATCTTAGAATTGAAAGCTACAGCTACGAACATACCGTTACCGTAAGTTACAGAACACCAGTTTGCAGTTGTAGGTAAATACATTTTACTCCAATTAAGGCCATCTGCTGACATGTATCCATAATTGGTGTTATTGCAAACCATTACATAAATGCCAGCTCCATATGCTATATTGGAAGCCTTACTTTTTTCGGGAAGTGCCCCTAATTTCAGATCACCAGATATATGAATAAATGGTGACATGCCAATTATTTCCCCATTTTTTCCATAAGCCACTTCTCCATATCCAATATCGACTGCCGTAATAGTAGCATCAGAAGTATTATATTCTCCTTCAAATCCAATCGTACCAAATTCATTAACAGTTAATGTTTTCTGATGTCCGTCAGACCCTTGAATAAGCATACCGTTTTCTGTATCTTCTAATATATAACTTACACTTGAAATAGAATCTAATTGATGATCCTTCACAATCCACACTGATACAACTCCATAATCATCAATGGCAATAAATTTGCTATTGCCGTAACATCCTGCACATATTCTATTTGCATAAGAAATAGATTTGGTATGTAATTGTGCAGTCTTCCACTCTAAATTTTCAGTTTGTGGTGACATATATAATACAGGCAATGAAGGATCATTAGGAATCATGACAAAAACACCACTTCCACAACATAAACTTCCTACACTTACATTATATGGCAAATCATGTTGAGTCCAATTTATACCATCTGTTGAAATGGCGTATACTGCACTTGTTCTTGGAGATAGCATATAAAATCCATCTAAGTAACATACCCTCCACCAATCATCTTCACCTTGTGGTGTTTCTGTTTCTGTCCAAGTTACACAATCCGAGGAGTGTAAAATAGTACTATCACCCACTAATAGAAATTCATTGTTACCATAACACGTTGCTTCCCAATAGTCATTTGTGGGTAGCGTAATTGCTGTCCAGTTTATGCCATCTGGAGAATAAGCTGCGACAGAGTTATAATATGTTACAGCCAAAAATAATCCATTACCATAGCATAATGAATACCAATCTAAAGTTGATGGTAAGGTTGTTTGAGTCCAATTGATACCATCTGTGGAGTAAGCGGCAATATTTGTACCTCCAGCCAATGCAACAAATCTTTCATTACCATAGCATACAGCTTGCCAAGTTGCATATGATGGCAATGCGGTTTGAGTCCAATGAATACCATTTGTAGAGTAGGCAGCAACATTAGAGTTAAGTTGAACAGCTACAAATAGATCATTCCCAAAGCAAACACTGTAATTATTTTCTATACCTTCTATTGTTGTACCATAAATGGCATCTGGTTGACTCGACAGTGGTACTTCCCCAACAATTCTTCCATCCTTACCATATGCCACTTCATTCCATAAAACATCTTTTGCTTTAATTGTTGCATCCTTTGTATTTTGTCCGCTTTTAAGAGGATTTACAATCATATTTTATTCCTCCTTTATCTACAATTCTAAACAGCAACATAAACTGTAAAATCAGAAGTAGGAATTTCTTCAGCAGAGAATGTTAAACTCCCAGTATTCTATTCAATACATAAAATTCCTGCATCTAAATACTCATTATATTGTGAAGTATCTGGAGAAATTGTAATAACTTGACTAGCCTAGTCTGCAATAATTCCAACAACTTCTACTGTCTATTGGAGAGTAGTTGTATCCCAAGAGGAAGCAGGAAGAGTAATTATTTTAATAAAAAAAGTTTCATTTTTAATAATAGGGTTAATAACCATTTAGATTATTCTCCTTTCTTTAAATAAAAAATATTAAATTTAATTTTATATTATACTCTATAGAGAAAAATTCTCTATAGAGTATTTTTATTATAAATCTGGATAAATATAAATATTGTATGTTGTATTGTACCAACAAATTCCATTATTAATCCAAGTAATTGGACTTCCTATTAATGAAGAACTATTATTAATAATCATTGTATTAAATGTTGTTGAATTTGCTGGAACATGAATATTATAAATACGAGAATTATTTTTTCTATAGAAGCAATTCTTTACATTAATAATATTAGAATTATACCAGTTAACAGTACATTCATTAAGACTATAACAATAAAAATATGTATAAGACATATTAGTTACATTTGGTCCACAAACAGGAGAACCAATTAGGTTAAAACAATGAGAATATGTCCAAGCCATATTAGTTACATTATTTCCACAAACAGGAGAACCTGTTAAATTATCACAAGCGGCATATGTGTCATACATATTAATTACATTAGGTCCACATATTGGAGAGCCTGTTAGGTTATTACAGTAATAATATGTACCGCTCATATTAGTTACATTATTACCACACACAGGGATACCCTTGATGTTGTTGCAGTAGAAATATGTATTACTCATATTAGTAACGTTAGGACCACATGCGGGATTGCCTGTAAGCTTATAGCATTCATAATATGTTCTACTCATATCAGTTACATTAGGACCGCACACAGGATCGCCAGTAAGGTTATAACAATCATGATATGTATAATACATACTAGTTACATTATTTCCACAAACGGGACTTCCAGTTAAATTATAACATTCATAATATGTTTCAGACATATCAGTTACATTATTTCCACATACAGGACTGCCTGTAAGGTTATAACAACGAAAAAATGTATTATTCATATCAGTTACATTATCTCCACACACAGGAAATCCTATTAAATTATTACAACCTTCATATGTATGATACATATTAGTAACTTTTGGACCACAAACTGGACTACCTGTTAGATTGCGACAATAAGAATAAGTATTACTCATAGTAGTTACATTAGGCCCACATACTGGAGAACCTGTTAGATTACTACAACCATCATATGTATTAGACATATTAGTTACATTGGGGCCACATACAGGAGATCCTGTGAGGTTCTTGCAACCCCAATATGTATTAGTCATATCAATTACATTATCACCACACATAGGAGAACCTGTAATATTGTAACAACAGTCATATGTTCTGCTCATATTAGTTACTTTATCTCCACAAACAGGAGAGCTTGTTAAATTTTGACAATTATAGTATGTCCAACACATAATAGTCACATTATTCTAATTAATAAAACAATTAACTAAGTTAGGCATATCAAAAAACTTATGACTAAAATGATTACTACTCTATATAACATTATTTCCTACAATAATATTGATTACATTTTTGTACTAATTAAAAATAAACATCTAATCACTCCTTTATTTAAATTATAATTCTTGAATCATTAGGAATGATAATATCAGTACCTGCCACTCCATTAGTAGTTCCTTTCCAAGAAGTTAGTGTATATGTATCATTTGCTTCATCATAATCATATTCAAAATCTATTAAATTTGGAGGGGGTATAACGGGCTTAACCCAAGTTATATTTTGCCATTTTACGTAAAATTCTATATCGATATTGGGAATAGTTTCACAAGAAAAAGTAAGACTATTTGTATTTTGACTGGAAGCATATACCTTGCATCTGCCAATTTCTTCAATAATTTCTTTATTATATATTGGGTCTATATAAACGGCTTGTGCAGTTTCATCGGCCTCAAGACCATTTATTATCGCGGTTTGAGTCATTGTTGCTGTATTCCAGTTGGCAGAAGATAGTATAGCTTTAGTCATATAGACTTCGCTACCGCCTCCAGAAGAAGTACCAATATTAATAAGCATTAAAAATTCACCTCATTTGAATTATTATATTTTATTATAAATCTGGATAAATGTAAATATTGTATACTGTATTGTACCAACAAGTTCCATTATTTGTCCAAGCAATTGATTTTCCTATAAGAGATTTTGTATTATTAATAATCATTGTATTAAATGTTGTTGAATTTGCAGGAACGTGAATATTATATTTGCGAGAATTATTTTTGCCATAGAAACAATTCTATGCACTAGTAATATTAGGAGCATACCAATTTACAGTACATTCATTAAGATTATAGCAGTTTTGGTATGTACCAAACATATCAGTTACATTAGGTCCACAAACTGGATTTCCTGTAAGGCTTTCACAATAATAATATGTATACTACATATTAGTTACATTAAGTCCACATACTGGAGAACCTATAAGATTATAACAACCACTATATGTGTAAGCCATATCAGTTACATTAGGTCCACACACAGGATATCCGATAAGGTTTTGACAAGAATCATATGTATACTACATATTAGTTACATTGTTACCACATACAGGTTGTCCTGCAATATTATAACATTGACAATATGTCTTATACATATTAGTTACATTATCACTGTAAACAGGATTACCTGTTAAATTTTTACAATTATAATACGTTTCAGCCATATTGGTTACTCTATTACCACAAATAGGATTACCTGTTAAATTTCTACAATCATAATACGTTTCAGCCATATTAATTACATTATCTCCGCATACAGGATTGCCGGTTAGATTACAACAATGCTCATATGCTCTATACATATCAGTAATATTACTATTACATACAGGAGAGCCTGTTATATTATTACAATAACTATATGTTTGATACAGAGTAATAACATTATCACCACAAACAGGAGAGCCAATAAGGTTATTACAACCCAAATATGTACTATCCATATTAGTTACTTTATCTCCACATACAGGTGAACCTGTTAAATTTCTACAATTAAAATATGAACCACTCATATTAGTTATATTATTTTCGCATACTGGATTGCCTGTTAAATTTCTACAATTAAAATATGTTTCATACATACCAGTAACATTAGGTCCACATGTAGGACTTCCTGTTAAATTGCGACATTCAAAATATGTTCTAGACATATTAGTTACATTATTTCCACATATAGGTTGTCCTGTTAAACTAGAACAATTGTGGTATGTATAAGACATATTAATCACATTATTTCCGCATACAGGATTACTCGTGAGGTTTTGACAGTTGAGATATGTGCTATACATATCAGTTACATTTGCACCACATACTGGGTTGCCTGTTAAATTTTTGCAATTATAATATGTCTAATACATACTAGTTACATTATCTCCGCATACTGGACTACCTGTTAAATTTTTGCAATTATAATATGTTCCAGACATACCAGTCACTTTACTACCACAAGCTGGAAGACCGTTAAGATTATGACAATTTTCATAAGTTTTATACATATCGGTTACATTGTTTCCACAAGCAGCATTGCCTGTAAGATTTGAACATAATCTATAAGTAAACATCATATTAGTAACATTATTTCCACATACTGGAGGCCCAGGTAAATTATAACAAGCATGATAAGCATATGCCATATTAGTTACATTATTACCGCATACAGGCTAATCTATAAAATTATAACAAAAATCATACATATAATACATATTATTTATTTTTTCATATGGAATAGTACAACTTATTAAATTTCGCATATTATTAAATTTATAACTAAAATCATTATTAGAAATAGTTACTTTATCCCCTATGGAAATTTTAGTTACATTATTGTATTGATTAAAATTAAACATTTTTATTAAACACCTCTTTAAGAGATTGTAATTTACATTATTAAAAAGGAGTGTAAAAAATTTTTACACTCCTTTAATATTACATTTCATCAATTTGTTTTTGAATTTTTTTAATTTGAGCTTCTTTTTTTCTTACTTCATTTTCAAGATGACCTTTAAGGAATGTTCTACCTTCAACATCATCGCCTTCTGCAATTTTACGAATATTTTCTTCAATCATTGCTTTCATTTGATTAACTTCTGCTGTTAAGCCAGATAATTTATCAAAAATATCTTCTTCCATTTCGTCTTCCATAATAGGATTAATAATTTCGCTCATTTTATTCTTCTCCTTCATTATCAGTTAAAATATAACCTTCTTCGCCAAATACCCCAGACTTTAAGTCAAGTTCAATAACCCAATCTGGTAATTCTTTTCTAATTGCTTCAAATTCTTCTTTTCCGCCATATTCTTCGGTTTTAATTTTTTCCATAAATTCAAAAAATGTAATTTCTGGAATAATACCAATCATATCTTGACTATGTGCCGCTAATTGAGCGGTATATAATGTTTTTAACACATCTTTATCAATATTCTTTTCCATATCTTTATAACAGAAATGATAAAATCTTTTAGCATTAAAGAAATTTTGTTTAGCGAACATAGGTTTTTTTTCTAAACATTTAATATATGTAAAATATTGACCAATCATTTGCTCAACGGCAAATCTAGTTACTCCACCATTAAATGGATTCTTCTTTTGGCAAAATTTTACTGCGTTGATTGCGGCCGCGGTTGCGCCCACTTGGCAAAGATCCCAATTATATAAAGGTTCTCCGCCATTTTCTTCCATACCAATTCTGGTAATAGAATGCTCACTACCTGTTTTCCATAAGTAAATAGGGCTATCAATTTTATTAATTTGAAGAGGGGTGCCTTCAATAGACATTCTAATTTTCCAGTTGAATTCGCCATCCTCCATAGCTCTTAATTTACTAAATTCAATGCCTTGTTGACGTAAAAATGATACTCTATATAATCTGCCAAACACCCAAGGATGTTCTACATCATTACGTGGCATGATTCTAGGAGGAATGCCCTGTCCATTTTGCATTAATTGCATTCGTTCTGCCGCATTTAAATTTCCTTCTTCTACCTCTTGGAAGAATGGGCCTTGAACTTCAATACAATTGGGAGTAATATTGTTATATAATTCTTCTAATGAAAATGGACTCATTAATACATCATCAGCATCCATAAAAGTGATCCAGTCGGTCTTACAAGCATCAAGAGCTCTTTGTCTTGCAAGACCAGGACCGGTATTTTTATCACAGTCTAAAATTGTAATATCTAAGTTTGGATAATTTTTTTTCAAATAATTGTATGTTCCATTATCTACTGGATAATCATTTGCTAAAATAATACTTACATCATTACACATGGATTGTGTTAATACAGAAGCAAGTAATTTGTCTAAAGTTGTTTTAGCTTTATATACTGGAACTCCTATAGTTAATTTTTTCATTATGACCTCCAAATATATTTTTTACTTTCTTATATTATAGCAAAAAAATATATTTTAGTCAAATTTTTTTATTATAAATCTGGTTAAAAAAGTATGAAAAATCACACTTTTTTAATTAATTAAATACGACTTTCAATTGTTTTAAACTGATTTTTACAATTTTCCCACATATAATTATTTTGATATGTGTTAATACAATTAGCATAAACATATATCTAAATATTAGAGGGTAAATCGTTGTTATAGTAAGCCCGATAAGGAGGAGTTGTAGCATATATTATAAGTTCTGTCATATTTGTACATCCATTAAATGCATTATACATACGAGTAACTTTAGATCCTACTATTCCAGTTGTTATGTTTTTACAATTATAATAAGCACAACTCATATCAATGACATTTGGTCCACATACAGCATTACCTATTAAATTAGTACAATTACAATATGTATTATTCATATTAGTTACATTGTTTCCACAAACAGGAGAACCTATTAAATTAGTACAATTATAATATGTATCACTCATATTAGTTACATTATTTCCACAAACAGGAGAGCCTGTTAAGTTATAGCAATTAAAATATGTACAATACATATTAGTTACTTTATTACCACACACAGGATTTCCTGTAAGATTATGACAATGCATATATGTATCATACATACTAGTTACATTATTCCCACAAACTGGATTACCTGTAAGGTTATGACATCTGCAATATGTTAGATGCATACTAGTTACATTATTTCCACAAACGGGGTTACCAGTAATATTATAACAATTCCAGTATGTTTGAGACATATTAGTTACATTATCTCCACAAGCAGGATTACCTGTAAGATTAAAGCAATTTTCATATGAACTACGCATATAAGTTACATTATTTCCACAAACGGGAGAGCCTGTTAAATTCTTACAATTACAATATGTCCAAGCCATATTAGTTACATTATTTCCACAAACTGGATTTCCTGTTAAGTTATAGCAATTATCATATGTTTGATACATATCAATTACACTAGACCCACATACTGGATTGCCTGTTAGATTATGGCAATTTTTGTATGTATTAGACATATTAATTACATTATTTCCACATGTAGGTGAACCAGTAAGACTCTAACAATTATTATATGTATTAGTCATATTAATAACATTGTCTCTACAAACTGGATTTCCTGTTAAGTTATAGCAATTATCATATGTTTGATACATATCAATTACATTAGACCCACATTTGGGTGAGTCTATTAATTTACCACACTACTTATATGTACGAGACATATCAACAATTTTTTCATACGGAATATCAGTTTTTATTAACTTAGATATATAAGATCCAGGATAGAATAAATTATAAAAATTATTAGTAGTTAAAGTCGTTCTATTACCTAAATAAAAATATGATTTATTATAATAGGGTGCTAAATTAAACATCAAATCCCTCCGTTAAAAAATTACTCTTGGATCATTTGGTATACGTATTTCAGTACTTGGTTCGCCATTAAATGTACCTTTCCAAGAGGTTAAAGTGTAAGTTCCGTCTTCATTTTCTTCATAATTAAAATCAATTAAACCTGTTAAACCAGGAGCGGCGCCAATCCAATCAATATCTTCCCAAATGACATAAAAACTTACTTCGGAAATAGGAATAGCACTACTATTAAAAACTATGCCATTTTCAACCTATTCAACAGCTTTAATTTCGCATTTCTTAATTATTTTTAAATTTTCCTAATCATTTTCATTTGGTATAATCTAAATAAACTATTTTAAATTGTTTGAAGATATTCCTTCAACCAATACAGTTTGTTTATTATCATTCCATTTGGAAGGTTCAAGTACTACTTCAGTTACTGATTTATATATTTTTTTTCCACTTTCATAATTTTTCCCACCAATTCTAACATCTCCGGAAAACCAAGCATTACCATGCCAATCGATAGTATGAATATTGGCTTGCATGCCACCCTCATCACCATTACCTATTATATGAACATATTTATTTTCAGTATCTTTAATATTATATTTGCCCTAAACATGTTGATAATTACTATTTGCTATGGTAGCATACCCTTCTGCATGAGAATAATTGCCAATAGCTCTAGTATTATATCCTTCAGCATGAGAATAATTGCCAATCGCCTATGTATTATATCCTTCAGCATGAGAATAAATACCAGAAGCGGTTGTATTATATCCCTCAGCATGAGAAGCTTGTCCATCCGCTCTAGTATAATATCCTTCTGCATGAGAAGCTTCTCCATTTGCTATGGTAGCATATCCTTCGGCATGAGAATAATCGCCATTGGCCCCTTGATAAAAACGTATATATTTTTTACTAAAAGTTTCTGTAGAGCTAAGAGTTTTATCAACTTCAATAGTATTGTTATCAAAATCAATATTAGTTACAATACTATATACTGCATTTTCTTCGGAGTAAGTATTATTATAAGTGAGTACTGAACCAACGTCAAAACTTACTGGTCGATTATGTAATTCATAAGTTGTTGAATTGGGTGCTCCTGAAATTTTAATTGTATCATAAGTTCCTTTGCCTTCAGCATGAGAGCTATGTCCTGTAGTTATTCTATATTCGCCTTCTGCATGAGAATAATTACCATTTGCTATAGTACTACTACCTTCTGCGTGAGAATAATAATTATTTGCTATAGTATAATTACCTTCTGCGTGAGAATTATCTCCTAACGCTTTAGTAGCATACCCTTCTGCATGAGAATAATTGCCAATAGCTCTAGTATTACTACCTTCAGCATGTGAATATTGTCCATTCGCTATAGTATAATATCCTTCTGCATGAGAAGCTTCTCCATTTGCTTTAGTTTCATTACCTTCTGCGTGAGAAGCTTCTCCATTTGCTTTAGTTTCATTACCTTCTGCAAAGGAATAATCACCCAATGCTTCTGAAGCATATTTAGTTTTAACTGCGCCTTCTCCTGTACCATTTAAAATATTAGAATTTAAAACAGGTAAATATTTTTCAGGAATTTTAACTATTGTTTCTTCATTTCCTATAATGCTCACCTAATAGTCTCCTGCTATCGCGTTAAAATAACTATGTCCGTTTGAATAAGATTCTATTGCAAAAGGGCAATTAGAGTCTCCTTTTCCTGGCCCACCGTATATATTACCATTTCCAATATAGGTACCTTCGCTCCAGCCAGACCAAGAAGTACATTTATATTCTACTCCGTTAATAACAACTAAATATTCCTAGTTTAAATTTAAACGTAATTTTGTTGAGAATTCTGTATAATCGTCATCATCATCACCAATATGAATATTTTCATTTAATAATACTGTATTTTTTGTTTCACTATAAAAAGGTCTATTTTTAATATAATCAATAGCATCTGGATTATTCTAATTCCAATTACTTCGTGCTTTTTTGGTATAAGAGTGTATATAACTCTATAAACCACTGATTATAGTTTTCATATAATTATTCATTTATATTACACTCCTTTATGAATAATTTAATTATTTCATTTTATCATTAATCAACCTACTCCACCTGTAAAAATTCCTTCATTATCCCAATAGATATAAGTAGGGCTTACATCGATAGGATCAATATAATGAATTCCAATAGTACCATCATAATTTAATACTACGGTGCCATAAGTATTAACTGTATATACATAACTACCTTCATAATGATAAGATGTAACAAAACAAGCTAAAGGTTCATTGTTTTGCAAACACCCTAAAGCTTCTTCATATGTCATATTAACACATTCAAAGGGAAAGTCGTATGAGGGTATTATGGTACTATATGCGCTTGGAGCACTACTATAATCCGCAATTTGTCTAATCCAAGCGGTTTTAACCATAGAAACTGAATCTCCGCCACTAACTTCCTTGTTAGGAACGCGTTTAATAGTTCCATCAACCTCAATAATTTTATTTGCAGTTTCAGGTACTTCTGTTAATAATTCTATATCTGCTAAATTTTTAAAAGTATAAGACATAATTTTCCTCCTTATTTACCTGTTAAAATATTACCGTTTTCATCGGTTAATATTAATCCATTTTCATCAATAATGAGTTCTATAATACCCATTTCATATAATAATTCTAAAGCATCATTTTCATTAGGTAAATCTAAACTGGTTAATACTTCTGCGGCTGCTTCATCATCTTGGGTAGCGCCACCTATTTTAAGTGTACCAGCAAACCAAGCGTTGCCCTACCAATCAAGAGTGTGCATATTTGAAGGTGCTTGATATTCACCATTACCAACTATATGTGCGAATCTATTTTCAGTATCTTCGATATTGTATTTACCTTGAACGTGTTGGCTTTCGCCAGAAGCAATTGTTTCTTCACCTTCAGCATGAGAATATTGTCCTATTGCCTGAGTATAATATCCTTCTGCGTGTGTTACAAAACCACTTGCCTCTGATTCATAACCTTCAGCATGAGAAGCATATCCTGTGGCGTCTGTCCAAAGCCCTTCGGCATGGGAGGCTTCTCCTATAGCTTGAGTTGAGCGTCCTTCGGCATGGGAGGCTTCTCCTACGGCTTCTGTTATTTCGCCTTCAGCGTGTGAATTATCTCCATTCGCTTGAGTTTTAAATCCTTCGGCGTGAGCTGATTCACCAGTTGCTGTAGAACTATTACCTTCTGTATGAGAATAGTCTCCCATAGCCCCTGAGTAGTAAATAGAAGTACCAACAGGAAGAATTGAAGAAACTCCTGAGGTTAAAGTAATAGTTAGATTAGTTATATCAATTTCTTTTATTGTGTATTTTGTTTCGTTTATATAAACATATTCAAAATATTCAACACTTTGTAAATCTTCAACTGGAATTACTGTTTCTCCAGAGACAACTTCAGAAGAAGTGTATAAAGTATAATGGTCTTCATAGCCTTCGGCATGAGCCCCATCTCCTAAAGCAATAGTCCATCTACCTTCGGCGTGAGAGCCCCTACCTATAGCCTCTGATTCATAGCCTTCAGCATGAGCCGCCTAACCTGTCGCTTTAGTCCCATCACCTTCAGCATGAGCCGCGTTTTGAGTGGCTTGGGTCATATATCCTTCTGCATGTGTTACATAACCAGTCGCCTATGTGCCATACCCTTCTGTATGAGAAGCATATCCTTTGGCTTTAGTACTATAACCTTCAGCATGAGCACCAACATCAAGTGCTTCGGTATTTTGACCTTCTGCGTGAGAATTATCTCCTAACGCTTTTGTATGTGATCCTTCTGCGTGAGAATAAGAACCAGTAGCAATATTATTTTCATAATCATTAAAAATTTCAGCCCCTACTTCCGCTAAGGTCTCAACTTCTTCAATCATGAAATAATCGCCGCTAACATCTTCCCCAACACCTTTAAGAATTTTTCTACTCAATATGCCATTTTCATCTTTAATATCTAAGCAAAAAATGTCTTTATCAATACAATAATATATTGTGCCTTCTTCTAAAATTTTAGGAAGGTTATCAAATACACCTTGTTTTATTTGAAAAGGTATCATGATATTTCTCCTTTCATCTTTTTATTTATCATTTATTTTAAAAAATCGAAAAAAATAATTACTTAATCATGTCCTTAATATATAATTTAATTTTAGATATTAAAAAAAGGTGAAAAAAAATATTATTATAATATTTTCTTTCACCCTAAATTTAATTTAACAGTAATTCATTTAATGTCTCATCACTAATAGCATAATTATAAATTTTGCAATCATTTAAAATACCTTTAGCAAAACGTCCTGTTCCATTTACATTGGAACGATAACATCCTAGTCGCAATTCTTCTGGAACCGCAACATAATCCATATATTTAGTATTAGTATAAATCTAACCATTTTCATTATAGCATCTAGATACAGTAATATTTCCTTCAGCATCTTTTCTATAAATTACTTTAACTCTTGATAAATCTGCGTTTTCAATTAAAGCCGCAGTAGAGTTAGAGGAAATAGTATTAGAACCTTGACGATATTCAGATACGATACCATTGGTATTATATTGTAGAATCATACCGGGATATGGAC
>JAEIGA010011550.1_pt1 | contig 13411 bp, 12 predicted proteins | sample 9270691 | NCBI WGS metagenome assembly JAEIGA01 (sample SAMN17057246, study PRJNA624740) | gut metagenome | biome: biome; isolation source: fecal sample | host: Bos grunniens | place: China: Xizang | collected 2019
CAACATCAATGCACAGGCCCCTCAGCAGGGAAGACCGGACGCACAGCAGATAGTGCAGATGGCGGCAGACAGGATGGCTAAGGAACTTGCACTTGATGACCGGACAACGGTAGCTTTCACAGAGATATACAAGGCATACCTCACAGAAAAGTTCGCCATCATGAGCGAATTGAGGGGACTCAGGGGCAGTGCACCTAGGCAGCCTGAAGCCGAAAGAGGCGAAAGAAAAGGAAGAAAGGGCCACCAGGAAGAATCTGCCAATGTTCAGAACGAAGAGTCCGCAGCCGAACAGATCGTGAAAGGGTTCGAGCGCAGACAGAAAATGATAGAGATCGAGCAGAAGCAGCTGGCGCTGGACATTGTCTACTGCGATAAATTCAACAAGGTCCTCAACCCTAAGCAGATTCTTAAAATCTACGAAAGACATAGCCGTTTCGGACAGGGATTCGGAGGACAGCAGGGTGGCAGGCCTCAGTTCCAGGGCGGAAGGCCGGGTGGTCCCGGAGGTTTCCCTGGCGGAAGATCAGGTGGATTCGGAGACGAGGACCAGGGCGGTTGGTCCGGCGGATCTGGAGACTGGGAATAGAACAGTCGGAAACCTGGGCCCTTAAATATTCTACCGGACAGCATCTGTTCAGCATAGACCTTCCTGATTTACAAGATCAGGAAGGTTTTTATTTGCATATCCAAGGCATCTTGATGAACAAGCAATCATAAATGTGCTTTGGTTCTTTAGCCGATTACACATTTTTTGTAATTTTGCGGCATAGATTCTTAACCCAAATGAAAATATTGATCGTCTCAAATAATTATTATTTGAGAGGTAATGGCGTCTGTACAGCAGTGCAGGCGTTGAAGTCGCGCCTTACTGAAAAAGGCATCGACGTACGTGTCCTCGCTTGTGAAAACAGTGAAGGAGGATGCGCTCAGCCAGATTACCCTCTCAAACACTTCAAGTTTCCGATTTTCGAGCCTATAATACAGGCCAACGGTTATCGCTATCCGCAAGTTGACAAGGCTGTCATAAGGAAAGCTGTAGAATGGGCCGACGTCATCCACTTGATGGAAGGGTTTCCACTGCAATCCACAACGGCAAGAATAGCCTCAAAGATGGGAAAACCATGCGTGGGAACTTACCACATCTTCACCGACAACATCACTGCAAACCTTGAAATAGGATACGACACATTCGTAAACCGTCTCATAAACAAGTGGTGGAGCGAGACCGTATATAATCACTGCACCAGTGTCCAGTGCCCTACTGCCACAGTAAAGGAGCATCTGGAAAAGAACGGCTACACCTCTGACCTGAAGGTAATTACCAATGGAATAGAACTCTGCGCACCCGTAGAGTCAGATATATCGTGCGTCAGCAAGCCATACCGCATACTATGTACGGGCAGATTATCGAACGAAAAGTCGCAAATCACCCTTCTGGAAGCAATGGTCCACTCTCGCCACGCTTCAAAGATAGAACTTCATTTTGCCGGGAATGGACCAAAAGCAAATAAGATAAAGAAAGCCGCGAGAAAACTCTACGAGAAGGGGATATTGGCACACAAGCCGGTCTTCGGCTTCTATACGCCAGAGGAACTACGAAAACTTGCCGCCAGTTCATATCTTTATATTCATTGTGCAATAGTGGAAGTCGAGGGACTGTCTTGCCTGGAGGCGATCCAACAAGGAACGGTTCCTATAATAGCAGAGAGCAAGCTTTCTGCTACAAGCCAATTCGCTTTAGACAAGCGAAGTCTGTTTACTGTCAGAAGGCCAAAAGAACTCGCGGAAAAGATAGACTGGTGGATAGAACATCCTGACGAGAGATTAGAGATGGGCAGGAAATACAGCGAATCGGTGAAAAGGTATGACGCGGCATATTCTACTGCAAAGATTATCGAGATGTATGAGGAGGCTATCGGTTAAGTTCATTCTGGCTGTCACCTACTTGCTCCTGGCGGTATCCTGCGGTGTTTCGAAATATGCTGTCCACCAGCAATATCCGACGGTAAGCAGTCATATCAGACACGAAGGAATCCTTGAGGAGTGCTTTCACGATTGTTCTGTAGAGGGCCCTCAGAAACGCAGGATGCTTGTATATCTTCCCAAGGATTATTATCAGAGCAGTGACAGGTTCCCGGTCCTGTACCTTTTGCACGGTGCAAGAGGAAATGAACTGTCCTGGATTGAGAAAGGAAACATCCTGCATAATATAGATAGCCTGACAAGCTCATCTAAAATGAAGGAAACCATTGTTGTGTTCCCGAATGTAAACCAATATAAAAACGACAAAGACTTCGGGAAGTCTCGACTCAAAGGGGCAATCGAATCATTTTTTGAAACAGACGGAATAGTCGAGGCCGCATACATGAATGATGTCGTGGCAACGATAGACAGTGTATATAGGACCATACCGGAGCGGTCACACAGGGCTATTGCAGGACTTTCAATCGGAGCCATGCAGTCCATGTACATATCTGCGAACTCGCCAGATTCATTTGATTATATCGGGCTGTTTTCATCAATGGTACATCCCGTTCTCAGAAAAAGCGAGTACTCGTATTTCTATAAAGGGCTGAAGAAAAAGATCGACCTGCAATTCCAGAAGGCACCGGCACTATATTACATAATGGTAGGCAAAACAGACATCTATTATCCCCGTATGATGTCATTCAAGAAATTTCTTGACAAAAAGGGATACCGTTATGACCTGTACATTACAGATGGCGGGCACCAATGGTATAATTGGGAGGAGTATGCCAATATTTTCATGCAGAAAATCTGGCAATAGCATCAGAGTATACCTGCGCTTATCTCTATGAATCTCCTTACCTGCTCGGTATATTCTTCAGGATGGTCCTGATATGCCTTAGCATGGTCTGAACCGGGAGCGATCCAAAGGGTTTTGGGTTCCGGCTTAGCCTCATACAAAGGGTACACCATCCATGTAGGCACGAAGTCATCCTTGTCTCCATGTATGAAAAGCATAGGATGGGTACTTCTCTTTACAGATTCCAGCGGTGATGCTTCCTTGAAATTCCAGCCATATCTGTAGTCACACAGGGCGCTTGCCAAGTGCATCAGAGGAAAGGCCGGAAGGGAGAACTGTTCCTTCAGCTGACCTCCGAACTCATCCCATACAGTTGTATAACCGCAATCCTCTATAAAGCCTTTGATATAGGCCGGAAGGTTTTCCTTGCCGGAAATATTCATCGTCGTAGCCGCTCCCATCGACACTCCATGGATGATCATATTGTCTTCATATCCATCCATATGGAAGCGCTTTCTGGCAACATCAGCCCAATGCAGGACATCATCTGCATCTTTCCATCCCATCTGAATCATCTCTCCCTCGCTATAGCCGTGCGCATGAAGGTCAGGCATCAGCACATTATAAGAAAGGTCGCGATTGTACATTCTCATCAGATAAAAGAACTTTGTGGCTGAGTCTCTATAGCCATGCACGACGACGGCTGTACGGCCATTGGCCTTGTCCGCCTCCAGATAAAAGGCATGGTGACGTTCGCCGTTCGGCATGACGACGAAAGTATCCTTGAGATGCTGATTGGTCTTTATGCTGTCAACCCAAGGCTTTATATCAGGATAGCGTTCATAAAGTATCAATGAGACACTGTCTATGTTCTCTCTTCCATGATCAGGAGAAAGGGAAAATCTCAGCATGAAGTCAGCGGCAAAGCCAAACGCCGCCGATATGAGTACCAATATACCGATTATCCACGCAAGCAGACGACCGCCTTTCGATTTTTTTGCCATAACATCAGGTTTAAGTTATTGTGTACATCAACGATCAGAGCATCATCAGATCTTAGGTTCCCAGCCTTTTTCATATTTACGGCTCCAAAGTCTGTCGATTTCTTTGTCGGAATTAAGGATGCGACCTGTAAGCGGGTCAATTTCAAGTGAGTGGCCCACTTCCTGGGCAATATTTCCATACTGTACAAGCTGGGTGGAAATGCAGGCCTCGACCAGACTCGAGTTCAGTGCTGTTCCCTTACGGATTGCATCGAACCAATTTCTGAAATGAAGGATATCGAGTGCTTCCGATGGATTGATCAGGTTGCCCTCCTCAAACACGAGCTTGCTCTTTACCTCCTTGATGACATTTCCCTTCAAATCCTTGATCTTGTACTCATTGCTTCCGGAAATATAGAGATTAGCCTTATCTCCATAGAAGGCCACTCCCAATCCCTGTCCGTCAACGGGACCCGGATTGCAGCTTCTGCCCTCCCATGAACCAGATGCCTTATCACCAAATTGGAAGGTTATCAACTGTGTATCAGGGAATTCCCAATCATCACCGACATAATGATATCTTCCTCCGATAGAATCCACTCTTGTAGGATACTGGGCATCGAGTCCCCAACGGAGGAGATCCACAAAGTGAGTTCCATTGTTAAGGGCCTCACCTGTACCCCAATGCTTGAACCAGTGCCAGTTATAGTGAACGATATTGTCGCGGTATTCGACTCTTGGCGCAGGGCCCTGCCAGAGATCCCAGTCAAGCCATTCCGGTACCGGAGCCGGCTTACCATTACCTATGGACTTACGTGAATTCGTATACCATGATTTTGCATATCTGACCTCACCTATCGCACCTGACTTCACCTCTTCGATTCCGGCAATGACATTAGGCCAGGAACGTCTCTGATTGCCCACCTGCACCACTGACTTATACTTCAAGGCCGCGCGAATAAGCATGTCGTTCTCAGCCGGATTATGGCTAGTAGGTTTCTCAAGGTAGACGTGTTTTCCTGCCTGCATGGCCATAATGGCAGCCGGAGCATGCCAATGGTCCGGCGTGGCTATAACCACGGCATCCACATCGGGAGCCTCAAGCACCTTACGAAGATCCTTCTCGCCCTTTGGTGTCTTTCCTGTATTCTTGCTGACCACCTCCTGACATCTTGCGAGGGCCTTGCTGTCCACATCGCAGATCCACGTTATCTCGCAGTCATTGATTTTGGAAAGTCCTGAAGCGATGCCTCTTCCTCGTGAATTTACGCCAATGATGGCGATTCTGATTCTTTCATTCGCTCCTGAAACGCCCCTGCCTGTCGAATCGAAGGCAAAAGACTTCAAGGTACTTCCGACAGAGAGCGATGCTGCTCCAAGCAGAGCCTCCCTGATAAAAGATCTTCTTGATACCATGACTATTTATTCTAGCAGATTATTATTTTTTGCGAAAAGGGAGGGACAGCAAAGCCCATACCCCCCTGAGCACAAGCAGTATAACGTATATTCCCAAAGTAATGAATACCACGTATCCTATCTGAGACACCAGTTCCGTCCAGGGACGATCATAGGCGATTATGGCGCCTATATTGGTACAAACTGCAAGTACGAAGCTGGCAAGTACCCAGTACAGTTCCCTGCATATTGCTTTCGATGTAATAACTATATCTTTCATGATCAGAACTTCATATAAGGGATCCTATATTCTTCCGGGAAGGTGATCATCCTCTGCTCCTCCATCGCCTGGTTTCCGAGAATGCAAAGCAAGGTCGAGCAGTATGCCTCCTCTACCACATCCTTGGCCTTCTCACCTGTGATGCAGGACTGGCAGAACGCAGAAAGAATGACATCCGAGCCGTCCTTGTCAGCACCGACAGTGCTCTCTCCGCTGTTAGTATGTATCTTTCCTGAAATCAAAGCATGAGGAACATATTCAGACTTGGTCTCCGGTCTCCAGCTAGGTCCTGCCGTAGGAATTGCGGCAAAAGCCTTATCCTTGATCTGAGTAAGCAGCTGACGGACTCCGGACACCTGATTGTCCTCCTCAAGATAATACACTCCCTTTGTAAGGTCCACAGTGCCTTTCTTGCCGAGAATCTGATCCTCCATTCCATTGAACTTGTTGGAAATCAATGACTCATAATTTATCTTGACACCATTTGAATATCTGTAGATGACATTGACGTTGTCATATACCTCTCGGCCATCCTTCCAGTAGACGATATCTCCCATTCCGACTATCTTCTCCGGCATACGTCCCATCACCCAATTGCAGACCTCGAGCTGATGCGTGGCAAGTTCCGTCATCAGTCCTCCTGAAGTCTCCTTGTAAAGTCTCCAGTTAATCCTGCGCTCGAGATCAGGCGAAGGACATTCACGTCTCCAGTCTGCATTTCTGAACCAGTGGCAGCGCATTCCGACCACATCTCCAATGAGACCGTCCTTGATCATCTGCACTCCCTTGATATATTTCTCATCATACATTCTCTGCATACAGAAATACAGAGCCCTGTCTGACTTGGAATAGGCATCATAGATGGCCTTGCACTCATCCAAAGTCTTCGCCATCGCCTTCTCGCAGAACACATGCTTGCCAGCCGCCAGCGAATCCAGAACCATTCTGGCATGCAATCCCAGAGGAGTAGCGATAATGACTCCGTCAATCTCCTTATCTTCAAGAAGTCGGCGATAGTCCGTATACTGCCTTGCATCAGGGCAAAGTTCAGCCCCAAGCTTGAGATGAGGCTCATAATCGTCGCAGATGGCCACTATCTCGGCATGGGGAATCTGCAGAAGGTTGTGAATATGATACCTGCCTCGTGAACCTGTACCGATAAGTGCAACCCTAGCCTTCTGGCCCCTGATTTCCTGGAGTTTCTCAGGTGTGCACGAAGAAAGCCATGGAATGGTAGACAGCACTGCAGCTCCACCTGCAATGCCTCCCAATTCCTTGATAAACTTGCGGAGACTCAGATCTACTCCCTGTCCGTCTGTATTGCTCATATATTATTTATCGTATTTCTTTATCAGTTTCTTTGCCTCTTTAAATCCTTTCTTATAAGCCTCTTCCATAGTCACCACATCGCCGCCTCTGTCCTTGCTGAGATTCGCGGCCTTCATGAAAGTGAATATCTCTATGGTCTCCTCTGCAGATACAGGGGGCACACCCGTCCTGAAATAAGTAAGGATCTCCTTGAGAAGGTCCTGATAGCCCTCATATGTGCCTGCAGGCATGAACTTATTCTTTGAGGTAAGCAAGGTGCCTCCATATCCGCTCGGGCCCTTGACTATAGCACGAAAGGTTCCGATTCTTCCATCGTCCCATTTTCCCGTAACGACATCGCCGGACTCTGAAGCCATGCAGGTTACATCTTTGCAACCTGTACCCATTACTGTATAAAGGATTTCCACGCCATGGATGCCATAAAAGCCATAATCTGGATGTGTCGGCTCTATCACATGCGGAGAATAGCAGTCTGCACCGAGAATCTTTCCATACTCTCCTGCTCTTGCCGCCCTGTTTCCGCTGGAGAATCTGAGAGCAGACGAAGAAAATATTTCGACACCATACTTCTCCGCCAATGAATATATCGCTATGGCATCCGCCAGAGTCGCGCCTACCGGCTTATCGATGAACATCTTCTTGCCGGTCTTGAAGACCTCCATGGCCTGTTCGAGATGGATGCAGCCATCATTTGTTTCAAGAAGCACACAGTCAACCTTATCAAGAAGCTCAGCGATGGAAGATGTAATCTCTACGCCATAGGCCTTAACCGTCTCCGTATATTCCGGAATACGCTCATAACTTGTCTTGATGGTCCTTGAACCATAGGGATAAGCGGCAACCACCCTGAATCCCTCGGTCCACTCATGCTGAGAGTCATTTATCAATTTGGTAAAAGCGGTGGAATGCGATGTATCAAGGCCTATTATACCTATCCTCACCACATTCTGTGCAGAGATAGCGAGGCTTGACAGCATCATTACAAGAAGCACCAATATCCTTTTCATAAGCTTGAAATTTAAATGCACTCTTCTAAATCGAATTCCTCCCATACCGCATCAGGGAAAGCCGCTTTGAGTTCTTCCCTATCCTGATCGGAGGCTACCATCAACACCGTGCTCAGCACCTCCGCATCCAATGGATCCTGCGCAACCACATTCACCACCTTCCTGGCACTGCAGGTCTCATCTGTCCTTGGGTTCCGGATATGGCCCGAATATGAGGGTGTATTCCCCGATGTGGACATGGAACTGTCATTCAAGGAAATCTCCTTGACTGTCTGCCTTGTGTAAGGATTCACCAGCCCCACCTTCCAACTGTCACCGTATGGATGGTGTCCTATTCCCAAAATGGAACTGCTGCCGAAATCGACAAAGGCACAATCCACTCCCCTTTCACGCAAGACCTTCTCACAGAGTTTAAGGAAATAACCTTTTCCGAAACCACCGAAATCAAGTTTTCCGTCCCTGTCCGTCACATCAAACAGTCCTCCGGTCCTGCCGCAATACTCCTGAGCAAGACGCGTGACTTCTTCAAGCACAGCGCTCTTATCCTGTTCGAGAGGATTATCGTATATGTTAAGATATGACACCTCGCTTGAGGGATCAAATCTGTTAAGTCTTCTGTCCAGATCGAACACCATATCATAAAGACAGTCCCAGATTTCCAGGATGCTCTCCTGACCGACACCTACTGCAAGAAGTTCCAGTCTGGTGCCCATCACATGAGGGATGCTTCCGTGAAAGAGCCTCTCCTGGGACAAGTATTCGACTTCTCCTTTCATCAGTCTTCCTGAGTGACTTCCTCTACCTGTTCGCGGAGCGCTTCCTTTGCCGATTCGTGTTCCTCCTTGGTGTTTATACGCTGAGGGCCACCGGCCTCTGCGCGAAGGAAGGCAGCCGAACGCTTCAGTTCGAAGTTAGAACCGAGATATTTAGTACGCACCTCGTCATCCTCTGCAAGTGCCTCAGGGGTACCGCTCTGAAGGATAGAACCTTCATAGAGAAGATATGCACGGTCAATGATCGCGAGGGTCTCACCTACGTTATGGTCAGTGATGATGACACCGATATTCTTGTACTTGAGTTTGGCGATGATGTACTGGATATCCTCGACGGCGATAGGGTCGACACCGGCAAAAGGTTCATCAAGAAGAATGAACTTAGGGTCAATGGCGAGAGCGCGGGCAATCTCACAACGACGGCGCTCACCTCCGGACAACTGGATACCCTTGCTCTTTCTCACCTTATGCAGATTGAACTCATCCAGAAGGGACTCAAGTCTTTCCTTACGCTCCTCCTTTGAGAACTGCTTCGACATCTCCATTACCGACATGATGTTATCCTCGACACTCATATGACGAAATACGGAGGCCTCCTGCGCAAGATATCCTACTCCCATCTGGGATCTCTTGTACATTGGCAGGTCAGTAATGTCCGCATCATCCAGGTATATCTTTCCTGCGTTAGGAACGATAAGTCCGGTGATCATATAGAAACTGGTCGTCTTGCCCGCTCCGTTCGGGCCAAGGAATCCTACAATCTCTCCCTGCTGGACTTCCATCGACACGCCTTTCACAACTGTTCTCGGGCCATACTTCTTGACCAGATTTTCACATCTAAGTTTCATAGTTCTTATTTTGTATCAAGTGCAAGGTCCAGAACAAACTTCTTGACCTCCTCATTATTAGCCATCAGTTCCTTCGCCTGATCACTTGGTTTATATGCTTTTGTTTCTTCAGGAATCTCTTCCGGCACAGTTACGCGCAGGTACACCTTTGAAGTACCGACTATCCTTCTGTAGTTTCCTTCAAGATCGTGAAGAAGTTTTGACTCCACCCAATCCTTCTGAGCCTCATTCACGACTCTGAAGACAATGATCTTGGAGCCGTCTTCTGCCGTCTTGACCTTTAGTTCAGTACTTGAAAGCATACTTGCAAGTCTTGGCTTAGCCTCATAAATCTTAGCCAGCTGCGGCCATTTAGCCTTGAGTTCCTCATCTGAAGGAACCGGAGCATCCGCCACCTCCGGTGCTGCAGTCTGCTGAGGGCCGTCCATAACCGACTGCATAGACAGAGATGAAGCGACACGTGCTGTCCTTGTTCTGCGCTGCGGAGCCTCTTCAGCCACAGGCTGAGCGGGCACCTCCGGAACTGCTGCCGGCTCTGGCTGAACTGCAGGGGCAGGAGCTGGGGCAGGAGCTGGGGCCGGGGTCGGCTGAGGCACCTGGACCGGCTGAGGTGCAACCGGCTGTATTGGCGCTGAAGGTTGAGGTGCCGGAGCCTGGACCGGAGTCTGGACTGCGGCCGCGAGGCGTCCGTTGAGCATGCTCAGACGCATCAGGGCAAATTCTATATGAAGACGAGGATTGACACTTGCCCTGTAACCTGACTCGCACTGAGTCGTGATGTTCAAAGCCTCGTAAAGGAACTGTATGCTGCATTTGTCAGCCTGCTCCTTATATCTGATCTTCAATGACTGAGGCAGTTCAAGAAGAGCCTCAAGACCACCGCTCTTGCTCACGACCAGATCACGCAGATGCGAAGAAAGCGCAGCCACGAAATGAAGAGCATTGAAACCCTTCACCAGAATCTCATCGAAAGTCAGCATGGCTGATGGATAGTCTCCCTTGAGGAAGGCCTCAACCAATGAGAAGCTATACTCATAGTCAAGGACATTGAGATTGCGCAGCACATCCTGATATTTGACGTCGGTACCGCAGAATGCCACGGTCTGGTCAAAGATGGTAAGTGCGTCTCGCATAGCGCCGTCAGCCTTGTGCGCAATCACATGCAGCGATTCTTCATCTATGGCCACACCCTCCTTGGAAGCAACCATGCGAAGGTTCGCCACGATATTCTCTACAGTGATCCTGTTGAAGTCGTAAGTCTGACAACGCGAAAGAATGGTAGGAAGAATCTTATGTTTCTCCGTTGTAGCAAGAATGAATATAGCGTGTGCAGGTGGTTCCTCGAGGGTCTTGAGGAATGCATTGAAGGCCGACTGCGAGAGCATATGGACCTCATCGATGATGTACACGCTATACTTGCCCACCTGAGGAGGTATGCGCACCTGGTCCATCAGGGTCTTGATGTCTTCCACACCGTTGTTCGATGCGGCATCCAGTTCATGAATGCAATATGAACGGCCTTCCGCAAATGAAAGGCAGGACTCGCACTGTCCGCATGGTTCCATCTCCGCAGAAGGATCTGAACAGTTGATCATCTTCGCGAAAATACGCGCAGTCGTGGTCTTTCCGACACCTCTCGGACCACAAAAAAGATATGCATGCGCCAGCTGTCCTCTCATGATTGAATTCTTGAGAGTCTGGGCTATATTGTCCTGACCTATAAGGGTTCCGAAGGAATCCGGTCTATATTTTCTTGCTGAAACTATATACTGCGCCATAAATGTTCTTCTCTAATTCAGCAAATATAGGCATTTATTTTGTAACTTTGCTCCTCCTGAACATTTAAGAAGACTATGATGAAGAAGATTCTGATATTGATTATGGCGGTATTTCTTCCGCTCGCCGCCTCGGCACAGGCACAGATTAACACAAAGAAGGCAAAGATTGCAGATTTCGCTAACAAGATCACAAAAGTCGTTCTCCCGGGAAACCCGTTCTATGACGGCGCATTCCAGGAGGAAATCGCATCAAGATGGAGAATCTCGCCTTACGAATTCTGCACTCTCCAGGAGTTCGAGGAGCTGAAAAACAGCGAACAGTATTACTTCATCCTCCTCACCCAGGGCCAGTTCAAGAAAGAGTCCGAGCCTGGCATTCAGTTCCTTACACTCGTAAAGGGTGGAGCAGATGCCGCCAAGGGCATTGATTCCATGCTTGAAATCGCCACCCTCCCTTTTGCGGCGGCTGATTTCCCTTCAGGAAGAGAACTCATCTTCCTCCCTGCCCTTCTTGATATCATGCAGAACTACACCCTTGCATCAATAGAGAAGGACTTCACCACTTTAGGCGGCCTCAGCGCCTTTGCGTCAAACATCTCGAAGGCAGACAACATGAGCATTGCATTTTCGGAGGACGACCTCAGCGATGAGATCACAGAGAGCATCATCGAGTCAAGCTTCGACAAGAAGATGAGCGTAATGGATGAGGATGAGGTTGACGGACTTGCAGACGGAGAGACTCCAAATACACTTGTAAGTTATGTGATTGCACCGGAGGAGCCGGCAGCCGGCTCATTCTGCTACAAGCTCCTTATCGACACACATACCCATGAACTGTACTATTTCCGTAAGCATCGCATCGGCAAGAAGCTCAGTTCAGGCTTCCTCGCAGAGGACATAAAGAGAATCACATCACCACGTTCAAAACTGAGAAAAGAGTAATGATCAGCGGTACTGCCGATTGCGGCCTCAAATATGCCGTAAGGAAAGGAGGTTCCGCCGTAGGCTATTGCGCACTCAGCGTAAAATGCGGAACAAGAAATGAAATGGGCTACCATAGCGGTATAGCCCATTTTGTCGAACACACCATATTCAAAGGAACCAGCAGAAGAAGCGCGGCTGTCATCAACAGCTATCTCGACCGTCTCGGCGGCGAACTGAACGCCTTCACGACCAAGGAGGAAATTGTTCTCCATGCCACAGTCCTCAAGGAAGACCTGCCTAAGGCTTCCGCACTGCTCTTCGAACTTGCAACCTGCGCGACCTTCCCGGAAAACGAGATCAATACAGAAAAAGGAGTCGTGATAGACGAGATCCATTCATACAAGGATACACCCTCTGAGGACATCTATGACAAATTCGAGGAGATGCTCTTCAAGGGACATCCTCTCAGCAGCCCCATACTCGGCACCGTGGCATCTGTGAAGAAGATCACAAGCGAGGAACTGCTCAGGTTTGTCAAAGAGAACTTCACACCGGAACGAATGGCCTTCACAGTAGTTGCGGACCTGGATGAGAAGAAGATGGAGAAGGACGTGCTCAAACTTGCGCAACGTTTCTTTGAAGGCATCTCCGCAGCAGAGGTCACGGAAAGCGAAAAAGAAAGCATACCTGTCGCAACAGAACAGTTCGACAAGACTGTCAGCAAGAGAAACTATCAGGCCAACTGCGTCATCGGCGGTCCTGCACCTTCACTCTATCAGGAGAGGGAAAGGCTTGCAACCGTGCTCCTGTGCAACATTCTCGGAGGTCCTGCAAGCAACTCGATCCTCAACAACGTACTCAGAGAAAAGAACGGATGGGTATATAGCGTGGAATGCTCATACACCCAGTACGCAGACACAGGAATGGTCGCACTTACCCTCGGATGCGACAAGTCAAATCTTGACAAATGCCTCAAGGCCATAGATAAGGAAATTGCCAAACTTCAGGACGAGACCCTCACAGAGAGGAAGATGAAGGCCGCGAAGAAGCAGCTGCTCGGACAACTTGCAATCAGCAGCGACAACGGCGAAACCCAGTGCCTATCTATGGGAAAGGGTCTCATTGCATATGGAAAGATAACAGGGGGAAAGGAAACAAGAGAGTTGATCGACGCAATTACTGCAGAGGATGTCCGCGAGATGGCATGCAGGATTTTCGCCCCAGAGAACCTCTCAAGGCTCACCTACATTTAAGTCCTTCAGACAGATAAGACTATGGAAAAGATCTACCAATACATCGCCGACCACGCAACAAAGCAGAGCGAGGC
>JAEIGA010011551.1_pt1 | contig 13410 bp, 25 predicted proteins | sample 9270691 | NCBI WGS metagenome assembly JAEIGA01 (sample SAMN17057246, study PRJNA624740) | gut metagenome | biome: biome; isolation source: fecal sample | host: Bos grunniens | place: China: Xizang | collected 2019
AAGGCTCTTGCTGAGAAGCAGGAAGTCGCTGCTAATATCAAGGACGAGGCTAAGGAGCGTGGCGAAGAGGTCAGCGAGTAATCTCAACAGTACAAAATTATTGGGGGCGTATTGCCCCCTCCCTAATGCAGCCGAGGACGGTCACAAGCCCGTGTAAATGCAGAGTGGGGACTTCATAAAAACAGGAGGTAGTAGTATGAGCAAGAAGAGTATGTTTCTGGTTGAGGTCTGTGACGCTGGTGGCAAACTCAGCTATCGGCGCATCTCTGAGAGCATTGGAGCAATTGAGGATTGGCTGGAGTCCAATGCTAACAAGTGGGCATATGTCCCCGTAGAGGTTGAGTGTGATATGTATGGCAATGGCACAATCCACGCCAATGGGTCTGTATGGTATACATTCCGTACAACCAACATCGCTGTCATCTAACGGCTTCCTAAAGAGTCTGTGCCACAAACAGGCTCTATTCCATTGCGTCAAGTACGCAAAAACTATCCACAAGGAGTGATTTTATGTATGATTTAGTTAACATTCTTGAATCCATGGAGGAGAAGCACCACCACACTATCCCTGTGCTTGGTGGGGCAGCATTCGCCATCGACCACACCAACAACTTCGCAGAGTTTGTGAGCTACTTCCCTCATGTCATCGCCAGTGCCAAGTTCTACGACTACCATCAGACTCCAGCCCAAGCTTGCAGAACTTTCTGCCATCTTTGCCTCGTTGACCCTATGCTCGTAGAAGTATATCTTGGTATGACATTCGAAGAACTTGCCAATCATTAAGGAGGTAATAACCATGTTCAACACTATCATTCTCGTCATCATCGCAATCATTTGCGCAATCTACTTCGTGCGCATCGTCAACTGCATCGACCACAAAAAAGTCAACTTTAGTGACATCCTTGTCTTCATTCTCTGCATGTTCATCATCATTCAGGCTAGATTCTACAAAGACGAGCCTACTCCCACTGTTGACCAGAACGCATATACAGTGATTTATAACGCAGCCTATGAGGTTGGATACGAAAACGCAATTCGTGACGCTATCCTTTGGGAAAGCAACGAATACACTTACACCATAAGCTTTGATGGTGAGCTGCACGAATACGCAAACTACTACCACGAAGACAATCTCGTTCCCATTAAAGACATCAACGAATAGAATCTATATCAAGCCCTTGACCGAGCAATCGTTCAAGGGTTTTATTATGGATTTTATTAAACAAGAAAAGGAAGTGATAATATTGCTTGAAAAAGTATCAATCAAACAGGCATATTCCGATTACCATAGCGAAACGGAATATGACATGTCCGAAGCGCAAAATTATCATGCGCTACTCGTATCGTATTTTCATTGCAAGGACTGCGCTGTCTATGAAGACGCAATCATCGACATCATAGGGAAACGAGGACTTTCTCTGTTACGCAAACACCAACTCATTGAATCCTGTGGCATCATCAATCAGCGTAAACTTTATGCGCTTTAACTGAAAGGAGATTTTTATGAATATCAACTTTGACGAAGCATTCGCAAGAATGGAAATGGACATGGCATGGGATAACTATCTCGATGAATGCCATATCAAGGGAGAGCCTGCTATGTCCTTTGGTGAATGGAAAAAGTATTACACCATGGAACATAACATGTAAGCGAAATCTATATCAAGCTCACAAACGAAATGTTTGTGGGCTTCATTATGGATTCCGCAATGGAAATCCAAATTTAATACACCATTAGAAAGGAAAACAACTATGGAAAAGGCAAATGTTATCAATGCTCTTGGCTATTGTGCCGCAGGAAACTGTGAAGGATGCTATTATTATGACATCGAGGATTGCGACAGCAAAATGTGCAAGGATGCTATTGCACTGCTCAAGGCAAACGAAACCACCAACGCAAAACCCAAGTATCCCGTGGCAGTCATCTTCACCAAGCGAGACAACCTGCTCGACTACCTGAATACCGACAAGATGTCCTACGGAAACACTGGTAATCCGCCTAGCGATTCTATGAGGGAATATTACGCAAAGGAGCGTGATATCGAACTGATTCTCTTGTGTCGCTATGACAACAGAAAGCTGATGTGTCGCATCAAGTGTCCTGTCAATCCCATTCCTGTCAAGGGAGAATTCGAAGCGCCCAATTATGGTGCAATTTGCCGATTCCTTACCAGAAATGGATGGAAGTTCAAAGAGAAATTCTATCCTAGCATGTTCACCTAAGTGTTGTTCGGGGCTACAAGGGGAATAGCCGCAAGGCAAACTTTGTAGTCCCTATAGAGCACTTAGAAAGGCAAATGGGGCAATGAGATTTGTCGCAAAGGCAAACATTGTTTTTGGACTTAACCAATCAAGTGCCAACAATTGAATATAGCGTTGTTAGGGTCTATCAAGATTTCTTGGTAGACCTTATAGAGCGTTATGCTCAGAAAGGAGGATAAAAGGCCGTATTGGCATTTCTGTCACTAAGGCAAATACTTACAAAAAAAAGGAGGCATTATGGACTACCTCGCATACAAAGTGCGCATTCTAAGCGAACTTGGTCTTAAAAACACTAGGCTAACAGAAATATATCTTCAGAACTGTTGCCGCAATGCCCCAACGGAAAATATCCGTAGAATTCGCATTGACAATGCTGCAAGGAAGATTCTTACAGACTACAACAATGGAATTCGCAAATATGCAAACTGCGAATAATAACTTCGCTCAAAGCGAAAGAAATGGAGAATGACATCATGAAAAGAACTTACACTCGTTACACCTGCATTAAGTGCATCGAAACCGACAAAATTTATAATACTGTTGCAGAAGCAGCAAGAGAAATGGACATTAGCCTTAATGTCCTTTATGGCGTTCTCAACGGAAAATATGAAACTTGCGGTGGATACCACTTTGAAGTTGTGGATGGCATAGAACCCAAGGAAATCACTATTCAGCACAAGGCTGTAGTTCGTGGCAAAGGTAAATCCTACAACGGAAATACAAATGCCGTTTTATGCATTTCTACTGGTGACATATTAACAAGTACAAGAGACGCAGCAAATTATGCAGATGTAACTCCCGGTTTTATGTCTAATGTATGTCGTGGCAATAGCGCATCTGCCAAGGGAAAGAGATACTGCTATGTCAAAGACATCACCGAGCACCTTGATGAAGTAGCAGAATCCATTCGCAAGGCAAATATGTATGATGAATTCACTACCAAAAAGGAAAAACATCAGCAGTTGCTTGGCGCTCTGCACGAAGCCGAGAGTAAGGTAAGCTTAATCGAAGATAACATTCAGCGCCTGCACGAACAGCTCAAACAGGCACATCTGGAAGTTGAAAAGGCAAAGCATGATATTATGCACTTTGAGTGGTGAAAGGAGCGCAAGGTAAATGAAAGATCATTTGCGAGAAATATTCATCATGACGCTCTTAATTGGATGTAAACTCGAAGGTTATTTGGAAATAAGTTGGATATGGGTACTTTCGCCAATATGGGTAAGTATTCTTATTACAACACTTGTTTCAATCTATGCAATGATTTTAGCAGAAATTGAGGCGAAAAAGGGATATATCTCTCTTTCTTCCAAAAGCAAACGCATTTATTGGGATGCAGAAACTCAAACGATGTATGGCGACTACGAAGATGAGGGCAAGGCAAATGAGTAAACGCTACATATATCTCCTTGAGCGAATCCGTGATGGAACTGATTACCCAAAGGGAATTCAAATCTGGGCAGAACATCCATGCACAGGTTGGAAAGTTATTGATAGAATTGAGGTGAAGTAAATGACTCTCCGTGAATGGATGCGCACATGCTTTATACTCAATCTTCCATTCAAGGCAGTACGAGTTTGTGAAGCTGTAACAGGCAAAACAATCAACAACATTGATATGGGACAAGAGATATACTTGCCTACAGAAGTTCTTGACCGTAAGGTAAGTTCATGGACAATTCTCAAAAGACCATATCGTTTCATCGTAGCAGTAGAACCAAAGGAGTAAGGCAAATGACTATTGCAGCAATCGTTATTCTTTCAGCCATCATTGGAGGAATGTCTGGTGCATTGATTGCGCTTGTATTTGAACTAAATAGAGAAAGGAAATGACAACCATGACTAACTATATTTGCATCAACGGAAAGAAAACCGAGCTGACCGAAGAACAGCTCAAGCAACTTGGAATTGAAATACCCAAAGCAAATCCGTTTGCGAGAGTACAACAGAAAATGCCTTTTTATTACATAACAAATAAAGGCAAAGTTGAATTTGGAGTTGAACTGTTTGACTTCCAGTGCAATGCGCTACATGATGTAGCCAACTACTGTACCGACAAGAAAATCATGGAACAGAGGGCACTTCACGAAACTCTGAACCGTCTACTGTGGCGCTATGCTATGAAGAATGGAGGTGAAGGTAATTATGAAATTGCCTACAATGGAAATGACTTCATTGTTCAAAACGCAATTTATCAATATTGTGGGCAGACATTTGTGAGCCACAATGTCGCAGAAAATGCAATAAAAGAAATCATCAAACCCTTCATGGAAGCACGCCCTGACTTCAAATTCTAACACAAACAAAAACATTGCTGACCTATCGGCAACACGGGGAGAAAGGTAAACAACATGGCTACTATCAACACCAACAAGAACGCTGTCCAGATTCACACCGAGTTCAAGGCAAACGGCACCAAAATCGAGTACATCACCGTTGATAATCAGCGCATTGGCATCCTTGGTAGCGTCAACAAAACTGACCGTGAAAAGGCACTCAAAGTTCTCAACGATACCTACATTGCCAGTAACGGAAACATCTACGAAATGATGCAGAAACTCATGATTCTCGCAACCATTGATGAAAAGGAAATTGAGCCTGACGAAATGGTATGTATTTGCGATCATAATATCATGCTGTCCTACTCCAAGGGAAAGGCATACACTATGGACGGCGAGGAAATTGCAAATTGCAATGACATTCCCAATCTTCCTGCAGAAGCAATCAAGGCAATCCTCATCGCAAGAGTCGAAGCTATCCTGAAGTAAACAACAACGACAACATGAATGGGGTGGGCGTAATGCTCACCCCAGAAAGGAAAATGACATCATGAAACAGACTAAAATCGACACTAACATACTTCCCAATGCATGGCTTACTTGGTCTACCACCAAGGGAAACTTCTATGTGAATTGTGCCACTAACGAAAAGCAAGAGCATCGCCCCAACATAGACTTCGGCTATCAGTACAGAGGGCAAAATACTCTCGTAAAGTCAGGAGCAAACCCTCATTGGGCATATGTAAAATACCACGAAGATATTGATATGCTCGAACTTGCCTGTGCTACATTCGATACTCGCCGTACAGCAGAATCTCACGAATGGAAATATGCAGGTAACAGATACTTCATCAACAAAAAGAAAGAAGTATTTGACGAGAACTTGAACTATTATAGTGGACACTACTACTTGTACCACAATCACAGCGCAAGTTACTTCAAGGGATTCCTTGATATACTCATCAGACTTGACGCTCACCCTAACGCAGTCAAAGAGTTCCACAAATTCCTTGGAGGAGAAAGCTACACAATAGGCAACGGGAAAACAGTCAAAGCAGACTACATTTGGCACATTCGTGAGTGGTATGTGCGCAAACAAAAAACAGCATCTGATTCCAAAGGCAAAGAACAGACACTAGTTGATAAGCTCACTTCTATTCCTTTGCAGGACATTGAATCTATCATCAGCAAGTATCCTGTTATACAAAAGTCAGTCATGCAGACTTGGGGTGCATACACATACACAATGAGCAACCTCATTTACTTTGAAAAGATAGACGATAATTGGTCTGTGTTTCGAATTATCGTAAGAAGCAGCAACGGAGCAAACGCAAACGAAGTAGAGAGAATGTATATCAGCGAAGATGGCAAGAACCGTGTATGCACTCCTACTCGTGGTGGTTGGATTCCTCAAAAACGACACAAGGAATGGAACAGCTTCACGCATTACATTGCAAATAAAGAAGAAGCAATGTCCCAAAGCAAACGACTTAAATATATTATGCCCGTCATCAACGAAGACACTGGACATATCAAGAGAGCGCTGTTCAACACATTGCGCTTTCCTGAAATCGAACAGCTTATCAAGATGGGCTATGACGACTTTGCTGAAGATATTGCAGAAAGCGATACGCCCAAAGCAGATATAAAGAATTACTTTGGTGTGTACAACGAAAAAGAGAAAAACACACTTCGCAGAATCGGCTTAACAAAATATCAACTTAATCTCGTAATGACAAATTATCCTAATAACCACAGAGATTCAAGTAATGCATTGCTTGAAACTCGCAAGTTATTCGGTGATAGTTTTGCGCATCTCGACAACAAAACATTCGAAGAATACTTCAATGCATTCCTTGAAATTCGCAGTAGGATTTACAGTGGATTCGATTCTTACATCAACAGATATAACTTGGACAAAAAGAAATTTATCAAATGCCTAATGCGCCTTAGAAATAATCACGGAGTGGCAGTATATACAACAGCAAGAGATACACTCAACGCATATAATCAGCTCAACTACGGAACTCAACCTGCAATGGATTGGTACTTCGATTCTTATTCTGATCTTCATAGAGCGCATGATGCAATCGTTGCTTTGCAGCAGGAACAGTATGCAGAACGCAGAGCAATCTATGACCATCAGACAGCAGAACGAAGAAAGAAAGAAGAAGAAAAGAGAATCAAGCTCGACGAGCAGCGCAAACATCTTGAATACGAGGACGACAACTATGTCATCAGACTTCCCCTCAACGGAGCAGAAATCGTAGATGAGGGCACAAAGCAAAGAATCTGCATCGGTGGCTATGTATCCGACCATGCAACTGGTCGAACTAATCTGTTCTTCTTGCGTAAGAAGTCTGAACCCGATAAGCCTTTCTATGCAATCGAAATGAGAAACAACGATGTAATTCAGATTCATGGATATTGCAACAGATGGCTTGGAAACAACCCCGAAGCAATTCCTACTGTAATTCGTTGGTTGCGCAAGAACGGAATTAGATGCACAGACCACATCTTAACTTGTACTGCAATGGGTTACTCTAGCACAAATGGTCATTGCCCCATGCCCAAAGTAGATTAAGAGGTGTAAATATGTTTATAATACGACTTCTCAATGGAAACTTCGCACTCATGAAATACAACTCAAATTGCAGACTGGTAATGGTATGTGAGTGCGAATCTTACAATGCAGCTATGGAAATGAAATTAGAAATGGAGGATTGAAAAATGAAAATCACAAGAGAAACTAAGAAAATCGAGGCTATTAAGCGACTCAGAGCAATCGGCATAATAGAAGATGCAATCGAGCAGTTCATCGAGGACGATGTTGTAATGTCAAGTGAAAATCCTTATGGATTCCTTTACTGGCTTAACGACGAACAAAAGGAACTCGTAAAAGAATTCGAAGAAGAATACAACGCACTTGTATACCTTGCAAGTTATTGCAACACAGAATTTGGACAGCTGCTTGCTCTTTTCTATGTAAGCGATTACGAAGAAGAATGGAGCATGGACAACGAAGACATTGCTGACGGCTACGCAATGACATATTGCATAAACCTTGATTGCCCTGATTTCAATGAGTTCGGCTCAATCGCATTTGCCCCTGTAAATGGTGGCGTAAAAAGAATAGGTTAATATAAAGGAGTTTGATATTATGGAAAAACAAATTATCTCTATGAAAGCAAAGGAAAACATCATGGCTCATATGGAAAACCTTTTAGATGAATACGACTATGAATACACAGAACCTGCAATCAACAAGATAATAAACAAATGGGCTGAACAAAAGGCAGACCTAATTAACCTACTAAGCAAACATCCAAACTATGTTGAAGATGAATTCTTAATCGCATTCAACAAAGATTGGAATAGGGAAATAGATCCAAATGGAGCAGAACAATTTGCTGAATGGTTAAAATATAATGCCAAAGAAATTAGAGAGCTGATGCCAGAACACTTAAAGCAGCAAAGAGAATCAGAATTCGCAAGTTACTCTATAAACAGAAGCTCATTTGATTGTTACTACCCATTAACAACAAAGCTACAATTCTTAACTCACTGTCCCCGGCGCATATACTACTCAACTTGTAAGCGAAAATCTTGCGTCAGCGCTTAATCAAATCGATTCATCACTTCGTTTCAGCGCAGGTCAAAAAACATCAAGAGCAATCAATAAACTTTGCACATTCCTAGGCATAAACAAACTTCCAGACTACAATAGGGAATTTGCAAAATTCGCAGACTCAGTAAACCCACTAAAGATAGTTCGTCACACAATCATAAGCATAAACCCAATAGATTATCTTACAATGTCTTTTGGAAACTCATGGGCAAGCTGTCACACCATAGATAAAGAAAACAAAAGAGATATGCCAAACTCATATCACGGTGCATATAGTTCTGGAACAATTAGTTACATGCTTGACAAGGTAAGTATAGTTTTCTATACAGTAACGGCATCTTACAATGGAAATGAATACTACTTTGAGGACAAGATAAACAGATGTATGTTCCACTATGGTGATGACAAATTAGTCCAAGGCAGAGTTTATCCACAAGACAATGATGATAATGCAGACAATATCTACAAAGACATTCGTGAAATTGTGCAAAAGATAATTGCAGATTGTGAGGGCATGACTAATTATTGGACAACCAAAAAGGGAGTTCAAGAGATTGGTGATTATACTCGTCACGGTGGCACAAACTATCCAGACTTCCGTTATTACAACAACTGCTGCATTTCATTTCCAAAGGAAAAAGAAATTAACAGCATACCTATCACAATAGGGAATAAACCAATTTGCATCGAGTGTGGTTGCGCACATAGCGATGAAGAAAGTATTAACTGTTGTACTGAAGGATATGAATGTGAAAACTGTGGAGACCATATAAGTGATGATGACTCATATTGGGTAAACGGAGATAGATATTGCCGTGATTGTGTAACATATTGCGAATACTGTGAAGAATATGTTCACCCAAATGAAGCAAGATGGGTTGATAGTATTGACGCATATGTTTGCGATGAATGTTTGGACAACAACTTTATATTCTGTGAACATTGCAATGAATACTATCCAGAAGACGAAGCGATATATATAGACCACTATGATGTTGGAGTTTGTGATAATTGCTTGTCAAGATACTATGTTCAATGCGATGAATGTGGTGAATACTTCCGTAGAAGCGAAACTGTTCATGATGATATAACACAACAAAATTATTGTGAAGATTGTTATGATAGCTTTGAGGAGGTGGCTGAGTGATGAAGAGATTTGAAGAAATTTGTAAGATGTCCCAAAGCCAATTAAAAACATACTTGACAAAATATATGAAAAGCAAATATAATGATGTCACTGTAAACGACGGATTTATCTACGCTAAGGGCACTTTCCCTGTATTGCTTGTAGCACATATGGACACAGTGCATAAAGAGAAAGTGAAACAAGTTGTATATTCAGATAGCGGTGATAAGATTTCAAGCCCACAAGGAATTGGTGGTGATGACAGATGTGGTATTTACATGATATTAAACATCATCAAAGACTATAACTGCTCAGTCCTATTCACAGAAGATGAAGAAATCGGCTGTATAGGCGCAAACAAATTTGTCAAAGCATTACGCAAAAAGGAAATTGAAATAGCCAAGGTCAATTACATGATTGAACTTGACAGAAAGGGAGATAAAGATGCGATATTTTATGAATGTGATAATCCAGAGTTTGAGCAATTCATTCTTAAGGATAACGCTTGGGAGTTATCGTATGGATCATATACAGATATAGTGGAACTTGAACCAGAAATTGGCGTGGCAGGAGTTAATTTCTCTTGTGGTTACTACAAGGCGCACACAACAAATGAGTATGTAATCATAAGCGAAATGAAAGCAAACATAGACAAGGTAAAGAAACTTCTGGCACGAACATACCTAGATAAAGAGTTTGAATTCATCGAAGCAGAAAATGGATACTACGGATATAGCTACGGATATGGAGGTTATTATGACTACGAACTTAAAGCTTATTATATAGCAGCCCAAGCTAAAAATGGAAAATACATCGAAGAGGAATTCTATGCAATGAGCGAAGCTGAGGCAATTGGATTGTTTATGGAAAACAACCCAAATATATGCTATAATGACTTGGTAGATGTGTTCTGCGAGGAATAAACAATACAAAATTATTGTAGAAATGAGGAAATTAATCGTGAAAACAAACAAAGAATTTGACATCGTACCGTATATTGCAATTATTGGATTGACAATCGCAATGTTTACACAGGTAACATTCTTGCATAAAATGGAAGCAAAATACATACAAGCAAGACAAACAATAAAAGATTTAACATTTGTTGTGGACTGCATGGTAGAAAACATCAATGAACTTGAAACAGAATTGTCTGAGCTTAATTCTAAACTTGATACACATGTAGTTGAGTGTGAAGAGGCAATGGAATTAAGCTCAGAGGCTGTTGCATATTCTGAGCCAATCATTGAAGAGCCTGCGAAACCTGAATTTGATTATGACTACGACTATGTGCTTAGAGTTGTAGCCGCTGAAAGCAGAGGTGAGCCGTTTGAAGGACAGATGGCTGTTGCTCAGTGTATTAGAGAAACAGCAAACGCAACTGGGCAGACACCAGAGGCAGTTGTAAAGCAGGTTAGTAGCACTGGTGTTAGGCAGTACACAACTCCTGTGAGTATTGATTTGGTTACAGATTCTGTAAGAGAAGCGTGCGAAAGAGTATTTATCAATGGGGAATCTGTAACAGACGAGCCTATTAGATATTTTTATTCTATAAGAAATGGAGGCTATTCTAAGTGGCATGAGAATAGTTTGACTTATGTGTTGACTATTGGAAATCACAAGTTCTTTAAGAAGTAAAGGAGACAAACTATGCTTATCATGTTTTCTCTCATCGTGCTATTTATAATTAGTGCATTTCTTATGAAGTATTTGCACAACAATGAATATAACGAAATGGTTCAGTTTGCTAACTTTGTATTGATGACTGTAGTTTTAATTGTAATCATTTGTGCATCAGTTAAGATTTATAGGGAAAATGTACTTGTTGAATTATCATACACTGCAAAAGTATATGAAAAAATAGATATTCAGTGTGATTATTACGATGTGATTTACCCAGAACTAGCAAAGTTTAAAAAAGAAAAATTTAATGCAGAATTACAAGTTTACAAAAGGCTTGCAGAAAGCCCTTGGACAAACTGGTTTTGTAACAAATTAATTGCTGATATGGATTATATTATATTGGAGGAATAGCAATGAAATACTACCACATGATTGTAGAGCGATGGTGGACAGGAGAAAGAAAGGAGTATATCAGTACAAGGCAAGGATCCGCACCAGAAGGTTGGAAGTGTGTGGCTGTTTGTGGATATCATGAGAAGGTGAGGTAAAAGAAGTATAAATGAAACTTTGGATTGATGACGTAAGACCTGCGCCAGAGGGATATGTATGGTGTAAAACAGTTAATGAAGCAAAAGCAGTTATTACTTGTATTCAAGCTATGCACCGGATTGAAGAGACTAATAATTTGCCAAGCATTGAACTCATTGATATTGACCATGACGCAGGTAATTGTGTAAGATATGGAGGAGACTATATTCGATTACTTGATTGGATTGAAAAAGAAAACAGAAGTTATCCAATTCGTATCCACAGCATGAATCCTGTTGGTGTAGCTAACATGAGAGCAATCATTGAGAGAAATGGTTGGACGGAGGTAATGTAAATGAAAATCGTTGACAAGAAACCTTGCAATTGTACTTTTAGCGACATAAATCAAGGAGGTGTGTTCAAAGATGAATATGGAAACTATTGCATGAAGATCGAGCCTTGTTGTGATGGTGATGATTCAATTAATTTTGTTATGCTTACAGATGGTTGCGCAGGAGGTTGGTTAGATGGAAATCAAGATGTTACTAAGGTAAATTGTGAACTTGTAATTAAAGATTAAGGAGGTAATGTAAAATGGCAATGGAATTTGTTTGGGGAATGACCGAAAAGAATTGGAGGAATTTTAAACATGACCATGAACTGAAAAATTTTAGAGGTGATGGCAGTGGTCATTGTGACTTTAGCGAAGACTATGACTGGTATGGAAATTGCTGTGTCGGCAATTTGTGTGCAGAAATTTTGCATACTTGTGATGATTCTGATGAAACATCTTGGTATTCTTACACAAATATCTTTGCTCTTGGAGTTGATGATGGCTATGGTGAAACAAACGAAGGGAAGATTCCTTATGCTTTGTTAGACGATAGCTTTAAAGTGCCTATTAAATGTAAAACTTTTGAAAGCTTCAAAAAGGAATTCGAAAAGCGTTTTACAGAAATGATTAACGAAAAAGAGCAGTATAAGGAATTAGCAAATATGCCTTTGGGCAATTGGAACTAACAAATAAACACAAAACAACAAAACAAAATTATTGTTTGAAAAGGAGATGGTTTTATAGGTAAATTAAAAGTTGGCATAAATGACCTTGAAACAAAGTTCCCTAAGATTGCATCAGAATGGGATTATGAAAAAAATATTCTATCACCAAAAGATTTTTGTTACAGCAGCAATCAAAAAGTTTGGTGGATTTGTGAAAAAGGTCATAATTATCAAAGAAATATAAACGACAGAACGCACCAAAATCAAGGCTGTCCATATTGTTCAAATCATAAAGTCCTTCGAGGTTATAATGATTTTGGCACAAGTCATACAGAATTGTTAAAGGAATGGGATTTTAACAAAAACACAATAGACCCATTTAAGGTTAGTAAGTCAAATGGAAAGAAGGTGTGGTGGATTTGCTCAAAAGGGCACAGTTATGAAGCGTCAATATCACATAGAGTTGGAATGAAAAGCGGATGTCCTTATTGCGCTGGCAAAAAACTTCTAAAGGGATTTAATGATTTTGGAACACTTCATCCAGACCTGTTGGAAGAATGGAACTATGAAAAAAATAAAGATATAGACCCGTTCAACATAACTAGCAAAAATCCAAAAGCTGTGTGGTGGAAATGTAGGTTTGGTCATGAATGGAAAACTGCAATTGCACATAGGACAATCGAACACACTGGATGCCCAACATGCAAAAAAGCAAGTAAGGGCGAAGAAGTGCTTGCAAAAGAATTTGACAAAAGAGGAATTAAATATGAAAGACAATACACATTCGATGAGTGCAAAAATATATTTGTATTGCCATTTGATTTCTATTTGCCAGATTACGATGTCCTCATAGAATACGACGGAAGGCAACACTTCGAGCCTGTTGAAGTTTTTGGAGGCGAAAAAGAATTTAAGAAACAACAGGAGCGAGACCAGGTAAAAAATCAATTTAGCGATGAACATCA
>JAEIGA010011552.1_pt1 | contig 13409 bp, 11 predicted proteins | sample 9270691 | NCBI WGS metagenome assembly JAEIGA01 (sample SAMN17057246, study PRJNA624740) | gut metagenome | biome: biome; isolation source: fecal sample | host: Bos grunniens | place: China: Xizang | collected 2019
CCACGCATAGCGATATCTACCGACTGCTTGTCGCGCACATTGCCGATATAGAACTTAACCTTTGGGTTCTGCAAGGCGTGACGCATATCGTCTTGCTTCTTCTCGTCGCGCGAGAAGATGCGAATCTCCTTGATATCCGAATCGAGGAATCTACGAAGCACGGCGTTTCCGAAACTGCCCGTACCGCCTGTAATCAACAGGACTTTGTCTTTAAAGATTGACATTGGATTATTTTGTTTTATTAATTAATTTTTCGTACAAATCTAAATATTTTGCAAAGCAACTGCGCTTGTCGAAATGCGCCTCGGCGTAGTCGCGACAACGCCTACGCATAGCATCTCTATCCTCGACACAAAGCTCGTCGATAGCACGAACAAGAGCATCGATATCGCCCTTTTCGACCACACGACCCGTCTCGGCTGTTACCGACTCGGGGCTACCACCCGTGCAATATGTCACAACAGGAGCTCCGCAGGATAGGGCCTCCAGATTGGTCGTCGGGTAGGTATCTTCGTAGGTCGGATTCACAAACACATCGGCAAGCGAATACCACGCAGCCAACTCCTCGACATTAGCGGTGCGTTGCAATCCTACAATACCATCGGGAAGCGTTACCAGCTGCTTCGGATTCAGACCTATCACAACCATCTGATAGCGGTCGCGAGGGAGCATTCCACTCAACCTCTTCAGATCATCGAGGCCCTTGCGCACACCCCAAGGCGATGCCACAGCAAGAATCACCCTCTTGTCGGCTAAGTCAAATCGTTCTCGCAGGTCGCTATCGGTAATGGGTGCAAAGGTCGCTATGTCGATTCCGTTGTGGATAACCTCGACACTATACTTGTTCAAGAACGACTCCTTGACAATACCACCCAGCCAATTCGATACGGGCACTATCGTCATATCCTTGACCAAATTGAACGCCTCTCGCTTCTCGATATAGTTCTTGCGTGAGCGATCGAAGAATTTGCTCACTGGGTAGGACTTCTGCTCGGGGCAGTGGTGGCAACCACTCTTCCACCTCTCGCACTGTGCGAATTCGAAATGGGCGCAATGGCCCGTCATCGGCCAACAGTCGTGGAGTGTCCACACCACGGGAATATTGGCTCTGCCAAGGTAGTCGAACAGAATCTTGTAGTTAAGGTACGATCCGTGGATGTTGTGCAGATGGATGATGTCGGGTGCAATCTTCGCGATTTTTCGCACCAGACGCTTCGTCGCCAACACCGAGAAACGCCCCTGCATATCGGTCCACTTCGATAGATTACGGTGTATGCGATAGTTCCAACGCGAAGCGATGGTTATGACATTCGATTGCGATATTGCCTTGTCGATACCGTGCGCGATGTAACTTTCGCCACCGCGCTCCATCACCGCCAGACCAATCTGCTCAGCAATTCGCCCCGTCGAACCCACATTCACCGTAATATTTATCTGAAGCACCTTCATTGCCCGTTCTGCTTCGACCTATGTCTTAGCAATGTATTATCTATTCTGTAAAATTTCTGCGTATAAATCTATATATTTCTTGAAGCACTCTTTTTGGTCGAAATTCGTTACCGCATACTCACGACAACGCCTTCGGAGAACTTCTCTATCCTCAGCACAAAGCGACTCTATTGCCTTTGCAATACCTTCAACATTGCCCCGCTCAACTACTCGGCCAGTTTGCAATGTAACCGACTCGGGACTACCGCCTGTACGGTATGTTATCAACGGCGTGCCGCACGATATCGCTTCGAGATTTGTGGTCGGATAGGTATCTTCATAAGTAGGATTCACAAAGACATCTGCCACCGAGTACCACTTGGCTAAAGCCTCAACACTCTCCGTTCTTGTCAAACCTATTATACCATTCGGGAGTTGCTTAATCTGATTCTCCGACACCCCGATCAATACTATCTGATATTTTTCGCTCGATATATATTGACCCAATTCGAAGAAATCGGTCAAACCCTTTCGTCGACCCCAAGGCGATGCGACACCGAGAATAATCTTCTTGTCGAATATAGAGTATTCTTCTCTTATATCACTTTGTGTCGGCTGGAATTTTTGAATATCAACACCATTGTGTATAACATTAACTTCGTAGTCTTTGAGGAATGACTCCTTGACAATACCTCCCAACCAATTCGACACCGGCACAATGCTCATATTCTTAACCGAGGTAAATAGTTCGCGCTTTTCGATATGGTTTTTGCGGGAACAATCGAACAAAAGGCTTGTCGGATATGACCTCTTCTCTGGGCAATCGAAACATCCCGTCTTCCATCTCTCGCATCCCGCATACTCAAAATGGGTACAATGACCCGTCATTGTCCAGCAATCGTGCAAAGTCCAGACAATCGGAATATTTGTTTTGCGAAGATACTCAAACAGAATCTTAAAATTTATGTAATAGCCGTGGATATTATGAAGGTGGATGATATCAGGCGATATTTTTTGAATCTTACGAATAAGTCGCTTGGTGGCTAACCTCGAAAAGAGACCGTGCTTATCTGTAAGACGAGTCATCAAAGCGTGGAAAAACCAATCCAATACACCACCAACCTTTATCGCCTTCGATTTGCTGGTATTGATGTATCGCCCGTGCGCTATATAACTATCCCAGCCATAACTCATCGCAGTCTCACCAATTTGCTCGGCAATACGACCCGTTGAACCACAATTAACAGCTACATTTATTTGTAATAGTATGGGCATTACGACTTTGACTGAGTTATAAATTCTACCATTTTTTGCACTTGCTTCTGTGCAGTTTTATTTTTAGCTATAAACTCATACGCCCTACTTGCTTTATCGTCTAAAATCGATTTATCTAGGCTTGCAACATACTCTATTATTTGTGTCAATGATTCATTCGACAAGTCTTCGGGTATATACATATGCTCGTAATACTCCTCAGGAATACCTTCGAGTCGATATCCGATCATAGGCGTTCCGGATATCATATACTCCATTGTTTTTGAAGGGAACGAATACTTTGTTATCTCTCCATTCGGCTTTCTTGGATTTACTAAACAAGTTGCTTGTCTTTGCAAATTTAGGCACGTTTCTCGCGATACTACACCACGAAAGTCTATTCGTTTATCCTCGTCTGATACACGTTTCACATAGGATGCTAATGCTCCATCTCCACATATAATCAACCGATATCTCGGCGATTTTGTCTGCGAAAATGCCTTTATTAAATTTCTTACGCAAGTAAACTCCTCAAGCGCACCCGTATATAAAAATATTTTTTTATCGCTGGAGACCGACTTTTGCTGAAAAGGGGAAGTTGGCTCTATCAAACCTTCTACCACAATACTCTTACCCTTCGATTCGGGAATTTTTTCCTCCATTGCTTGTGTCAGCAATACAAACCAATCGATATATTTATACGCCTTAATCGTTTGAGACTTATGTAATTTGCACTGCAATCGCTTCAGCACGCCCCTATTTGATGCAAAACTTAACATATCATCAACCAGATCGGTAACAATGGAACTAATTTCGGCATTATTATATCGACACTGTTTGATAGCCTCCTTCGCAGCACGTACAAACGCATAATGCGGAGTATATATCAAGATTATCAATTTTGAGTACTTATCCCTATTATCCTCTATCCAACGAACAATAAACATCTTCAACCTTCGTTCGATTGATATATCCTTGTAACCCACCAATGCACGATAGCTCATCATTGAACCAATTTGCTCACTTCTGTACTCAATTGGTCCTGTTGGAGTATGCAATGCAGAATACCTTAGAGGATATGATGGCAAAAAAGGAAAACTAACCACCTCAAAATCATAATTGTTGTCCATAAGGCCCTCTACGATAGACCACTGAAACACATTGGCCGCATTTTGAAGCCTATTACCTGACATCTCTCTTAGCTGCTCCTCGCACTCGCGGGGATACATACCCGTTACAAACAAAATCTTCATTGACATTAGATATGCACTTATAGGAAATTATCTGTAACTCATCAGTGCATTAGTTCGCCCTCGCATCACACCTAAGAACAATGCAAAAAAGGCAAATAATAATGGACATCCCTCAAGAATTGGCTCTACATTCATATATACGAACAACGATACGCCAATAATAAGTACCATAGTTCTACCGCTACTATTATCCTCCTTCTGTTTATATATACGCCAAAGGCTACGAACATACAATAGTGTTATTATCAGCAAAATAAACAGTGGCACAAGTCCTGCGACTCGAGCACAATCTATCCACATATTATGGGCGTACTGCATATGTTCCAATCCTCCCCACGGATTCTCGGACAGCTTGTTTATAACATTGAAGGCCAACTCGGTGCGATATCCACCTGTTTCCACGTCATCATCCTGAAATCGATCCAATACACCAAGTTCCTCCTCATAATTCGTCAAAGCATAATTGACCGCAAACAACAAAGAGCCCAGAGAGACTATTACCATAAACAGATTTCGCTTGACTATAGTCCTGAAGTTTACAAACAAGGCGAGAACAACGACCATAATCAAAATAACCACAGCTGTTCTACTTTGGATTCGAATAGATGTTACAAAAGCCATAATGGCAAAAGTCGCAAGTAGCATTTTTTTCTTCAATGGCATTCTCGTAAATAGCGAGGCTATAAAGGTTGTCAATACCATCAAGTGGGAATATATACCCGTTGCAGATATCTCTTCATCGCTTCCTACACCTTCAATCTCAATGTTACGCGAATCGGAATAGAATCCATTTTTAATTATATCACCCACGACGGATAGCATATATATCGTTGCTGTTGATAGAGCTATGACAAACAACACATTCGTCAACGACTCATCTTTCTCGGATAAGCCTATATATTTTCCGACCAAATAGATAATCGGACATACGAACATCAGTGTAAAATATATGTTCAATGATAACTCAGTGGCAAATACCGAATAAAAAGTTCCAAACAGAAAAAAGAGCACAAAAGCTTTGTCTACTACTCTATACACTTCCTTGAAGAACAGTGCGTACACAATTGGTAGAAGTGCGAATACATACCAATAGCCGTGCCAATTTAAGAAAGTTACGGATAAGAGTAGTAAAAGCAAAACACTCTTAACCCCTATAAACCGAGATATATCAGCCATTACTTTTTCGTCTTTTTGAATCCCAAATATATTACTCCTAATATGCTCGACATCGTAAAGGAGAGCACCTGTCCCCAAGCTGCGCCATAGAAACCATAGTGTTTTATCAACACATAGAAGCACACTACCGAGCATACTGCACCAATAATTCTTACCAACAACTCCCCTTTGACATAACCATATCCTACAATAAGTCGCACGACCGTATAATAGAATGCCATCGCTATATTCTGCAGAGCGAAGATACGGGCAAATGGTGTAGAATCTACATAGCGACCTGCTGTCAGAATATCAATCAAGAAGGGAGCAAGTAGAACAAATGCCAAATTGGCAACAATAATAATAGCGTTTGTGGAGCCTATGATAAGGTATAACTTCTTTTTATTATTCTCAGATATTGACTGGTATATATCCGGCTCAAATGTATTGGAAACGGTAGTATGGAATATCTGCATATAGGCTGCTATTGCAAAGCCCACGTTATATATGCCGAGCATTTCGGTCTCGCCCAATCTCTCCAAAAACAACCTATCAACTCCCGTCAGGCAATACCAAAATAGCGCAGAAATAGTTAGTGGGAAGCCAAATTTCAACGCATCAACAAGTATCTTTTTGTCTATTCTCCACTTTACCAACGACTGCTTGAAAGCTATTACCGCAAAGATGATTGTTCCAACCAATGTTGCATATAATTTGCCCTGTGCACCGGTCTTGTAATAAACAACTAGCAACAATACAAGTGCATTTATTATAACACATTGCAAAATTGAGAACCACGCATACCTCTTTGCCTCTCGTGTAATCCTTAGTTTTGCGAGATAGAAATTAACATTATTCGATACGTATAATTGGACAAATGTCAATACTGCATAAGGGAAAAATGGGAAGCTATTACCACTTGTATAGTGAAAAATGTAGAATATACCCGTAAAGAGCAGACACGAAATAACTCCTATTACATTCATTGAAAGGAGTATTGTATCGCCAAGTATGTCTCGCTGCGACTCCTCGGTAAAATAGTATTGTCGTGTATAATAGGTGAGAATACATCCGTGCAATAGTGGCATCAGCAGGAGGTTGAATGATGCGTAGTATCCTAAAACAGCATAGTCTTCGGGCGAGAGATTTTGTGCCATAGTAGGATTTAGCAGCAATCCTATTATGGCAACGACCAACGAAGATACGAAGTATAACCCCGCACTTCTGAAATAGTGGCGCCATTTAGACAATCCTATTATAGTCTCCATAAAAAGCTTTCTAAATATCCATATACCTGCTCATAAACAATTCATTGTGAACTCTAGGCAAACGATATGAGTTTTGGGATGTGAAAGGATTTATATATCCTGGCAATGTTACAACTGCAGAATCGAAATCTGACCGCTTTACAAAATCTACCACCCTCTTATTAACAGCTAACATTGAACCGTACGGGTATGCAAAATGTCTAATTTTACGATTTAGCATTTCCTCCAATATTTCTCTCGAGACACACACCTCTTTCTCTATATCTATACTCTCACCGCATAGCATAGGATGCGACATTGTATGCGCTCCAATCGTCGCGAGGGGAGAGTTTGCAATTTCGCAGAGTTGCCGACGAGAGAGATACCCCTCTGCATCGATGTAACCAGATGTCACATAAAGTGTAAAAGGCATATTTGCAGCAACTAATCGAGGGAACGCATTGTAATAAAAGTCTTCCGGCACATCATCGAAAGTCACAACATAACGACGACCATTAAACTCTTTTTTGTCTATCTTCAATAATAAATCATCTAAGGAGATTACCTTTCCTTTAATAAAATCGATAATTTTGCCAAAATCGTCGATTTTACACTTGCACGATGGGATCACATCATCTAATACTTCATCGCTAACGTGATGGAACATTATTATCATTGACCGATGATGACGAAACACCCGCTGCTCAACAAACCTATTAACCAGATATATGACTTGCTGAACTCTATTCAGCACTCGACTTGTTATTGAGCGAAACATACGACCCCTATTACTTAATCTTTATTTTTCTACACAATGCACTATAGCAATATTTTAAAATATACTTGAGCAATAGTCTGTGATTGTTAAGACCCAAATAATACCTCAAATAGTCATATTGTGATCTTTTTGATCTGACACACGAACATTTAGCCATTGTATCATACAACCTCACTCCCTCGCCTTCCATATCCTGTAGCACATTGACCTCAATCGGATAGAAAGACAGGTTAAATTCCTTCTCTATCTTAAACGGCAATACCCTCGTAGTAAGCACATAGCGTCTTGATAGATAGAGGTCATTATTACCATATAAATCGAGCGTAAGCTCTTCTGCATTGAGTCCTAATGCAACATATATTGCGGTATTATTGTAATATGCATCATACGACACCAATTTATCAGATGGTGGCATAACAAACCTATCTTTCTCACCCCACTGAATTGGTACCTGTGCAACATTGGTCGAGTCTCCGTGTTCGCCAGAATCGCTAAAATTTGTTGTATAAGAAACATAAGGCGTGATGAATGCCTTCTTTTGCTCGACCATATATGCATAATAATACTTTGACCAAGCTCGATTCCACCCTTTAATTTCCGAAGGCATTTCAACATCCTCGTATGTGCGCGCACCATTCTTCTCGAGCCATAGTCTAAACGAATGCCACATAGCATATGTCAAGCATTCACCCCACGTACATACATCTTGATGAAGATATACATCAGAACCATTATGCATAGGCGTAAATGGTAAACCAACGTACCCATTTCGAGAAATTCCGTAGAGCGCTATTCCACAGACCTTACTATCATTTTCATAGGCATCTAGTGCAGCAAGTGTATAGTTGTAAAATTGCGGAGCAACATATATATCATCTTCAAGCACAATTATGGCTCTAAAGTATTCACTCATATCCATACAGGTGAATATATGCTGCTTCAGTCCCAATCTTTCGGACTGTATATTCACATACAAATCTCCATACGGCCATTCAAACCCATTAATTTTGTCATACAGCTCTTGATTTCCACTGGCATCGATGCTTATTATGAGCGGAACATTGTCGCAATCATACGATGCCTTAGCCAACGAATTCAGTAACCTTGTCATTGAATTCAGTCTGTTATATCCAACGGCAACAATAGCAACACGCTCTTTGTTTTCATCTATTTTAATCGAGGATATACTCTTGATCATATTATCTTCGCATTATACTTTTACACAAATAATATGGCAGCAACACCAAACTTCGAAGGTTCAACCTGACTTTAAGCAATCTCTTATTGAAGTGCCAAGCCTCTTTCAATTGACCAAGCCTTGTGTAATAAAACATCAATCCTTCATAGTGTTTGATGGCCGATTGAGGATAGCCTTGTATTGTTTCGGCATACTCCTCCAAGAAATATTTATGAAACTTGATGTATCGTTCACATCTATCAACATAGAATGATTCATCGCTTAATCTTGTTGAACTATGATTTACGTAAACATTGATGTATGATTCCTTCAATGGCGCTACCTTCCAGCCCTGCTTCAATGTAATGCAAGCAAGAGCCCAATCTGACGCCTCGTTACCAATATTAGCAATCCAACTACCTCCAATCGAAGCAAATACCTCTCTACGGTACATTAGCGAGGGGGTTCCGCAAATTATCGCATCTGAAATAGCCGTAGCCAGCAACTCCTCTCCACCATCGTACTCCGCCTTATGATCGTATAGATATCTTTTCGTATCGTTTTCATAATATGACATTGTGCCATATATAAAACCATATTCGGCTGGGAGTGATAGTATTAGATCTAATTGCTTTTGAAGTTTTTCTGGACGGTACTCGTCATCGTCATCCAAGAATGTAATATACTCTCCCTGCGAAATAGCAAAAGCTTCACGCATTTGAGCCACAGGACCACCCTCAACCTTTAAATACTTGATATGATGGTCGTTATACGAATGAACCAACTCCTCCGTATTATCAGTCGAACAACCGTCCGCTATAATATGCTCATAATTTTGATAACTCTGCTGTTGGATGCTTTCAATACACCTTGATATCAAGTGGGCTCGATTCTTGGTGTTCGTAATAATTGTAATCAATGGTTGTGACATATCCTCAGATGATAATCAGGGTAGTATAAACTTTATAATCACTATTTAATCTCGACCAAATATGTCTCGCGTATAAACCTTACTGAATACATCACAGAGCTCTGATTCATAACGATTTGCAAGAATAACCTGCGACAGCTCCTTAAATTTAGCCAAATCATTTACCACTTGACTTCCAAAGAATGTCACTCCATCATCCAATGTTGGCTCATAGATGATTATCGTTGCGCCCTTGGCCTTGATACGCTTCATCACTCCCTGTATTGCGCTTTGACGGAAATTATCCGAATTTGTTTTCATTGTTAGACGATAAACGCCAACTATAACATCGCGTTCTTTCTCTGCTCTCCACTCACTTGAACCTGTGTAGTATCCCGCCTTGCGGAGGATCTGCTCGGCAACGAAATCCTTGCGAGTGCGGTTGCTCTCCACGATTGCCGACATCATATTCTGCGGCACATCGGCATAGTTCGCCAACAACTGCTTGGTATCCTTCGGCAGACAATAACCGCCATAGCCAAAGGATGGGTTGTTATAGTGGGTGCCGATGCGGGGGTCGAGTCCCACGCCCTCGATAATAGCGCGAGTGTCGAGTCCCTTCATCTCGGCATAGGTATCCAGCTCGTTGAAGTAGCTCACACGCAGAGCCAGATAGGTATTGGCGAAGAGTTTCACCGCTTCGGCCTCGGTCAGACCCATAATGAGGATGTCGACCTGCTCCTTGAGTGCCCCCTGCCGCAAGAGCGAGGCGAAGGTGCGAGCTGCGCCATCCAATCGTTCGTCACCCTCGGGGCGTCCCACAATAATTCGGCTCGGATAGAGGTTGTCGTACAGAGCCTTGCTCTCACGCAAGAACTCGGGCGAGAAGAGGATATTCTCAGTTGCGAACTTGACTCGGGCCGACTCGGTGTAGCCCACAGGGATGGTCGACTTGATGACCATAACTGCCTGTGGATTGACCTTAAGCACAGACTCTATGACCGCCTCGACAGCCGAGGTATCGAAGTAGTTGCTCTGCGAGTCGTAGTTGGTAGGCACTGCAATAACCACAAAATCGGCATCACGATATGCCGACTCGGCGTCGAGCGTAGCCCGAAGGTTCAACTCCTTCTCAGATAGATATTTTTCTATATACTCGTCCTGGATAGGAGAGATATGATTATTTATCTTATCGATCTTTTCTGCCACAATATCCACTGCAACAACCTCGTTGTGTTGCGCCAAGAGTGTCGCAATCGACATTCCCACATATCCCGTACCTGCTACTGCTATTTTCATATCAAGGGCCTAAAATATTTTACCAAAAATAATTCTACAAAAAGTCTTGAACAGAATAGTGACATCCATCCACCACGAACGATGACCCAAGTAGAACAAATCGTACTCCAAACGACTCAACATCTTGGCCATAGTATCCGTATATCCGTTATAAAGTGTTGCTGGAGATGTTACACCCGGGCGGATTTGATAGAGATAGACGTATCGTTTGTCATATTCCATAATTTGGTCAATATAGAATTTTCGTTCAGGACGAGGGCCTACAAACGACATATCTCCAATAAAAACATTGTAGAGTTGAGGCAATTCATCAAGGTGATGAGCGCGTATAAACCTGCCAATCTTTGTCAAACGCTTATCTTTTCCTCCGGTTTGAGTTAATTGAGGCCCCATCTTCTCGGCATCCATATGCATTGAACGAAATTTGTAGATATAGAAAGGCCTCCCAAAGCGTCCTATACGCTCTTGCTTATAAATAGCAGGTCCACCATCCTCCCTCCTTATCAACACGTAACATATCAGGAATAGAGGCGAAAACACAATCATCAGAACAAGAGCAGCAATGCAATCAAAAATTCGTTTAATGATTCGCGCAAACGAAGACATCGAATCGTAAATAAACTCATCCTTTGGCACCAGATCACTGACCGGAGTTTTAATTTGAAGCGGATCAATTATCTTAGACTGACTAATTTTGATAACCCATCTCTTATAATCTCCCTCTACAAATAGTTCTTGTAACTGCAATTGCATTCTGCTGCCATCCGTTGTACACTCGAATTGACACTGAATGCCCAACAGCCTTACTACATAATCGCTGACTACAGTACACGGTAATTGCAATCTATTAGAAAATGCCCTCAAGCAATCATACCCATTGCGTTTTACCAACAATCGCAATGCATAGGCAGAACGCCCGTATGCGACCCAAACCGCACTTTCGTCGTGGTAGTACATATTGATACAAGAGCCATCATTTAACGACTCATCATTCTGCACTCGTGAAATTTCAACTGGCAACATCTGTTAGTTTTTAGGTTAATTTGGTTTAGTTTTAGGTTGTGACGGTAGTCAAACGGACTCCGCCCATATTTTGATTCTGGTTCTTAGCGTAGTTTCATCCTCATCCCCTCATCACATACGCACGCGCATTAAGCGGGAGAAATAACCCTCAGTACATCGACAATTCGCATAGGTGCATACCTTGGGGGCTTTGGCAGTATATCAACGCATTGATTTATAGCGAGTTACCACCAAACAATTTGCAATAGCCGTCATTTTCCAAGGTTACAATCCGCAACCAATACGCGCCATTGACTTATAATACGAAACAAATATAGGGATAAAAACTCAAATCGGCAAATTAAAAACGCACTTTTTTCGCACATACGCGCGAAAAGTTTGCTTTTGGTCTGCTTGTTGCAACAGAGAGGGCAGAAATAGGTAAAAACAGTATGAAAAATTTCTTGACCTACGCCATTCCTGTCGTGCTCACTTTTGCCATCGGAATGCTGGGCGGATACCTCCAGGGCGACGCTTTAATCGAGTGGTATCCAATGTTGGAAAAGTCGCCATTGACACCTCCGGCAATAGTCTTTCCCATCGCTTGGGGCGTACTCTATCTGCTGATAGGTATATCGCTGGGTACTATGCTTGTAAGGGGTGATGTAAGTTTGGTGAAGCTGTGGCTCTTGCAACTTCTGCTAAACTTTCTGTGGAGTGTCTGTTTTTTCGCACTGCGAAGTCCGTTTCTCGGACTCGTTGTGATAATGGCACTCGATGTTACGGTCTTCGCCTACATCGTCTACGCCGCAGGCCGCAGAGTCGCCGCCGCACTACTCTTTGTACCCTATATGCTGTGGCTGATTTTCGCCACCTACCTGAACGGGTGGATCTATATAAACAACTAGTCGTGACACGCGTCACGACTAGTTGAGTGGCTGTTAGCTTTTTTTTTGATTTTGGTGTAAAATCTACCAATCAGAACAATTTTACACTAAATGAATATTATTAGACTATTTTTGTGCGTTGTGCAGCGGCGGAAAGCGGAGCATACTTTGAGGTATGTGAGCATTTACGCCGCAAGCAAGGTGCTAAAAGAGTCAATAAGATTCGTTTAGTACGGGAACCAGCGATTCGGCTCCGCCTTAAGATACTCATTATCCGGCTTGCGCTTGAAGTTGAGAGTAACTTTTGCACGCTTTTTACCTCCGGTGATGAGGTTAGTTACGGTAAATTCCACATTGTCGGCACCCTTTGGCAATGATATCTGTATAGCACCCATAGCACCAACTACGGCAGTTGCATTCTTGCCCCACTTCAACTCATAAGGGAATGAACATCTATTTGTGAGGGTAACGAGGGTACTCTTCTTGGTATCGCACTGATGCTCAATGGTTACGCTATTTTTGAAGAGATCAACGAGATACCCCTCCTTGCCGATAAGCCTGTTGCTCTGATAGGCAATGGTACGACCCGCAAAAAGAGCCTCTTTAATCGACTTCTCGTCGCACTTTTTGGCAAGGATGAGGGTCATATTGCGGTATGCACCATTGTTGTAGTAAGGGTAGAAACGCTCAGCCATTGTACCGTGACCATCCGAGTTCGAGATAGGTGCAAGACCATTGTTCATACAGTGTGGTACAAGCCAGCCCCAGAAGGCGTGACCATTACTGATCTCCGTACCTCTCACATAGCCCTTCTCGTACATCTCCTCGGCCAACGGAGTCATCTTGGTCTTGGTGTCGGGATTGCGCTTTGGGTGGTTTTGGAAGACGAATGCACCCTGATCTACCGCATTTTTGATAGCCTTGCGGATATCCGGATCGTATATTTTGTTGTTGTCCTGGGTGAAGATGGCATTGTAGTGGCCCTGATTGCGGGTAATCTCCACACCACGCACAACCAA
>JAEIGA010011553.1_pt1 | contig 13408 bp, 16 predicted proteins | sample 9270691 | NCBI WGS metagenome assembly JAEIGA01 (sample SAMN17057246, study PRJNA624740) | gut metagenome | biome: biome; isolation source: fecal sample | host: Bos grunniens | place: China: Xizang | collected 2019
GGTCGTCATATTCTGCTCGCCAATCTGAACAGAATAAACAAGTAGTATCTCTTTTCAAACCGGTTTTTACAACGGGTGCTACCAGATACTTCCCATCAACTATTGTCATTTCGGAATACATTCCCAAACTTCCCAAACATAAATAGCTGACACTATCGTCGATATAATTATTTATATCCCAATATGGAAGATAGACATGGTTTGGAAACTCATTACTCCAATAATAATACCACATTGTGGATATAAGTATACTGTCTCTACTTACCATATAAAAATCGGAAGGATAATAGGTTGGAGATTGTTCCGAACCCATGGGTGAAAATAGCGTATCCACCTTATTGGTAGCAAAATTATACTCTATAAGATGGTCGGCAGGAAATGTGTTATAAAAGAAAATTGAATTCTTATCGATATGTGGGACTGTTCTATAATCCTTTAGATAAGTATTATTTCTATTAATACATGTTTGCATAGTGCCTTGATAAAAATCGGCAGGGTAATAGAATTTGTCTTTTTGGCATGATGTCATTACTCCTGCCATAGCTACCGATAGTAGCACTGCTTTTGTTATTAATTTACTATTCTTCATTTTATATATTTTATTTATGTTCATCAATTCCGTTATTTGTTTTTGGCAATAATTCCGGTTGTTCCAACGTATTGATTAAAAAATCCGTTATTATTCCATATCTTTCTTTCGTATCTATATTATGAAAAATCACTATTACACCCATATTGTAGTTATAAGCCAATCTTGACATATTCTTGTAATCTTCATTGGACGTTATAGGTCCAAAGCATTTCTTTATGTTGTCTTTACGCACATTGTATGAGTAAAGTGTATATCTTTCTTCCTTTTCAAAATAATTATATACTTCGTCCTTATCCAGGCCAAGGCCAAGCTCCTGCACCATAGGCCAGAGGTCTTCTTTGGTTTTGGGCTCGAAAAGGGTTATATCGGTCTTAAGGCTGTCTGTAAGCGGATATTGCATTATGCATGCCACCCTTATATCGGTGCGGTGCTTGTATTGGTTATATAGTGCTGTTTGGCTGCATACCACATTGGCATATAGCATAAACATAATTGCAGGCAATATCATTTTCAAAACACTGTGTCGGTTCAAAATCATAATTATTTTTGTTTTATATTTAGAGCTTGTTCAAAATTATCCACTATATAGTTGTCATCGCAGTTGTCGCTGCAATAGATTGTAAGGTTGCCGGCAGTGGGGGTTTGAGCCACCGCACCGGGGTTGTAGAAAAATAGAATTATAGCGGCTGCTATTCCTATGCAGGCATACCGTGCAACGGGGCTGTGGAAAATAGTTTGTTTTGCCTTTTGGTTTTCCATAGCCAAAAGTTTTTTATGTATATCCACCCTTTGGGCATAGCAGTAACGCTCCATGGCCAACGAGCGAATAAGCAACTCGTCATCGGCATACTTTTCGGGCAAGGGTTGTGTATGCAGGAAGTATTTAAACAGAGTATCTATCTCTTCCTGTGTGCTATCGGCCGCATAAAATTTTGCCAACAGTTCATCTATTTTTCGTGTATCATTCATATATGTAATCTATTTAATCGTTTTGTTGCATTTTTCTCATTATGGTTCTCAGTTGTGCCATTGCCTGTGCATAATCCTTTTTCACCTTGGCTCGCGAAATACCTTTTTCCTCAGCCACATCGTCCACAGTCATTTTTTCCACAACATGCAGTATTACTATTTCTCTTTTGTCCTTATCAAGGGTGTCCATTGCTTTGTAGAGCATATCGCACATCTCTTCGTTGTAGATATTGTCATCAACATCGGCAAAAACATCGGCATTATTTGGAATTTCTTCCAAATAACAAGTTGATCTCGAATGCTTTTTTGCTTCTTTCCATATTTCCCGCTCAAGCACTGTTTTGGCATAAGCCACCGGGTTTTTTATCTTTGTTTTTGTAAGCCAAACGGCCACCAAAGTGTCTTGCACAAAATCCTTGGCATGCTCGTAATTTTTTACATAGCTCAAAGCACGCTTCAGAAGTTTTGATTGCTTGTCAAGTATGGGATCAATCTTCTGCTTGGATGATGATATATCGACCTTCGTGTGTTTACTCTTCATCTATAGATTAGTTCCTATTATCAATTGCTGTTCATAAAAACTATACATTCATCATATTATTTTATCATTCACAGCAATTTCTGTATACATAGAGTACCATTTGATAAAAATGGCTACTTTTTTTTGAAAAAAATTTCGTTCCTTCCCCCAAAAAAGATAATAATGGCAACTGCCAAAAACTACACGTTACATGAAATATTATCGTGATATAAAGGAAGTTTTGCGCGATTTGTGGAATTTTTAGAAGTTGCCTTAGTATCCTTCCGGATCTTCGATCGTTGAAGTATTAATCTCAGCTCGTTGAAATATTACCTCCCCAACGGCGTTGGGAAACCATATTGTCAATCATCGAATGTTATCAACTCTACATGCCGACATATACCTATTAATGGCGGCTTCTAATGGCAACTGCCAAAAAAATTACACAAAGCAACTGCAATGCAAAATACTTTTTCGCCAATAAGGGCGTTATATACAACATTATCGAACAAAAAAACAGAATTTATAAATGATGAGAAAGTTTATAGCAGCATTAATGGTATTGTCATCCACAATGGTTGGAAGCATACACGGACAGAGCATCAGAGCATTTGTATCGGCCGGTGGCAACCTGTCGCAGATAGATGGCGACGAAGTTTATGGTTTCAAAAAAGCGGGTTTCACCGGCAGCGTTGGAGCAATGGTACCGGTAAGCAAAAACGAGAAATGGCTGGTAAGCGTCGAGGCCAAATATGCACAATACGGGGCTTTTCAAGAGGGTTATCCCTACAGCTACAACGCCACACTGCCCTATGTGGAAGTGCCGGTGATGGCACACTTTGAGGATCCTATAGGGGGATGGACCTTCGGGTTGGGGGCTGTATATGGCCGACTGATGAACTACAAAGAAACGGCAGCTTGGGACCAAACTGGTGTAAGCACCGTAATAACCAACTTTGAAAAGAAACCTTACGATCGTAACGACCTGTCGTTTGTGGCCGACATACGCTTCAAGATATGGAAAAACCTAAAGTTTAACTTCCGCTACCAGCACTCGCTTATACCTACCAAAAAAGACTGGACTTTTACCTACAACAACAACACATGGACTCGCGATACCTACAACAGTGTACTTACCGCACGACTGATATGGGTGTTTAACGACAAAGATACATCAAAAAAGAAATCACGCAAAAAAAGATAACGGCCAAATGAAACGTATAGCAGTGTTTGCGGGATCGTTCGACCCCATTACCATAGGCCACGAATCGGTGGTAAGGAGGGCTTTGCCCCTATTTGACCATATAATAATAGCCATAGGCGAAAACACCCAAAAGAAATGTATGTACAGCCTTGAGCAACGAAAACAATGGATAGAAAAAACCTTTGCCGATACCGACAAGGTGACGGTGGATACATACAACATGCTTACGGTGGACTACTGCCGGCAAAAGAACGCCAAATACATACTGCGCGGCCTACGCAACGGTATAGATTTCCAATACGAACAGAACATTGCACTGATAAACTCTGAGATAGACCCGGAGATAGAAACGGTGTTTTTGCTTACCGAAGCCAAACATGCGGCCGTAAACTCGTCGGTGGTAAGGGAGCTGGTAACCTTTGGCGGCGATGCCAAACGCTTTGTTCCGCAATGTATACAGTGCGATTTCTAAGTTTTCAACATCAGCTATATGACACTTACACTACCTATAGCCATACTTCTGGTGGTATCGGGCCTGATAGTGGGGTTTATAAACACCCTTTCGGCCGGCGGTACCGCCATATCCATATCGCTATACCTTACGTTGGGTCTTCCCGTTGATGTGGTAAACGCCACCAACAGGGTGGGTGTGCTTATCCAATCTATATCGTCGGCAATAACCTACCACTCCAAAAAGGTACTGGACTACAAGAAGGCACTGCTGCTGGCCATACCTACCACCATAGGAGCCTTTGCCGGTGCCAATATGGCGGTGCAAGTAACCGAAACAGTAATACGCTACACCCTGCTGGGGGTACTGCTAATGATGACAATATTCCTATTCTACAAACCCGAAAAGCTGGAAACAGACAGTGCAGGCTACACCAAAGGCCTTACAGCAAAACAAATAATTATATATCTGCTTATAGGATTATACGGTGGATTTATACAGGTAGGTACAGGTTTTTTCCTTATAATGGCCGGAGTAAGCTGCGTGGGCTACAACCTGGTGCGCACCAACGCCTCCAAGGTATTTATAATGCTTATATACACAGTGGTATCCATACTGGTGTTTGCCCAAAAGGGAATAATACGTTGGGACTATGGTTTGCTACACGGCATAGGGTGTGTGGCTGGGTCTGTAACAGGCACACTGCTGGGTGTAAAGAAAGGTTCGGGATTTGTAAAATGGGTATCGGTAGGCGTAATAGTACTTACAATACTTATACTGTTTAATATCATTGATTTAAAACACTTGTTGAACTTCATGCTTTGACCGCCGCACAACAGAGATGAAAAAAACATATAGCTAATAACCAATATATAAAAAATAAAACGTATATTTGCAACGTAAATAAGAAATAAATAATAATATAAATAATAGAATATGAGAAAGATATTGGCAATTATAGCAATTGCATTGGTAAGCCAAACAGTGGCTTTTGGCCAAAAAGCAAAAGATGTGTCGGAAAAAGAAGTTCCAGAACGTTTTGTAAAGGATTTCCAAAAACGCTACCCCGAAGCAAAGGCAGCAAAATGGTCCCAATTGGATTCGCTAATCTACGATGTAAATTTTGAAAACAACACAATGGATATGTTGTTGCGTTTTTCAAACAAAGGTGTTGAAACCTACTGGAATGTAGATATGAAATATGCACCTGCAAAAATCAAAACATACATCGAAGAAAAATATCCGAAATACAAACTGCAAAAAGTAAGCATTGTGGATATACGCAACAAAAAGACTTACAGAGCAGATATAAACAAAAAATTCCTATTCTGGACCAAAGATGCCAAAGTGTTGAACTTTGAAATTGATGGTAAATTTATAGACGAACAAGCAAAAAATTAATAATAATATAGGTTTTTGATACCACAAAAGGAAAGCCCCACAACCGGAGGCTTTCCTTTTTTATATAGGCAATTTATAAATTGCTTTGCAAGTAATTTGCGTAATGCTTCCTTAGCTAATGTTGCTATAGCTCAAAAATAGCTAATAATGGATTTTGCTCTTTGGCCGTCTAACAGCAACTTCCTTTTTTTTATTGAGCAAGACTATACAATTGAAAAACTTGCCATATCTCATTTGAGCAACAGTATGGCGTTGGATACCTTACGCTCGCCTTCGTGGTCGTAGCGGCCATTGTCGGACGGATAGTTGACCACTCCACGCCCCCTTACAAAACATGTGGACGACCCTCCGCCATCCATATTAAGCACAGACACACATCCTAGCCACTTCATGGTGGAGCACAGATCGTTCAACGACATACCTTCGGCAATGGCAAAACGGCCATCCACCACCACCAGCAGCACAGTACCATCGGCCTTTATGCCAATAGCAGTCCTATTATGACGGTGGGTTACAAAAGTACGATCCTTTCGCATTGGAAACCTATAGCCGTCAAGCATAAGCAGCGGACCGCCGGTCATAATGTCGGAATATGACAATGAGTCCTCCCACACTCGCAAACTATCGGTCTGCAATATGATAGGTTTTCCATTATCCAAAACCAATGTTCCATATTGATAATATTTACGGTATGGTGTGTTCTTATTGGTGTTTACACCCACTTTTTTGCCATCGACCTTCAGATAACAAATCGGATTGTGATGCTTCATATCAAAAAACGAACCGTTTATAGCCACCACAGCACCTCGTTGCAGTGCCATAGCCGAAGTGTAGTTGCACTTAGTACCGTAAGCAAACGCAAACTTGGCCATAGCCTCCGGCTTAACTTCTACCACACATATATGCTGATTAGAACCTAGATAGGACTTTTGGGAAAACGAAACTTCTTTGAAAACAATACCTTTTTCAACAGTATCAATCTGCCAATTGGCATTGAGTAGCAACACCGAATCGTTGTTACACCATGCCCATGGGCAAACAACTACAATGCAACAAACAAATAAAATAAACCTTTTCATACAAATAAATAAAAAATAGAAGCCGAATTTAAAAATAAATCCGGCTTCAATATCACAAACAAATATTACGTTACAATGTATTCAAACACAAAGTTACATTATTTTCAATACGTTTTTCTATATCATTTTCATCGGCAGCTTTCACAAACTTTTCACCTACTATACATTCATATAATTCGATGTATCTCTCCGACACTTGGCTTATAAATTCGTCTGTCATCTCCGGAACCTTTTGTCCTTCCTTGCCTTGGAATCCGTTTTCCATCAGCCATTCGCGTACAAACTCCTTGGACAACTGACGTTGTTTTTCGCCCTTATTCAAACGTTCTTCGTAACCTTCAGCATAGAAATAACGCGACGAGTCAGGAGTATGAATTTCATCAATAAGGAAAATCTTGCCATCGGCCTTTCCAAACTCATACTTGGTATCAACCAATATCAGACCTTGTTTGGCTGCTATCTCGGTGCCACGTTGGAAAAGAGCGTATGTATATTTTTCCAATTGTTCGTAATCTTCCTTCGACACCAAACCTTGTGCAATAATCTCTTCCTTCGAAATATTTTCGTCATGACCTTCGTCGGCCTTTGTTGTAGGAGTAATTATAGGCGAAGGGAACTTTTGGTTTTCCACCATACCTTCGGGCAAAGCCACACCACACAACGTGCGCTTACCGGCTTTATACTCGCGCCACGAACTGCCGGCCAAATAGCCACGTACCACCATCTCTACCTTGAAAGGCTCACAACAACGACCCACTGTAACCATAGGATCTGGAGTAGATATTTTCCAATTGGGAACTATATCGGCAGTAGCATCCAAAAAATTTGCTGCTATCTGATTCAACACCTGTCCTTTGAAAGGAATACCTTTGGGCAAAACAACATCGAACGCCGATATACGGTCCGACACTACCATTGCCAAATATTTATCATCTATATTATAAACATCGCGAACTTTTCCTTCGTACAAACTTTTTTGCTTAGGAAAACGAAAATTTGTTTTTACAAGAGCTTTCATTTCTTACTTAATTAATTTATTACTATTCTGTTTTCTTGAAGAAAGTGAAATTTACTTTGCCATACTTCCTGTGTTGCCAAAAACATGGATGATTCTCAAAGGAATGTTCCTTCGAATGCTCCAATATAAATACGCCACCATCGGCAAGCATCTGCTTTTCGAATATAAGATCGGGCAATGTGGGCAAATCTTCCAACTGATAAGGCGGATCGGCAAAGATAACATCAAACTTCTTATATGCCCGCTTAATCAAATCAAAAACATCGGAACGCACAACATGAAGGTTGTTTACTCCAAATTGCAATGCCGACTTTTTGATAAAATCCGTACATTTTGAATTTATTTCTATAGCAGTAACTTCTTTTACACCTCTGGAAATAAACTCGAACGACACGGCACCTGTTCCCGAAAACAAATCCAATACCGATAGCTCTTCGTAGTCCAAAATATTGTTTAAAATATTGAACAAACCTTCGCGAGCCATATCGGTAGTAGGTCTCACGGGCAGATTCTCTGTCGGATTTAATCGACGGCCCTTTAATATCCCGGTTATTATACGCATGATATTATCTCAAAAGCATGGAATATTGATACAACGGTATCTTGTACATTTCGTTGTCGGCAAAGGCCACCTTCAAACCTGTATAAAGATTAACTTTCGGGAAGAATCTCTCCATACTTTCAAACATATCTCTATCAACCTTGCCCGAGATGAAAAGTTCCAAATTTGCTTGATTTAGATTCAAATTGTTTATCGCCAACAAAGTAAAATATGCAATATCCAACTTATCGTCATATTTGAATGTATTGCTAAACAAGAATGTTTTATTGCTAAAAATTGCTACATCAAACTCCTTCTTGCGAACATACACTTCTACCATTGTCTTCATTCTACTTCTTTCTAAAAGAGGTGTTTCCAACATTTTAGAGTGTTGGCTTTTAACCTTTATACCCGGTATAGCCACCTTAAATGCCGATACTATTGTATCCAAATATGCAAATACAGAGTATGCTTCCAACCTTTCGGAATAACAATGAAAAACAGTTTCTTTCACCTCCAAAGGCGACAACACTTTAAAATACTCACGAGTGTGCTTAGCATCAAAAAGCGACTCGGGTATCCAAGTAGATTTATTCGACGAAACAATCAATTCCGTCTCGTCCATCAATGCATATTCTATATTAAGATCAGCAAACACTTGCTTGATCATAACTATTATCTGAGACAATGTTTCGGGAAACACACAAGTAATATCGCCAAAAGCAAACATCTTGTTCGTCTCATTGATAATAGTAAAAGAAAATCCATTTGTTTCTAAACAAATGGATAATTTCTTCTGACAATCAGAGGTTTTAAGTCCCTCTGATATAATCTGGTTATTTATATAATAAGATACCATATATCAATTTTATTCAAAATTACCATCAGTGATAGGATTGTCGAAATCACCAACTTTCCAACCCGGATATCTATTAGCTTGTTCCAATTCAGCAATCTTATTACGAACATCTTGCTCGTCTAAGTCGGCCAACAATACCGAAAGGTGAACTTTTACTTCGAATACAGGTACATCAAAACCGCTCTTTTCTACAAAACGAGAACGCATTTCAAATGTTTTATTGTCGGTGTAAGGAACATACTTCAATTTACTTAATTGTTCATCGGTCAATGCTGTTTTACCTTCTTCACGCATCTTTTCCAACGGATTCATAAACACTGTATCACGACGTATTATTCCTTTTTTCAAAGCCTCAGCTTCTGTCATTTCATCAGGAACATTTCCATATTTCTTTACAACAGGCAACTTACCCTCTTTAAGTCCAAGAACCAACGAATCAATATCGCTAGCATAACGACCGTAAGTCATCTTGTAAGTTTCTTGTAAATTTCTGATTTCTTTCAATTTTACTACTACGGCATCTCTTCTCAAGATATATTCGTTATCGAAACGAACCGGTTTCATAATGCTATTATATAGTAGAACTATTAAGACTACTATGACAACAGCCAAAGCAACTTGAAGTATTTTACTGGTTTTCATTTTGTAATATGTATTTTTTCTTATTGTTTATTGTTTCTTTTAAGTTTGCAAATATACACAGTTTTTTTCAATCTGAAAAACATATTTCAATTTTTCTCTATTCATTTATTCAAACAATGTGATTTTCAATATCGAAAAAAAATATTTTATTTTTATTTTACAAAGCCCGAACAAGTATATTTATGGCTTTTTTCAAACCATTGTTTGCTGTTTTAGCACTATATTTCCGCATCTTTCTCTAGCAATTTTGTATAAAACGCAATCAATTTTTTTGTCAGCAAATCGTTGTTATAGTGTGTTGCCACCAAATCGTAAGCATTCTTACCAACTTGAGTACAAAAGTCATCATCGTCCAAACAACGTTTTATTTGCTTCACAAACTCGTTGGGAGTATCAGCTATCAATATATTTTCATCATTTGTATAGTCTATTCCTTCTGCACCAATAGTAGTGGATATCACTGTTTTTCCTACCGACATCGCCTCTATAATCTTAACCCTTATTCCACTTCCAGAAAGCAATGGCACTATATTTATCTTCTTACTTTCGATAAAATACATTGCATCGGGCACCTCTCCTACAATCGAAACATTTGGATAATTGGCATTAAGTAGTACTTCCGGCATCTTTCTTCCGGCCAAATACAAACGAGCCTTAGGTATTTCGGCATGAATCTTAGGCCATACATCATTTAAGAACCAATTGACCGCTTCCAAATTAGGCATCCAATCCATAGAACCAATATGAAACAAAGAACAAGGTTCTTCATCTACATTATCCATAGTATCGGGAGATATTATACCAAATGGTATAGATACCACCGGCTTTCTACATCCATTGGCTATAAAATAATCCGCATCCTTTTGAGTAATACACGCTATACCATCATACTTACCAATATTTTCCAACTCATAAACCCTCAAAGCTAACGATAATCGTTTGAAATACCACTTTTTGAAAATATTCTTTGTACATCGAGCTATACGTTGCCAAATAAGATGCTCCACATTATGCGACCGTAATACAACTTTTGCTTTGGAATACTTCTTTATCAGAGGTAAATACGGTGTCAGAAAAATACTTTCGACATGCACAATATCAAATGTTTCGTTTTTTAATATCGAAGCCAATTTTTTGGTAAATTCCTGACTCTCGTAACGTTTTACATTGTAAGACTCTCCGGTAAGCAACGCCACTGATGCATCAAGCACTTTTACATTCAAATCTACATAAACCGATTCGAATTGTGTTTTTTCTAAATAGTCTTCAGACAACAAATCTTTTTTTACAGGATGCTTATCAGAACATACCGACAATACTTTCACCGAACATTTTTCGCCTATCAACCCCTGCGTGATGCTATTCATGGCTATTGTTCCACCATCAATGGGAGGATAAGGTGGTTTGTTGCAAAGCTGTAATATCTTCATTTATTTTTGTTTTAGATTTATCTTCTCAATAAGTATTTTTGCTATATCAACATTTTTAGGACAATATACCATCAATCACAAAATAATATACCATTACGTTGACAACAATATACCATAGTTTTCTATAAAATAAATTATCGGATTTCTTGTTTTTTCTTTGAACGAACAAATATCCTTAATATCATTTTTCTCCAAGTACCTTTATCAAAAACCGATGAATCGGTTGTAGCCTTCAATGTTAAAAAGATCCCCAATGGCAACATCGCCACCGTAGAAATCCACATACCATAAGGAGGTAAAGCCACTTCGCGTATAGCCTTTATACAAATCGTATTAATGACATAATATAACACAAAAAATATTACCGATGCCACAAGCGGCAAACCCAAGCCTCCTTTTCGAACTATCGAACCAAACGGTGCTCCGATAAGGAAAAGCACAAAACAAGCTACAGACAAAGTAAATTTTTGATGCCACTCTATACCATGCCTATTGATATACTCTTGATCGTTTTGCAATATCTGTGAATACATAGTAATTTCCTCATTTATAGTTCTTGCCGAATATAAAGCCCTGCGTTGAATCTCTTTCTGCTTTCGCGGGGATAATTTATCTATCTGTACAATATACTCACTGTCCGAAACATCTTTCCCCATCATCACTTCGTCTTGCAAGTTTGATATCGGAAAATAACTATTCACAACATTCTCATATTCCTTTATCTTTGCTTCTCTATTGAGCTTCAACGTATCTATAGTTTCATCAAGTTGACGTATATTCATCATCTGATAACTACCTTTAAAATATTCTTTATCCGATTTATTAAATGCAAAAGCCGACAAATCAAATTTCATAGTTTGTTCATCAAATTTCATCCTCGTCATAGGTCTTGAAACATAATTTTCAGCTTTTATATCCTCAACATACGAATAACCATCATATAAATCGAATATCAAAAACCTCTCGTCGGGCGTAACGGTCATTTTACCTCTATCGGCTATTGTTACACTTACATTGCCCATACCATCAGTATGGTCATAAATAATGATATTTTTGAGATTTTTATTTTCCTTATCCTTTTGATCTACACGAATCACATACCCATCTATACCAGAATAATATTCGCTCGGTTTTATATTCAAAGCAGGTTTTTTACGTGTTACATCATACAGAGTCATCTTATATTTAAGAACGGCTATAGGCATAACATTATTAGCAAAATAAAAAGCCATACCTGTAAGCATAAGCACCACTACAGCCATAGGCATCATAACTCTACGAATGGATATACCACCGGCTTTCATAGCAATAAGCTCATATTTTTCACCAAAGTTGCCCATAGTCATGATAGATGCAAACAATGTAGCTATAGGCAATGCCATAGGCACAAAGGTTGCAGAGGCATAGAACAGGAGTTGGGCTATTATCCAAAAGTCCAATCCTTTTCCGACCATATCATCAATATACTTCCACAAAAACTGCATAAGCAATACAAATACAGCCAATAGGAAAGTAAGTACCAATGGGCCTATAAAAGAACGCAATATAAGCTTATCTACTTGCTTCATTCACTAAAATTTACCATTAAGCCAACGAATCAAATCATTACCATTGGCAAAAATAAGCAATGCAAATAGTATCAACATACCCACCGTTTGGGCATATTCCAAAAATTTATCGCTTGGTTTGCGACGTGTTACCATCTCATACAATGTAAACATCATGTGGCCACCATCTAATCCCGGTATTGGTATTATATTCATAAATGCCAATATTATAGAAAGGAATGCTGTAAGAGTCCAAAATATCTCCCAATTCCAAACACTGGGGAATAAACTTCCAATAGAACCAAAACCTCCAAGCTGAGATATTCCTTCCTTGGTAAACAACAACTTCAAAGATTTCACATATGATCCCAATGTCTCTAATCCATTGTTTATACCAATAGGTATAGACTCGAAGAAACCATATTCTACAACATGTGTCTCGAATATTTCGGTTGGTTGCTTAAGGTAAGCACCTATCTTGGCTGTAGCATCCAATTGTACCGGCACACTCATAAGTTCACCACCTCTGTAGAAACCTACATTGATAGTCATATCTGCACATCCTGCCAATTTATCCATAAACTCTAAAGCTGTCACTGTTATGGTGTCATTCAACGATACTATACTATCACCCACCTGCATTCCGGCTTTCTCTGCTACAGAACCAGGAACAAAATCCTTTATCACAAATGGGAACCTTATCACGAATAGCTCATCTTCCGGATCATTGACAACAGCAAGTACATTTTTACGAAAATCGGCCGGCAAAAAAAATGTGGTATCGCTATTATTTCTCGTAACAGTAACACTTTTTGCCTTGTCAATAAGAAGATGTTCTACTAGGTCGGCCATCTCAACTACATTTTCACCATCAACAGCTACAACCAAGTCGCCATTTCTAAAACCATGCTCTTGCAACACCTCGGCATAGTCGAAACCCATTGTAGCGTTCTTGATAGGTAATTTAGCTTCGCCCCAACAGAACAGTACTGACACATAAAGAATCATTGCCACTACAAAGTTTACCAATACCCCACCTGATATTATCAACAATCGTTGCCAAGCTTTCTTGGAACGATACTCCCATGGTTGCGGGGTGCTTTCCATATCTTTGGAATCCTTAGTTTCATCTATCATCCCTGCTATATCACAATA
>JAEIGA010011554.1_pt1 | contig 13408 bp, 11 predicted proteins | sample 9270691 | NCBI WGS metagenome assembly JAEIGA01 (sample SAMN17057246, study PRJNA624740) | gut metagenome | biome: biome; isolation source: fecal sample | host: Bos grunniens | place: China: Xizang | collected 2019
ATTCAAGAACATCTTGGCAGAAACATAATCGGTCGTGATCGGAAGCTGGACAAATGAATTTCCAGCAAAGACTATCAGACCGATACGGTCATCACGAAGCTTGTCCACAAGTCTTGATATAGCAAGTTTCGCACGCTCGAGTCTGTTTGGAGAATAATCCTCCGCAAGCATGGAGTTGGACACGTCAAGGACTATCATGATCTCCGCGCCCTTTGTCTCATGTTCCTTAAGCTTCGCACCGATCTGCGGTCTTGCAAGACCGATGACGAAGAAGAAGAATCCTATCGAGAACAGCACCAGGCGCACCCAGGTCTTGGCCTTTGAATAAGAAGGCATGAGACGGCTCACCAGAGCCTCATCACCGAGCTTTCTGAGCCTGCGTCTTCTCAACTTGAGCACAACTGCCTGAATCAAGAAGAAGAACGGAATCAACAGGAGCAGAAGCAGATATTGTGCATGTGCAAAATTTAGCATGGCAACCTCCTTATTATAAACCAGTTGAACACAAGCTCAAGGAGTATGGCCAGCAAAGCCAGCAAGGCATACTGCACAAAGAGCTCCTTATATATAGGGAAGCTGTCCACAGTGGTACGGGCCTTCTCCATCTTGTTGATCTCGCTGTAGATCTCGGCAAGCTTGGTATTGTCCGTAGCTCTGAAATAACGTCCCCCTGTCGATTCTGCTATCTCTGCAAGCAGTGTTTCATCGATCTCGACCTTTACATTCTGCACCTCGACGCCCCATGGGGTCATCACCGGATAAGGCGCCATGCCTTCCTTTCCGACACCGATGGTATACACGCGAACCCCATATGTCTTGGCAATCTCTGCAGCCATCTGAGGTGAAATCTCTCCCCTGTTGTTGACACCATCGGTAAGAAGGATCACAACGCGGCTCTTCGCATCAGAATCCTTCATCCTTGCCACAGCCGTAGCAAGTCCGTTTCCGATAGCAGTACCGTCCTCAATCAGGTCTGTCTGCACCTCTTTCATGAGGTTTATCAGTGTGGCGCGGTCTGTAGTAAGCGGACACTGTGTGAAGCTTTCACCGGCGAAAACCACAATTCCCATACGGTCAGTAGGCCTCTGGGCTATGAATTCGATAGCGATGTCCTTGGACGCGCTGATTCGGTCAGGAGTAAGGTCACGGGCCAGCATGGATGTCGAAACGTCCATGGCAAGCACGATATCAATACCCTCTGTATCAACCCTTTCCATCTCCTCTGACGACCTTGGACGAGCAATGGCCACGATTATCATTGAAAGGGCGAAGATCCTGAGGATGAACGGAACATGACGAAGCATGGCCATGAAGGACCGGCCTCCTGCTGTCCATGGAACCGAGGTCGACACCCTGAAATGCGGATGTCTCTCGGAAATTTCAATATATATATAGTGCAATACCAGCAGAGCAGGTATCACAAGAAGCCATAACAGGTCTGGGTACTCAAAGAACATCACTCATTCCCTCCATCTTTAGCTGTCCCGGCCTCAGCAGACATCGCTCCAGCCTCTTCCTCAACTTCGGTCTGATAGGTTTCCGTAACGAAACGCACGGCTACAGGAAGTGCAGCAGCATTGTCCTCGTCTGAAGCGACATATTTCGCGAACTTCACAAAGTCAGCCCTGTCAAAAAGGTCCCTCATCTCCTGAAGAAGTTCCTTAGGAACATCAGCGGTCTTCATTTCATCAAAGATCTCGGCTGTGGTCATTTCCATGGCACCGATGCCGAATCTCTCAGAAATGTACTCTCTCAATGTATCGGTGACACCAGAGTAGAATGCCTTCTGCTTCTCCGGAACCCACATCTTGTTTCCACGATAGCTGTCAAGCTTTCTCAATGCCACGATATGCGCAGGGTCCTTATGTGCTGACGCAGGATCGTTCTTTCTGCGGTGCATTATGATCAGACATACGGAAAGTATGACAAGCAATGCGCAGATCCAAAAGAGAGCGAGCCACGGAAGCACCTCTCCGAATGTAACCGGATAACGGATCTGTCCTTTTATGTCATGCGGGACAAACGTTGCAGTATCGACAGGCATTGTCTTGACTTCCAGTCTCATAGGATCAAAGACCAGGGTGTCGAGTACACCGTCGGATGTCATCCTGCCCAACATGATCTGCGGAAGTTCATACAGGCCCTCCTCAAATGAGGATATGACCACGCTTCCCTTTATGTCCATAAGCCTCGGCTGATCCTTGCCCTGTTTTGTAACCTTCAGGGTATCCACCTTCCATGGAGAAAGGAACATCAGCCTGTAGTCCTGCTTTTCAGGGAGCTCTGGAAGAGCCAGCATCGTGCCTTCAAGCACATTCTTCAGCTCAAAGCCGTAGAGAAGCTGGTCCGCAACAAGCACGGAATCCCTCTCCTGCAGCTGCTGAAGGAAGGCTCCCTTGACCGGAATCATCCTGCCTTGCGGAAGCGCCTGCACAGTATCTGCCTCCTGCATACCCAAAGTATCCGTCTCCTGGGCGGACAAAGGAAGCATGCAGAAAAGCATCATTATGTATATCAATGCATTACGCATAAATACTATCTGTTTTTAAACAAGGTCATGAGCCCTTTGACATAATCCTCGTCAAGAGCAATGCTTACCTTGTCTACATTATATTTCATGAAAAGACGCGAAGAGGTCTGCTCAACATTCCGGAACCATTCCTCGTACGCCAGTCTCATCTTCCTGTCCGAAGTGTTCACCCATGCAGCCTTTCCTGTCTCGGAATCCTTGATATGGATGAGTCCCACATTCGGAATGTTTCTCTCGCGAGGGTCATAGACCTCGATCACCGAAAGGTCGTGCCTGTTGACAACCACCTTGAGGGCCTCCTCGTAACGCGGACTTCCGTCCTTGTTCACATCAAGCATGTCGGAAAGAAGGAAAGCAGCACATTTCTTCTTTATCGCATTGGTGAGGTAGCGCAACGCCTCAGAGATGTCCGTACCATCGGTAGATGGCTCAAACTCAATGATTTCACGTATGATATGAAGCAGATGGCTGCGGCCTTTTTTAGGCGGGATGAACTTCTCGACCTTGTCGCTGAAAAAGAGAGCTCCGACCTTGTCGTTGTTGATGATCGCCGAGAATGAAAGCACTGCGGCGATCTCGGCAAGCATGTCCTTCCTGCTTGTGCCGACTGTTCCGAAGAGTCTTGAGCGGCTGACATCGACCAAAAGCACAACGGTCAGTTCCCTCTCCTCCTCGAAGACCTTGACATACGGCGAACGCATGCGCGCAGTGACATTCCAGTCCATGTTGCGCACATCGTCTCCATACTGATACTCACGCACCTCGCTGAAGGCCATACCACGGCCCTTGAAGGCCGAATGGTATTCGCCGGCGAATATCTGATGCGAAAGAGCCCTGGTCTTGATCTCTATCTTCCTGACCTTCTTCAAAAGGTCGTTTGCACTCATTTCCCCCATCCTATGGAACCTCTACTGCGTTGATTATTTCAGAAATGATCTGATCCGTCGTAACATTCTCTGCCTCAGCTTCATATGTAAGGCCGATACGATGACGGAGCACCTCGTAGCATACCGCACGCACGTCCTCAGGAATCACATAACCCCTTCTCTTGATGAATGCATATGCCTTTGCTGCCATGGCAAGCGAAATGCTGGCACGTGGCGACGCACCGTATGAAATGAGGTTTGCGATCTTGCCGAGATTGTAGTCCTTCGGAGTTCTTGTCGCGTAAACGATATCCACGATATACCTTTCGATCTTCTCGTCCATGTACACATCCTTCACCACCTCACGAGCCCTTACGATATCCTCAGGCTTGAGAACAGGCTGAGCCTTAGGGAATTCTCCGCTGTTGTTCATGCGGATGATCCTGCGCTCCTCGTCCTTCTTCGGATAAGTCACGACAACCTTGAGCATGAATCGGTCGAGCTGGGCCTCCGGAAGCGGATATGTACCTTCCTGCTCGATAGGGTTCTGCGTTGCCATCACGAGGAAAGGCTGCGGAAGCGGGAATGTCTCGTCGCCGATTGTCACCTGGCGCTCCTGCATGGCCTCGAGAAGAGCCGACTGCACCTTCGCCGGAGAACGGTTGATCTCATCGGCAAGGACGAAATTAGCGAAGATCGGACCTTTCTTGATCTGGAACTGCTCGCTCTTCTGTGAGTAGATGAGAGTACCGAGCACGTCCGCAGGAAGAAGGTCCGGAGTAAACTGTATACGGCTGAACTTTGAATCCACAGCCTGAGACAATGTGTTGATTGCCAAAGTCTTGGCCAATCCCGGCACACCCTCAAGCAAGATATGTCCATTGGCAAGGAGACCGATCAGAAGGTTCTCCACGAGGTGTTTCTGGCCTACGATGACCTTGTTCATCTCCATCGTAAGTATATCCACAAACGAGCTCTCCCTCTGGATGCGGTCGTTCAATTCTTTGATGTTTATGCTCTCCATAAATATGATTTTTGATATTTTTGCATTTTAAAACCTACAAATTTACTCATTTTTTGCAATATGCGATACATTATCAGGCTTTCATATGACGGCAGCGCCTTTTGCGGCTGGCAGATCCAAAATAACGACCGCACCGTACAGGGAGATCTGGAATCGGCTCTCAAGACCCTGACAGGCACCTACATACAAGTCACCGGAGCTGGCCGTACGGACACTGAAGTCAACGCCATTGACTATATCGCTCACTTCGAACTCCCTGACGAAGTCAGGATCGACGCGGCGCAAATTTGCTACAAATTAAATGCCATACTTCCAAAGGAAGTAGCTGTCCATGAGGTTTCAGTTGCTGAAGATGGATTTCATGCAAGATTTGACGCAAAATCCAGGGAATATCACTACTTCATCCACTTTGTCAAGGACCCTTTCTGCGAGAAATTCTCATACAGGATGCGTTACCCGCTCGACATGGAGAAAATGAATGAAGCGGCGGCATATCTTTTGGGGGAACACGACTTCAGCTGCTTCGAAAAGACGGGAGGAAACAATGCGACATCGATATGCACGATCACCGAAGCCGGCTGGTCGACATACCGTCCTACTCATGTCGGGCTGATGGGATTCCCCTACCGCGAAGGTGACTATATCGTATTCAGAATCAAGGCAAACCGTTTTCTGAGAAACATGGTCAGAGCCATAGTCGGATCGCTCGTCGAGGTAGGTCGAGGCAAGCGCGACCCGCAGTGGATAGCCGAACTCATCGCTAAAGGCAACAGGTCCGACGCAGGAAGTTCCGTACCTGGCAAGGCGCTCTTCTTCAGCGGTGCGGAATATTAGTATGATATTTACAAAAAACTTACTAACTTTAGGACTCATAATTAGTAACTTATAACCAAACATTGTACATGAAAAAGTTTTTCCTTTTCTGCGCTGCATGTCTCTTTGGAGCCGCTGCTTATGCGCAGAACCCTGTGACTTTCACAACAGACCAGGACCATCAGAACATGCTCCAGCAGCTTGGCATCAAGTCGATCAGGCGTGGATTCGACTCAGACCAATCAAGCCCGTATGCAGCTAACTATGACGAGAGCAAGGCTAACCCTTACCCTGAGATTCCTGAACTCATGAAGACAAATTCGGGCAAGAAGGTCAAGAATGCAAAACAGTGGTACGAGGTCCGCAGACCGGAGATCATCGAGGCCTTCGAAAGCGAGGTTTACGGCCGCCTTCCGGAAAACATTCCGTCCGTGACATGGACAATCACCGCACAGGAGATCGAGAATGTAGGAATGATGAGGGTGAAGGCAAAACAGCTTGTAGGACATGTGGACAATTCGGCTTGCCCGTCAATCAATGTGGACATCAAGATGGTAGTCGTGACTCCTGCTGATGCCAAAGGCCCGGTTCCGCTCCTGATGATGTTCGGACCGGCAAATCTTCCTAATCCGGTGAAGCCTGGAGCAGCAGACATGGAGATCATCAACAAGACTCTCCGCAGCCTCCTTGAGAGCGACCCACGCACAGCGGAACTCATGAAGAAATATCCGGCATGGCAGCCATTCGAACCAGCCAATCCTTTCGCAATGTTCAGCCGTATGGCACAGCGCGCTCCAGGTCAGGATCCTCCTTCTACTGAGCAGCTTATAGCCGCAGGTTGGGGTTATGCGATGATCGATCCGAGCAGCATCCAGGCAGACAACGGAGCCGGTCTGACACGTGGAATCATCGGCCTCGTAAACAAGGGCCAGCCACGCAAACCGGACGATTGGGGTTCACTCCGCGCATGGGCATGGGGAGCGGCACGAGGCCTCGACTATCTTGAGACAGACCCTGACGTCGACGCAAAGCATGTCGGTATCGAAGGTGTGTCAAGATATGGCAAGGCAGCCCTCGTGACACTTGCATTCGAGGAGCGTTTCGCAATGGGTCTCATCGGTTCTTCAGGAAAGGGAGGAGCAGCCCTCCACCGTCGTATTTTCGGAGAAGGTCTTGAGAACCTCACAGGTCCGGGAGAGTATCATTGGATGGCAGGAAACTATATCAAATACGCATCGGTGGAATCAAAGACCGGCGCTTGGACAGCAGATATGCTTCCTGTTGATTCTCACCAGCTTATCGCCCTTTGCGCACCACGTCTTGTGTTCATCAGCTACGGTATTCCTGAGCAGGGAGACGCCCTCTGGCTCGACCAGTACGGAAGCTGGCAGGCTACCATCGCGGCAGGCGAAGCATTCAAGCTTCTCGGCGCTACAGACCTCGGACTTTCAAACGATTACCGCAGCGAGCCGATGCCGCCATACAACACAAGCCTTCTTGAAGGCGACCTGGCATGGCGTCAGCATGACGGCGGCCACACAGATGCCCCTAACATGAAGTACTTCATCGAGTGGGCGACAAGAAAGATCGGATACGTTTATCAAAGATAAATTTCGTAGTCAGTTATTTTTTACGTATTTTTGCACGATTTCGCGCTTGGGCGAAACGAGACTTTAAAACGCTAATTAAAAAGAACGTAAAAATACTATGCTTTTCAATCTTTTACAGGCAGCCGTGGATACAACGGCGTATGCTCCTGCGGCAGCAGCGTCGCAGGAGATGAACTTTTCTCTCATCGAAATGGCCACAAAGGGTGGATGGCTCATGATCGTCCTTCTCGTACTCTCGATCATGGCGATCTACATCTTCGGAAACAAGTGGTGGCTCATCCGCAAGGCAGGCAAGATCGACAAGAACTTCATGAAGGACATCCACGACCTTATCCACGAGGGTAAGATCAAGTCGGCTCTCGCCCTCTGCCAGAAGTATGATTCACCGGTCGCAAGACTCGTGGAAAAGGGCATCGAGAGAATCGGAAGACCTCTTCCTGACATCCAGGCAGCCGTTGAGAACATGGGAAATGTAGAGGTTGCAAGGCTTGAGAAGAGTCTCCCAATGCTTGCCACCATCGCCGGAGGTGCCCCAATGATCGGATTCCTCGGTACTGTATCAGGTATGATCCAGGCATTCTTCAGAATGTCTACAGCAGGCAACAACATTGACATCACTCTCCTCTCCGGAGGTATCTACGAGGCCATGGTGACAACCGTAGGAGGTCTCTTCGTCGGTATCATCGCATACTTCGGATACAACTTCCTCACATCTCAGATCTCGAACCTCGTGTTCAAGATGGAGAGCACTACAATCGAGTTCATCGACATGCTTCACGAGCCTGCAGGCAGATAAGGAGACTGGGAAATGGCAATCAAAAGGACAACAAAGGTAGATTCCGGATTCTCGATGTCTTCGATGACCGACATCGTGTTCCTCCTGCTGATCTTCTTCCTGGTGACTTCTACGCTCATCAATCCTAACGCGTTGAAGCTTCTCCTCCCGAAGAGCACAGGACAGGTGTCAGCCAAGGCTACTGTAAGCGTTTCGATCAAGCACTGGCAGGATACAGACAATTTCTCGTACCATATCAACGGCGACGAGACACCGATAAGATTCGACCTCATCGAGGATGAGCTCATCGAGCTTCTTCAGAGCGAAGAGGACCCGACTTTCTCGATCTATGCAGACGAGACAGTTCCAATCAAGGAGGTCGTGGCAGTAATGAACATTGCAAAGAGAAACCACTACAAGGTGATAATGGCTACATCACCGGAATAAAAAGGCATATAAGCATTTATGGAGCAGTATCTTAGAGAACGTGAAAAACAGGCTAGAAGATCGAGGGTGACAGGTGCCGCCCTTACCGTATCTGCGCACCTGGTTCTCGTTGCCTGCTGCTTTTTCATGGGATTCACATACCTCGATCCTCCGCCACCGGAACAGGAGCAGATCCTGATAGAATTCGACGAGCCGGAGATCGAGAAGCCGAAACAGACCTGGGACGGTACAAGGCCGCAGGCCGTGGAACCGGATCCGCAGAAGGACATCAACCTTGTCCAGAGGTCTGAAGCACAGAACGAAGGCACGAAGAGCAATGAGGCTCCCGAAGCCACTGTGGACGAGTTCGGCGATGTAGATGTACCGGAGCCAAAGAGGGAGAAGGAGATAAACCGCAAGGCATTGTTCTCCGCAGCGAACAACAAGACTCAGAAAGACACGCTGGCTCCTCAGACAGCCCATGAGATAAGCGACGCCCTCAAGGCAGGACATGCCCAGGGCAACACCAAGACCGGAGAGACATCCGGGGAGCCTAACGCAAAGCTGGCTGGAAGAAGCGTGAACGGAACGCTCCCTAAGCCTTCATATGGAGTCCAGGCAGCAGGAAAAGTGGTTGTGGAAATATGGGTAGACCAGTATGGAACAGTACAGAAGGCCGTTGCAGGCGCGGAAGGAACGACAGTGACTGACAAGACCCTTTGGAATGAGGCACGAAAGGCAGCACTTGGAGCTCACTTCAACCTGAGTTCGGATGCGCCGGCCCTCCAGAAAGGTACCATTACCTACATATTCAAATTGGATTAAAGGCCTTCGGGCCATCATTGGCGTGAGCCAACATATTATTATTAAACATTAAAATTGCCATCAAGGCGCAAAACAATGGAAGACAACAGAAGAGGCGGCAATGGCCGCAGAGATGGCCGTAGAGAGTACGGTGACAGAAGAAATTCAAACAATGGTGAAAGAAGAAGCTTCAGCGGTAACGGCGAGAGACGCAGCTACGGCAGCGACAGGCCACGCAGATCATTCTCTGAAGGCGGTGAGAGAAAATCTTACGGCAACAACGAAAGAAGATCGTTCGGAGAAGGCGGAGAAAGAAGAAGCTTCAGCAACAACGGCGAGAGAAAGAGCTTTGGAGGTGACAGACCTCGCAGATCATTCTCTGAGGGCGGCGAAAGAAGATCGTCATTCTCAGGTGAGAGAAAGCAGTTCTCTGGCGAAAGAAAGTCATTCTCTGGTGAGAGAAGTTCATTCTCAGGCGAGAGAAGATCGTTCTCCGGTGAAAGAAGATCATTCGGAGAGAATTCAGAAAGAAGAAGCTTCAACAGCGACAGACCACGCAGATCGTTCTCTGAGGGTGGAGAAAGAAAGTCATTCTCAGGCGAGAGAAGAAGCTTCGGTGGAGACAGAAGACAGTCCGGCGGTTTCAGAAACACCGGCAAGAAAAGCTTCTACAAGAAGGATTTCAACTACTTCCGCGATGAGGACGAGAGCGGAATCAACAAGATGATAAGCAGAAGGCCGCAGCTCAACGACGACAGATACTCTGACAACGACATGGCTTCTGCTCCTATCAAGGAAGAGGTAAGACTCAACAAGTTCATCGCTAACTCAGGCGTATGTTCAAGAAGAGAGGCTGACAACTTCATCCTTGCTGGTGTTGTCACTGTAAACGGCGAGGTTGTTACCGAGCTCGGAACAAAGGTAAACATCAACACTGACGACATCCGTTTCAACGGAGAGAGACTCAAGGGTGAGGAGAAGGTTTACATCGTGATGAACAAGCCAAAGGGATATGTGACTACTGCAAGCGACCCTCATGCAGACAAGACCGTAATGGATCTTCTCAAGGGCTGCACTGCAAGAGTATTCCCTGTAGGACGTCTTGACAAGAACACTACCGGAGTGCTCATGTTCACAAACGATGGTGAGATCGCAGAGAAGCTTACTCATCCTTCATACGACAAGAAGAAGATCTACCAGGTATCTCTTGACGGCAAGCTCAAGAAGGAGGACTATGACAAGATCCTCAGCGGTATCGAGCTTCCAGACGGAATGATTGCAGCTGACGAGCTTGAGTATATCGAGGAGGATGACCACAGAAAGCTCGGCATCGAGATCCACTCAGGAAAGAACCGTATCGTAAGAAGAATCTTCGAGTCACTCGGATATGAGGTGAAGGCTCTCGACAGAGTATACTTCGCAGGACTTACAAAGAAGGGTCTCAAGAGAGGAGAGTGGAGATATCTTTCTGAGGGTGAGATCAACCTTCTCAAGATGGGTGCATATCTTTAATGGATTCTTCACTACGTTCAGAATGACAGCAGAGAACACCAACAAAAGACATCGCGCAGGATTTGTCAACATCATCGGTAACCCGAATGTTGGCAAATCTACGCTTATGAACGCCCTTGTAGGCGAGAAGCTTTCGATCGTTACTGCGAAGGCACAGACTACAAGACACAGGATCATGGGTATAGTCAACGGCGAGGACTATCAGATCGTATACTCCGACACTCCTGGTATCCTGAAGCCGAACTACAGGCTTCAGCAGAGTATGATGAACTTCGTGGACACCGCAATCGGTGACGCAGACATCATCCTCTATGTGACCGACACCGTGGAGAAGGGAGACAAGAATGATGAATACATCGCCAAGCTCCAGAAGGTCCAGTGTCCTGTGATACTCGTCATCAACAAGATCGACATAAGCAGCCAGGACCAGGTGCTCGAGCTGATGAAATGGTGGAAGGAGCAGATTCCGAACGCAATCATCTTCCCGGCATCGGCACAGGAGAAATTCAACCTCGATAACATATTCGACGCTATCGTCGAGAATCTCCCGGTTGCTCCGGCATGGTATGACAAGGACGTCTTTACAGACAAGAACCTGCGTTTCTTCGCTTCAGAGATCGTACGAGAGAAGATCTTCCTCAACTACAAGGAGGAGATTCCTTACAGCTGCGAAGTAGTGGTGGAGGAATTCAAGGAAGGCGCTGAAAGATATGATATCAGCGCTGTAATATATGTAATGCGCGACACACAGAAGGGCATCCTGATCGGAAAAGCCGGACAGTCGCTCAAGAAGGTGGGCACACAGGCCCGTATAGATATGGAGGACTTCTTCCAGAAGAAGGTCTTCCTTAGACTCTTCGTGAAGGTCGATCCAGACTGGAGGGAGAGCAAGAAGGAGCTGAGAAAATTCGGCTACGAATACTAATATATTAGAATAAGTGAGGTGATTTATGAGTTTTGATGACGTAGAACTCCCTGAGGAGGAACTCAATATCGGACAGGAAGCGGAGGATGAGGATCCGGTGGAAAGCGATCCCGGCAAATTCGGAAAGCTTTTCAGCGACAACAGCAGGAAGTACAAGCTTGCGAGGATGTTCAAGGACTGGTATATAGATTATGCCTCCTACACAGTCCTCTATAGAGCCGTGCCTCATCTGGTAGACGGCCTTAAACCGGTACAGAGGCGTGTTCTTCACGCAATGTGGCGTATCGACGACGGAAGCTACACAAAGGTGGCGAACATCGTCGGACAGGCCATGCAGTTCCACCCGCACGGAGATCAGTCCATCCTCGGAGCCCTCGTATGGATCGGCCAGAGAAACTATCTTGTCGACTGCCAGGGAAACTGGGGTAACATCCTTACCGGTGACGCCAATGCTGCTCCTCGATACATCGAGGCGCGTCTGAGCAAATTTGCCAAGGAGGTGATGTTCAATCCTAAGACCACAAACTGGATGACATCATACGACGGACGTAACCAGGAGCCGGTAGAGCTTCCTGTTAAGTTCCCTATCCTTCTTGCACAGGGTACGGAAGGTATCGGTACAGGATTCGCGTCTAAGATTCTCCCTCACAACTTCAATGAACTCATAGATGCTTCGGTCGCTGTTCTTGAGGGCAAGGACTTCGAGATCTTCCCTGACTTCCTTACGGGAGGAGCGGCAGACTGTTCGAAATACAGCAGCAAGAAGAAAGGTGGTAAGATAAAGGTACGCGCGAAGATCGAGAAGATCGACAAGAACACATTGGCGATCACCGAGCTTCCGTTCAGCAAGACCACTGACGCCGTAAAGGAGTCGATCATGGAGGCAAAGGAGGCTGGAAAGATCAAGATCAAGAAGATTGACGACCTCACAAGTGCCACTGCAAACATCCTGATCCATCTTCCGAACGATGTGTCACCGGACAAGACGATCGACGCACTCTATGCTTTCACTGCCTGCGAGGTTGCGATTACGCCAAACACATGCGTCATCCACGAAAACAAGCCTCAGGTGCTGAGTGTCAACGACATACTTCGTCACAGTACTCTCCACACACGCGACCTTCTCGGTCAGGAGCTGGCTATCAGACTCAGCGAGCTGGAGAACGAGTGGCACTACAACTCCCTTGAGAAGATCTTCTTCGAAAACAAGGTCTACAAGATTCTCGAGGGCGATGCGAAGACATGGGAAGATCAGCTTCAGGAGGTCTTCGAAAAGATGCTCACTTACCAGAAGTTCCTCAAGAGACCTGTCCTGATGGAAGACATCAACAGACTTGTCGAGAAGCCGGTAAGAAAGATTTCCAAGTTCGATACGAAGGCTGTTGATGAGAAGCTCAAGGGCATCGAGGCTGAGATGGAAGAGGTACAGAATCACCTTGACCACCTTACCCAGTACGCTATCAACTACTTCAAGAATCTCAAGAAGAAGTACGGCAAGGCATATCCAAGACTTACCGAGATCGTAGAGTTCGAGTCTATCGAATCCACTAAGGTCGTAAGCAACAATGCCAAGCTTTATGCCAACAAGGCAGAAGGATTCGTCGGCACAAACCTCAAGAAGGAGGACAATGCAGAATATATCTGCGACTGTTCTGACCTTTCAGAGATCATCGTCATCCACAATGACGGTAAATATGTCGTTACAAAGGTCAGCGAGAAGGCTTTCTTCGGAAAAGACATCCTTTACGTCGGCATCTTCAACAGGAACGACAGCAGAACGATCTACAATGTCATATACCGCGAAGGCAAGACTTCTCTCAGCTACGCAAAGAGATTTGCCGTTACAGGTGTGACACGTGACAAGGAATATGACATCACACAGGGAACTCCTGGTTCAAAGATCCTCTGGTTTACTGTAAACCACAATGGTGAGGCCGAAACAGTGAAGATATATCTGCGTCCACGTCCGAAGCTCAAGAAGCTCATCGATGAATATGACTTCTCGACACTCGGTATCAAGGGACGTGCTTCACGCGGAAATCTTGTATCGAAGAACCCTATCCAGAAGATCAACCTGAAATCCAAGGGCATTTCGACAATCGGAGGAAAGGACATCTGGTTCG
>JAEIGA010011555.1_pt1 | contig 13407 bp, 9 predicted proteins | sample 9270691 | NCBI WGS metagenome assembly JAEIGA01 (sample SAMN17057246, study PRJNA624740) | gut metagenome | biome: biome; isolation source: fecal sample | host: Bos grunniens | place: China: Xizang | collected 2019
ACTGTGCTTCTTGAGGCAGTTACACGTCCGGAAGAAGCTGTAGACGACTATATAGATCTTTCGACTGAGGCTTTCCTTGAGGACGAGGACTATGAGGGTATAGAGAACGGTGCTTTCGATGATGACGAGCCGGCGGCTCCAAAGGGAAGCAGCCCGTTGAATTTCTTCAGCTAGGATCCTATGGAAGAGGTAAGAATCGATAAATATCTTTGGGCGATCCGAGTATATAAGACCCGTACGGATGCGACGGATGCATGCAAAGGTGGCAAAGTGCGAGTCAACGGTCTTGATATAAAGCCCTCGAAGGCTGTCAAGGTGGGTGATACAATTACAGCTCGCAAGGGCGCCGTTGCATATACATATAAGGTTCTCCAGCTGGTTGACAAAAGGCAGGGCGCTAAACTCGTACCTGTCTATGCGGAAAATCTCACTCCAGAAGAAGAACTCGCGAAACTACGTGCACCGGTGGAGACCTTTTTCCTTAAGCGCGACAGAGGCGCGGGAAGACCTACCAAAAAGGACAGACGTCAGATGGACGATCTCTGGGACAATCTCAGTTTCGATGTGCCGGACGACATAGCAGAACGATTTGCATCAGACTTCGGTTTTGATGACGATGAGGAATAAAAAGAGTGACCATTGCCTGGCCCATGTGGACGCAGCAATGGTCACTTTCTTTATTTACTCTAACTATTTCTGGAAGTATCTCTTGAAGAGTCCCTGGAAGCCTGCGCCGTGACGAGCCTCGTCCTTGCACATCTCATGGACTGTGTCATGGATTGCGTCAAGGTTCTGCTGCTTTGCGAGTTTAGCGATGCGGAGCTTGTCCTCGCATGCACCCTGCTCTGCGAGCATTCTCTTCTCTACGTTGGTCTTGGTATCCCATACGCACTCTCCGAGGAGCTCTGCGAACTTCGCTGCGTGCTCAGCCTCTTCCCAAGCATATCTCTTGAATGCCTCTGCAATCTCAGGGTAACCCTCTCTGTCTGCCTGACGGCTCATTGCAAGGTACATTCCCACCTCTGAGCACTCTCCTGCGAAATGGTCGCGAAGGCCTTTGAGGATTTCAGGATCTACATTCTTTGCTGAACCGAGCTTGTGCTCGTCAGCCCATGCGAGGTCACCCTCAGTCTCTACGAGTTCTTCAAAGTTCTCTGGTCCTACGTGGCAGAGTGGGCACTCCTCAGGAGCTGTTTCACCTTCATGAATATAACCGCAAACAAGGCATCTGAATTTCTTAGTCATAGTAGTATAAATTTAAATTGTTAATATTTCTTTGTTTGTCTAATTTTGAACAATTCAAAACTAATCACAGTGCAAAGGTAGAGAAAAAATCGATACCTCCAAATCTTTTTCGAAAATTTTTGAAATTTTTTGAGTGGTGATTTGATTTTTCTTTTCTCTACTATTCTATTTAATGCTGTCATACCAGTTTATTCTAGTTTACGCTGCCTGATACTGTCTTGCCTGTTTGTTATCTACCATTCTATATAATAATGTCCTACCCGATTTTCGTTGTCTTCTGTAGGACGGTATAATTTAGGGAGTAATATATCAGTTTACACTTGTCATGTCGAGTACCGGTTCGACCAAACGAGAGACACTGTAACACGGGAAGGGCAGAGCAAGTTCTTGAGAGTAGCTTGTGCTGCCTGTCTAACAGGAATGTCATTTTTTTGTCCGGATTGGAAGCTTGATTCCGTACTGCAGGTTTGATTGCCGGACAGGAAGAGAAACTCGGATTCGGATTTTCGCGATTTTTCGGACTGGATAACTACGTTTGCATCAACAAAACAGCTGATATGTTGATCGAAATGTCCGTTTTCTGCAGAAATACAGGTAATAAAATCGCAAATTCGTTGATCGTAACCGGTGAACAGGCAGCACTGCTGGCTGCTAAAAGCCATAGCACAGTAGAGATACATCACTTCCTGCAGATAAATTGAACGAATGAAGCAGGATAGCCGGTAACGGAATGCGATAAAATTACTATATTGCATTAGTTTGATATGGTAAAGTGAAGTTGTGCCATGGTCTGGCAAAATGGAGGTTTACCTTTGCAATAAAATCAGAATGATGATGACGCCATTTTTAAAGCAGGTAGCAGATCACTATTATAGGATGGGGGATGTTTCGGGAAGGTGTTTCGTGTTTCCGAACAGACGCTCCATGGCATTTTTCCGTAAATATCTGTCGGAGGCCGTAAGAGACGGGGGAGGTACTCCTGTAATCGAACCGATGATGACAACAGTCAATGACTTCTTCTTCAGGACAGGAGGGATGGTGCAGGCTGACCGTGTGGCTCAGTTGCTCCAGCTGTATGAATGCTACAGGGCGCTGAATCCGAAGGCGGAACCGCTGGATGAGTTCGTGTTCTGGGGTGATGTCATCCTTGGAGACTTCAATGATGTGGACAAGTATTTCGTGGATCCGTATCAGCTGTTCACCAACGTGGCAGATTTCAAGCAGATCCAGGATACGTTCTCATATCTGACGGATACCCAGAGGAAGGCCATCGAGGGCTTCATAAGCCATTTCAGCGATGTTTCCGGCAAACTTACTGTTGAGCTGGATACGGACAACCCTGATGTGAAGGGACGTTTCCTTCTCATATGGAACATACTCTACGACCTTTATAAGTCCTTTAATGAAACTCTTGCATCAAAGGGACTTGCATATGAAGGAATGGTCTACAGGTCTTTGGCTGAGAAACTGAAGAAAGGTACCGTAGAGGATGTCTTCAAGGGTATATTCCCTGATGATATGACCTTTGTTTTCGTGGGACTGAACGCCTTGAACGAGTGCGAGAAGATCATGATGAGGAAGTTGAGGGATGCTTCGCGTGCAGAGTTCTGCTGGGACTATTCCGGAAAGATGATCAGCGACCCGCAGAACAGGTCGTCGTTGTTCATGGCAGAGAATGTTGTCGAGTTCCCTCAGGCTGCAGAATGGGACGGACAGAATTTGTCTGTTCCGACTGTAAATGTGGTGAGCGTGCCGTCTGCAATAGGTCAGGCAAAGCGTCTGCCGGATGTCCTTGCCGGAATGATGAGTGCCGACATGTCCGACACCGCTGTAGTGCTTCCGGATGAGTCCCTTCTTCTGTCTGTACTGAATGCCGTTCCGGAGCAGATCGACGATATCAATGTGACTATGGGATTGCCGATGACAGGCAGTCTTCTGTATTCGATGATGAACGATATTGCTTCCATCCAGCTTCATTGTGTGAACAGGAAGGGCGAGTGGATGTTCTACCACAAGCAGGTTTGGGATCTTTTCTCGAACGAACTTTTCAGGAATTCCATAGATGAGGAGTCTGCGAAAATCATCTCCGCCGTACGTGATTCCGCGAAATACTATATTCCTCAGAGCGAACTCTGCGGCACGCCGTTGCTTGATGCTGTATTCACTGTAGCGGTGAAGGATCCCAAGAGCAACAGCATGGAACAGATATGTTCGTTTGCGGAATATCAGAAGACCGTCATCAGGACCATCGCGCCGAGAGTGGCGGACAATCCGCAGCTGGCTCTCGAACTGGAATATGCAAAGGAATATTACAGGAGTGTCAATGTGCTGAAGGAAAACGGACTGGAGGTGATGCCTGTTACATATGTGCGCCTTCTTTCTCAGCTTCTTTCGTCTGTGTCCGTGCCGTTCAGAGGTGAACCTCTCAGGGGACTTCAGATTATGGGACCTCTTGAGATGCGTGCGCTGGATTTCCGCAATCTCATCATCCTTTCCGCTAACGAGGGAGTCTTCCCGCGCCGCAGCGTAAGTTCTTCGTTCGTTCCGCCGGAATTGAGAAAAGGCTTCGGTCTGCCGACATATGAGTATCAGGATGCAGTGTGGGCTTATTATTTCTATAGGGCGATCTCGAGAGCCGAGAATGTGTGGATGTTCGTGGACTCACGTACGGAGGGACTGAAATCCGGCGAAGAAAGCAGATATATAAAGCAGCTTGAGTACCATTTCGGTGTGAAGCTGAACAGATATGTGGTTAAGTTCGATACAATGTCAGCTGCTGGTGTTCCGGATATTGTCAAGACTGAAGAGGATATCGACAAGATAAAGGGTGCCACCTTGTCGGCTACGGCCCTGCAGAATTATCTTGCCTGCCCTGCAAAGTTCTACTATGGCACGGTGAAGGGTCTTAGGACCGAGGAGGAGGTGTCGGAGTCACTGGATTACGGAATGTTCGGAACTGTGTTCCACGATACGATGCGTGCTCTTTATACATCAGAAACAGCAATGTCGCCGGAGTTCACCTTCGACCGACAGCGAATCAACGAGAGAGAGCTTACTGATGTTCAGGACAGGATCACACGTGCGTATATACAGAGTTGGATCGACCGTAGGGATGATATCCGCAGGAAAGTCAAGGCTCTGATCATGGAGCAGCTCAAGTCGATCGAGGTCAGCGGAAGAAACCTGGTGGTGGCCGATGTGATCGTGGAATACGTCATCAAGACCCTGCAGCAGGACCTTCTGCTGCTTGAAAAGGCAGGAAAGGATTCCTTCGAGATTCTTGGCAGGGAACTGCCGGTGTTCGGAGAGTTCCACGGTCAGAAGTTCAAGGGCATCATTGACCGATTGGATTCGTTCGAGCCGTCACAGGCGAGGGTTGTGGACTACAAGACAGGAAAGGTTCTGAAGGATGACGAGGAAATTGACGATGGCAATGCTGCATCTATTGCAGAAGCGATATTCGCTCCTGAAGTGGCGGAACGTCCGAAGATCGCATTGCAGTTCTTCATGTACGACATGCTGTTGAAGGGATATGAGATATCCGAAGGAAGAGAAATCTACAACAGTGTGTATTCTACGGCAAGTCTGTTCAAGGATGAACCGAAGACAGTCAAGGTCAATCAGAAGTTCTATGATGCGGTGTCTGAGAAACTCAGGGCCTTGCTGGATGAGATGCGCAGTCCTGATGTGCCGTTCACGCGCACATGTGACGAGAAAACATGCACATACTGTGATTTCAAGACAATTTGTGGAAGATAGACTATGTTGAAGATAATGAAAGCATCGGCAGGCTCCGGTAAGACCTACAGCCTGACTAGAACATATATAAGCCTTTTGCTTCGCAACAAGGACCGTCATGCATACAGGCATATTCTCGCAGTGACTTTTACAAATAAGGCCACTGACGAGATGAAGAGCCGTATCCTGAAGGAACTGCATGTGATGGCTACAGATACGTCCAAGTCGGATTATCTCAAGGATTTCGTTCCTTCCATCTTCCCCTCGGAGCAGGAACTTCAGGAGAAGGCGAAGTCTGTGCTCCAGGATATCCTCCACGACTACAGTGCCTTTGCAGTAAGTACAATCGACAAGTTCTTCCAACAGACACTGAAGGCATTCTCCCGTGAGATCGGACAGTTCGCATCGTATCAGGTGGAGTTGGATAAGGATTCCCTTGTGGCGGAAAGTGTGGACAGGATTCTGGATTCGTTGACAGAGGACAGCGGAAGCCTTCTTACCTGGCTGACAGACAATGTGCTTGAGCAGATCGGACAGGGGGGACGCTACAGCATGGATGCCAATCTTCTGAATATGGCTCTCAGACTTAAATCCTCTCAGAGACAGGAACTTGTGGAGAAGGAGAAAATCGATGAGGATCAGGCGTACTCTATACAGAACCTGATAAATATCAGAAATACATGTCGTCAGATCATGTCGGATTTCATGAAGGAAGTGAAGGCGAAGGCGGCAAGGGTTTTGGGTATTCTCAGAGGTGCAGGCATCGAGCCGTCTGAAAGCAACCGCGGTTTTCTGAAGGTGCTGGATGTGTACAATGAACTGAAGGACGGAGAGGCGATAACCGCTCCGAAGGATACGTTCTTTGAAAAGGCAAAGTACAGTTCTCAATGGTTTGCGAAGTCAAAGTCGACAAAGTATCTGCAGTTGGTGTACCCGTTCATGGAGGCCCCTCTTGAGGATTTCTGTGCATTGTGGGACAAGGACTTTGCTGTGTATAATACTGCACGTATCCTTGACGGACAGATCTATGGTCTTGGTGTGGCTGGAGAACTGCGCAAGACCTTTGCGGAGCTGATGAGGGAGAAGAATGTCCTGTGCATCGATGATTCCAATACGATACTGAGAGATATAATCGACGGATCGGATGCTCCTTTCGTATATGAGAAGCTGGGTGTCCGTTTCGACCATTTCCTTCTGGATGAATTCCAGGATACTGCAAATGTGCAGTGGGAGAATTTCAGACCGCTTCTTAGTGAGAGTGATTCGCGTGGCGGGGAAAACCTCATTGTGGGAGATGTGAAGCAGAGTATCTACCGTTGGAGAGGTTCGGACTGGAAACTTCTGGATGAGAAGATTCCGAATGAGTTCCCTGATTTTAAGGAAGAAGTGCTGGATACAAATTACCGCAGTCTTCCGAATGTGGTGGATTTCAATAACAGGTTCTTTGCCTATTCCGCTGAGATTCTTGACAAGATTGCCGGATATGGCGAGGATGGCCCTATGCAGAGAATCTATTCCGATGTGGAACAGGAGGTTGCAAAGAAGGGTGAGGGAAGTGTCGAGTTGACATTCTGTCCTAAGGAGAGTGAACTTGAAGAGGTTCTCAAGGCCGTACAGAAGGCCAGGGAGGCCGGTGCGAGACTTTCGGATATTGCAGTTCTTGTCAGAAGTAACGGCTCCGGTTCCGATGTCGCTTCCTATCTGATAGACAATGGTATAGCAGTCATTACCGATGACTCGTTGAAGGTCAAGAGTTCCATAACTGTCAGGAGAATCGTGTCTCTGATGTCGTATGTGGACAATCCGGAGAATACTGTAAGTGGCTTCCTTGCTGACTCGTTGGATATTCCGGTTCCTCAGAACTGCAGCTCGCTTGTGGATATGGCGGAATCCTTGATCCGCAGTCTCAAGCAGAACAAGGAAGACGGATTCAGAGATGGTGAATCAGTATATGTGCAGTCATTCATGGATTATCTTCAGGCTTATGTGTCAACCAACGGAAACAGTCTCCGCGGATTCCTCAAATACTGGGAGGGAGAAAATCCGTCCATCGCTTCGCCGGCGTCCGGAGACAGTGTGAAGGTGATGACTATCCATAAGTCGAAAGGTCTGGATTTTCCGTATGTCATCATCCCGTTTGCAGAGAATATCACATTGTACAAGGCGGGAAACAGCTGGTGTGTGCCGATATTGTCGGACACGCCTCTCAAAGGTGTTGCGGAGGGCGTCTATGACGTTGTGCTTTCGCAGAATTCCGAGTCTACGCTTTTTGCGGAAGACTATCGCAAGGAACGTTTCCTGCAGCAGGTGGATAATATCAACATCCTTTATGTGGCCATGACAAGAGCCGCTCAGGGAATGCATATCATTGCAAAGACACCGTCATCAAAGTTCCTGACAGCCATGGGCGAAGGTCCTGTCAGTCAGTTCTCCGATTTCTCGCAGATTCTTTATTACTATGCAGCTGAAAGCGGTATGACCGTGACAAAGGAGGATGATTCCGCGCGCTTTACATTCGGAGAGATGCCGGATTTTGAGGCGTTGAGAAAGGCTGATGACGAGTGTGCGGAAGTGTTCCCGATGACGTGCGGATGCGAATATCCTTCCATCCCTCTCAATCCTCAGGTCGGTCTTTCCGAGACGGATGTCCGTGAGAGAGGAAGACTGAAGTTTTCTGCAGATTCGCTGGATTTCTTTTCAGAGGACGGGCAGGCTGGAGTGTCGGCTTCCAATCGAATAAAGGGAGTGGTGCTGCATGATGTGTTGTCTTCTACGGTGCTTCCGGAGGATCTGGATCAGGCGATAGCAAAGGCCGTGATGTCCGGAGAACTTACCTCTGCGGAAGCATCTGAGGCTCTGGACCTGCTGAAAGGACGAATCGCCGAGGTAGAAGGTCGCGGATGGTTCCCGAATGACAGAAGTGCCGTTCTGAACGAAGTAAGCATCATTGATACAGATGGTCAGGTGTATCGTCCGGACAGGGTGATGAAGGATGGCGGCAAGGTGATTATCGTTGATTACAAGTTCGGCGAACATTACAGGAAATATGAGCATCAGATGAACCGTTATGCCGACCTCTGGAGGAGGATGGGATATGCTGATGTTTCAGCCTACCTTTGGTATGTCCATACCGGAGAAATAGTTCAGGTCAGCGGAGGTTTTTAATGTTTCTGTTGGGAGAAATTCCGCAGTTTCTTATTATCTTTGTGGGTTGACAAAATGAGAGATATGGAAAACAAGGAAATGGATACGTGTAAACTGCTCTACAATACGGAGAGAGTGAAACTGTATATTCCGGAATACGGAAGAAATGTACAGAAGATGGTGGATTATATCAAGACCATCGAGGACAGGGAGAAGAGAAACGAGCAGGCGAAGGCAGTGATCAAGGTCATGGAGATTCTCAATCCGGCCGTCCATCTTCTTGAGGATTTCGAGCATAAGCTCTGGGACCATCTGTTCATCATTTCGGGTTTTGACCTTGATGTGGATGCTCCATATCCTATGCCCGCTCCGGAGAGTCTTAATGAGGTGCCAAGGCCGGTTCCTATCCAGAAGAAGCCTATCAAGGCATCGCATTACGGCAGAAATATCGAGAACATGCTGGATCTTATCGCCGCTCACGAGGAAGGTGAGGCGAAGGTAGCCATGATCCGTACGCTTGCGGGATATATGAAGCAGCAGTATCTGATCTGGAACAAGGACACGGTGTCGGACGAGACAATCTACAAGGATATGGAACTCCTTTCTGAAGGCAGAATAGTAATTCCAGAGGAACTGAAGACATCCAGGATCGAATTCAATCATCCGCATCAGCGCCAGGGCAACAACGGTCAGGGCAAGAAGAACGGAAACTTCAAGCAGAAGAACAATCAGAAGAATCGTAAGCAGCATAAATAGAGATGGCAAGAACTACAACAACAAAGAAGAAAGGGAAGCGTGAACGCTTCTCGTTCTTTTCTGGTATGACTCCTGAGAACAAATCGGCATTCTACAGATACTGTGGTCTTGCTGTAGCGGTGTTTGCTTTGTTTACGCTGGCATCGTTGGCGTCATATCTTTTTACATGGAAGGCAGATCAGAGCCTCTTGGCCCATCCTGATATGATCGAAAAGGGCGTGGATGTCTCCAATTGGGGTGGAAAGCTTGGCTACCGTTGGAGCGAGTTCCTTCTTGCGCGCTGTTTCGGACTCGGTAGCTTTGCATTGGTATTTCTCATGGGAGCAGTCGCTTTCAGACTTTATTTCTGGAACCGGAGCATAGGACTTCTGAGAACAGTATTCATAACTGTTTCCGGTGCATTCCTGGCTTCACTTGTGCTTTCGTACATTTCGCTTGTGTGCGGATTCGAAGGTCTGCTGGGTGGTGGAATCGGAGGTGATGCGGGATATGCCGTAGTGTCTGCTGCGACCAACCTGATAGGCCATTTTGCCACAGCTCTGCTTCTGATAGTACTGGTCGTGGCATTGCTTCTTGTTTCTAATAAGAAGTTCGCATATTGGTTTGCAGTGGATAAGGTCAAGGAGGTGGCAGATGGATCTCAGGAGGAGGCTGCTGAGGAGGATGATTCGGAAAGGATCGATCCGTATGAACCGATATCGATAGTCGACGAGCCTGTCTCTGAAGTGGAAACACCGGAGCATGTGGTGGAACCGGTTGTTGCAGAGGCTGCAGAGGTTGAACCCGAGAAGATTGAATCTGTTGCAGCTGCGCCTGTTGCAGAAACACAGGCCGGCGAGACTCCGCAGGAGAACACCGGCGTCGAGGTTGTTCAGGGCAACGAGATCATCACAGAGGTGACAGAAGATCTCCCTCCTTTCGACAACAGACTTGATCTTGAGCGTTTTGAGGCTCCGTCTCTTGACCTTCTCAAGGACTATGCGGACGGTCAGCATAAGGTGAGCCAGCAGGAACTTGACATCAATAACAACCGCATCCGCGCAACATTGATGAACTATAAGATCGATGTGGTAAAGGTTATGGCGGTTGTCGGTCCTACTGTGACTCTGTATAAGATATTCCCGGCTCCCGGCGTGCGTGTGGCATCGATCGAGACAGTTCATAGGGAGATTGCGATGGCATTGGGTGTGGACGGTGTCCGCGTGGTCATGCTTCCGGACAGTGTAGGTATCGAGGTGCCTAATGCAAGACCGTCGATTGTGCCTTTGAAGTACGTGCTGAACAGCGAGTCATTCCGTAACAGCGATGCGGAACTTCCTATCGCGATCGGATGTACAATCACTAAGGAGGTCAAGACATTTGATCTTACGGATGCTCCTCACTTGCTTGTCGCCGGTGCTACAAAGCAGGGTAAGTCGGTGGGACTCAACGTAATAATCTCATCACTTCTTTATTCGAAGCATCCTTCTGAACTCAAGTTCGTCTTCGTCGATCCGAAGATGGTGGAGTTTACGGCATACAACTCTCTCCTTAAACATTATCTTGCAGTACTGCCTATGGCGGCCAGTGAGGAGGAGGAAAAGAAGAATGCCATCATCAAGGACCCTAAGCAGGCCGAGCAGGTCCTCAATTCCCTCTGTATCGAGATGGATGAGAGATACAACCTTCTTGCCTCTGCCGGAGTCAACGATTTCAAGCTCTATAACGAGAAGTATAAGAACCGTCATCTCCTTCCTACAGATGGTCATAAGTTCCTGCCTTATCTTGTCGTCGTAATTGACGAGTATGCCGACCTCATCATGTCTGGCGGCGCAAATCAGGATGCAAAGAAAGCGGCCAAGAACATCGAAGCCTCGATCATCCGTCTTGCACAGAAGGGTAGAGCTGCCGGTATCCACGTGATCATCGCGACCCAACGTCCTTCCGTGAATGTGATCACCGGTCTCATCAAGGCAAACTTCCCTACACGAATTGCCTTCAGAGTGCTCTCAAGCACAGACTCGAGGACAATTCTTGACTCGAACGGAGCCGAGAACCTCATCGGTAAGGGTGATATGCTCTATTACGCGGGAGTCAAGATGGAACGAATCCAGTGTGCTCTTGTGAGCATGAATGAAATAACAAAGGTGACTAAGTTTATCGGAGACCAGTCCGGTTGGAAACAGTGCTACAGCACGCCGTACTATCTCCCTGTGCCTGAATCTCAGGATGGAGAGACCAGCGGCGGTACCATCGATATGCAGAACATCGACCCGATGTTTGAAGAGGCGGCGAGAATGGTCGTTACATCTCAGAGAGGTTCGACATCAGATCTTCAGAGACGTCTGGGCATGGGTTATGCAAGAGCGGGACGTGTGATGGATCAGCTTGAGGGCGCGGGAATTGTCGGTCCTCAGGAGGGATCGAAGCCAAGACAGGTGCTTGTGACCAACTTCGTCGAACTCGATGAGATCCTTTCACATTTTGTGAAATAAAATCTCCATACCATGAAACTTAGGCGTGTCCTGACTATATTGCTGATCCTTGTGCCGATGCTTTCCGCGTCAGCGCAAGGTCAGTCTCTTATAGACAGATTCTATGCGGGAACTGCTGATTCCTGCCTCGATATCTCATATTCATATTCTACCCGTATCTCCGGAATCCTGAACAACGGTCAGGGACATCTCTCCGCGCAGGGACTCATGTGGAGGGTAAAAGGCAATGGTGTCGAGATGTTCTGTGACGCCAGATCCCTCTGGATTATAGACAAGGAAATGAAGGAGGTTGTGATTGAACCGGCTGCAGATGAGAATTCACAGGAATGGCTTTCTAATCCTGCTGTAATATTCTCTCGTCTTGCAGCTAATTTCAAGGTTTCAGAATCTGTAGCATCTTCTGATGGAAAGGCTCTGATCTATGTCTTGAAACCTTTTGCCGAGAGCGACATAAGTTATTGCAATCTGGAACTTCTGAAATCCGACGCGTCTGTCAGAAGAGCCACTGTGGCCCTTTCTGACGGCACTCTGATAAAAATAGAGGTCAGCTCGATGAAGCTGACCCCTAAGGTTTCTGTAGAGGCTTTCAGGCCTCATATCGATTTTGATTCGTCTTGGATCCTGACGGATCTCAGATGATTACTTTCTGATACATCTTACTGATGCTCCGAATGACTCCTTGTCTGCAGTTCCGGTGTATACGTCCGGCTGATTGTAGATGAGGTATTTGTAGTAAGCCATTGCGTCATCAGTTTCCAGACTTGTTGCAGTCCAGAAGGTAGAATACTTGTAAGAACCGGTGAAGATATTTGATACAAGGTTGGCATAACCCACAGGGATTGCTGAAAATCCGCTGCTGTTTGTGATGTCTCCTACAGCAGGCCAGTACTCCCACATGATTTCACCGTTGAGTGATGCATCGCCCATCAGTGCTGAGGCCATGCTCTTGCTCCCTCCCATGTTTGCCTTCACATACTCCTCAAGAACTTTCCAGTCTTCAAGAGTAGGCAGTGTCCATCCTGTTCCAAGTGCCTCGCAGGCCTTGACTGCATCCTCATAATTGTAGTATCTTCCGAAAACTGTCGACATGACTTCCGAGTTTCTGAATCCTTCTCCGAATGCGTTCTCGGAGAGGTTGTTTGTAGTCCATGTCTGTGTTCCGATTGTTGCAACGAACTGGTCGTTAACCATTTCCGACGGGAATTCGATGCCTGTGATCGAACCGTTTCTACCTCCCTTCATGGTGGTAGTGTAAACGAACGCTGAGCTGTTTGAATATCCCTCCGCATATGCGTAGCAATACACTGTGTATGTCTGAAGCGTGTCGGAGAATGTGTGAGGATAGCTTGCAACTGTATAGGTTGTGTCGTATTTTGTCTGGCTTGGTGATATTCTCCAATAATAGTTCAGTTCGTCGCCGTCCGGATGCTCTACACCCTTGGCCACGAGAGTGTACTTCTGGCCAGGATTTATGAATTCAGGGACGCCTTCGATTACAAGTGTTCCGTCAAGGGTCGGTTTTGCTTTGCTTTCGTCATCATCTTTCTTGCACGACATGGAAAGGGCGGCAAACGCTGAAAGTATCAATATGAGTTTACGAAATGACATATTAAAATATTTTTACAATCCCGCAAAGATAATTATTTTTAATTGGAAAAACCGCTAACTTTGCGCAAATACTTTGCCTTATGAGGTTTTTTTCAATGGTTCGCGTAAAATTCACTGCGTTTCTCGTATGCCTTCTGGCCCTGTCTTGCACTCCGAAGGACAGGTATGTGGTGTTCTCCGGCTACGCGCAAGGCGGAACGTATTCGGTCAAGTTCAACATGAACGGACGTGATGGTATGATCTCGCATGATCTGCAGGAAATCAAGGATTCTGTCGATGCGATTCTGGCTGCCATTGATGCCTCTCTTTCCGGCTATAACAAGAACTCCATCCTGAGCCGTTTCAATGCAGGCGAGACCGTTGTGCCGGATTCGTATTTCATTGATATATACTGTTCTGCATACGATGTATATAATAGTACAGGGGCAGTTGTAGATGCTGC
>JAEIGA010011556.1_pt1 | contig 13407 bp, 19 predicted proteins | sample 9270691 | NCBI WGS metagenome assembly JAEIGA01 (sample SAMN17057246, study PRJNA624740) | gut metagenome | biome: biome; isolation source: fecal sample | host: Bos grunniens | place: China: Xizang | collected 2019
GATACTACATATATTGATGGTGGAAATATATACACAGGAACAATCACGGCTAATAAGATAACTGTATCTGACTTATCAGCTATATCCGCTAATATGGGTACAATAACAGCAGGTACACTTCAATCTGATAACTATGTTGCAGGCACAAGTGGTATGAAGCTAACACTATCAAATGGTGTTTGGGATAGTAAAAACTTCAAGATAGACGCTACAGGTGCTATCACAAGTACAGCAGGTACTATTGGTGGGTGGACTATTGATAGTGGCGAAATATATTGTCGTATAGAGGGAACCTCGAATACACAATCAGTATGGCTAGATGCAACACAAGGATGTATAAAAACTAGTGAATATCATACTTCTCAAGGCTATAATGTTAGCTCCGGTCTACAGATGGATAGTAGTATAACAATTACAACCATGTTAACTGATATAAACGATGATAGTTCTGGATATTGGCAACTTAATGATATTCGAGATAATCTTATACAGTTGAGTGATGGTAGAATTAGTAACGGACAATATGTCGATGTGCAACGAGTAAGTTTATCAGCAAGCACTCAAGGATATTATTTAGGTTTAAGAATAGAAACTAGTACAAATGATATAACTTATTATGATGTGGCAGGAATAACATCCGACAATTCTAATTTTGCAATAACTCTTCCTAATGTTAATATTAGCCCTGCAGGAGCAATCTCAACTACTAGCACTATTACATCTACAGGTCTTATAACAGCAAAAAACGGTGTTGATTCGTGGGGCAAACTTGAAGGAAACACTTTAAAAATCAATAATACAGGAGCGTCGTCATTTAATATTTTGGGTGGTGGTTCTATTGCAGGTGCTCTTGCCGTAGGAGGTAACATCACATCAAACAACAAGAAAGTCGTAGTAGATAACTATTCAAGTGGATTTATGGCATTTACTAATGATACAGCATCCGCAACTAGCGTTACTTCAAGCACAAGCAATAGATATAATTTAGCAAGTGTAACACTAACACCTGGAGTATATATTATAGAGTGTGTAGCAGAATGGAGAAGCAACTCCACAACAGGTTATAGAGATATTTGTCTTTCAACGACTTCACAGGGTGCTAAAATAGATAAATATTGTGAAAGCACAGTAGCACCTAGTTCAGCTTATGATAGACAGATATTTACATATACAACACACATCACATCTAATACAACATTCTATTTAACGGCACAGCAAAATAGCGGTAGTGCTATATCTACACTAGGTGGTATTAGAGCATTAAGAATAGGAAATAACTAATAGAAAGGAATGATATTTTATGAGAAATTTATTTGCGTGGGCAAGTATTGATGAGAACGGAAATGTTTCCGGAGGAAAAGCAGGCAATCAGACAGGAAAGGAACTCCGAGTTGATGATTATTATCAGTTCGGACAAGATAAATGCATCCGTTTCTGTGATAAAAAATACGGCAGACTTTGTGCAAAATATGCCAAAGGACTAGCAAAAAATAAAGCTATCGGATATGATCAGAGCCAAAGAATGACTTTATACTCACTAGCAGAGAAAAATGGTTGGAATTATTTCAGGCTAAAAAAAGCACTCAAGACCACAAAAGTAGAGTGTGATTGTAGTTCCTTTGCAAGCACAGTAATAAACCTTGCATACGGCAAAAGGCTGGTTGGATGTTGTACAACGGCAACTATCTGTAATGCTGTTAGGAAAACAGGCAGGTTTGGTGTTATGAAAATCTCCGAAGCTGAAAAGAAATGGCATAAAGGGGACATGCCTTTAAAAGAAGGTAAACATATTATCATAAATGTATAAATAAACAAGAGAAAGAGGGTAGCCAAACGGCTGCCCCCTTTTTTTAATTGCACTATTTTTTTATGAGCGGAAATGTCATTGAATTAGACATTTTTATTTTACCACAAAAAATTCCGACTACAATATTATAGCAGAAAATATCAAATTTGATTTGTATAAAAAATCACTTCCGGAGAGTAAAAAGTATAGCTGCAGAGTAAATGACCTTGTAATTTTCGATTTAAGGCTCTAAAATTTTTTAGTGGAACATTTATGCACCAACGCAATAAAAATTCAATAGAGCGAAGATTTCGAGCTCCTAGGGGTATTCCAGCATAGTATTTAAACATATAATTCCGGATATAAAGTATTACTAGTCTAGTATAATGGCTATAATTATGCATACAGACATTACTAAAAGCTAGCAATCTAACTATTCATACTTCAGATAAGATACCTAAAAGGATTTATTACTTGGTAACCCTTATTTTTTTTATTTTATGATTATGCTATTCTAGATTAGGGTAGTAATGTGGTTTACTATGAGTATGACTATATACATCCGTAAGACAGAATACTGGTATTGTTATATTCCATCATATCAATACCTTTACTGTAGTTTTTAGATGATAAACACTATAGTTTTTAGGAACTGATACAATATTGTTATATATACAAGTTGTATTATAACATATGTTATAGTTTTTAGTATATATTATATATATATAAATACAAATAAGTATATATAATATATTATTAGTGAAATATAGAGTGATATAATACATGTATTTACTAAAACAGGAATATATAATAACAGTATTAGTCATATACTGTCACAAAAAGGCCCTTTTAGACCGGAATTTTCCCTAAAACTTTCAATTTTCATAGCAGGATTTATCAAATTTTAGTTATCAATATTTGACATATTTGAGATAAAATCTACAAAATTTTTCTTTCCGGAATTGTTTAGTCGGAGATAATAGTCCATAATTCTATAAGCATTTTTATCTTGAGAGAACTCTGTCACAAGTTTAATCTTATCATTTGTGTCTATAAATTCTATAGCAGGATCTACACCTAACAATTCATCCGGAGTTACATTCAGCACATTGGCTATTTTTTGCAAGGTAGCTTTTGAAGGGGCAATATTCCCAGATAAGTAATGACTAATAGAAGATTCGGAAATATTAGCCTTATCAGCAAGCGCTCTGGCTGTCATTCCACTTCTAGCAAGTGCATCTAACAAATTGTTTCGGAATTTTTCTTTATTTATCATTGCCATAATCAATCACTCCCTTCGCATTTTTTCTTATGATAAGTATATCACAATAGCTGTTTGGTTTTCAAGATATTTGAAAAAAATTTGAAAAACTTTAAAAAAGTGATTGACTTTAATCAAGTTGAATGGTAAGATAACAGTAGCTTCTAGGAAGGGAGGTAATAAAAGTGGCAGCAAAGTGTGTTTACCGGAAACTTCGAGGAAGAATAATCGAATATTTCGGAAGTGCAGGCGGTATAGCAAGTGAATTAGGCATATCGCAAGCAATAGTGTCAATGAAATTAAATGGCATAACCCCTTTTAGCAAGCAAGACATGATTGATTGGGGAAATGTGCTGGACATACCAAAAGAAGAGTATGTCGATTATTTTTTTTGCGATGAACTTGCAAAACTTTAATTCAAGTATGCAAGTAATGAAAGAGAGGAAATGCAAAATGAAAAAAGTCAGAAAGGTTATTATCGGAACATTTACTTTTCTATTCGGAATTGCAGCTGTTGTTTCCGGAGCAATGTTGGACAGTAAAAGTATAATACCATCAATTATTTTCTTGGTATCAATGACATGGATAACATTGTTTGTATATGTGAACAACAATAAATAAGGAGATTGAATATGGGAAGCACTATTTTAACTTGTGTTCTGCTTGTGTGCATAACATTGATTGCACTAGCGGTTATCGGACAGATAAGCCAGAATGCACGGATTGAAAAACAGAATGAGAATTTAAGATTGCTTCTTGAGTTGAAAGAAGCGTACAAAGACTTGGGGGAATTAGACATTGAGAGAGATAAAGATAAAGAAACTGAAAATTGAAAACTTTAAAGGCATTAAGAAGCAAGAGATTGCTTTTAATGATAAAACAAGTATCTGTTCTGAAAATGGAAAAGGTAAATCTAGTATTGCAGATGCAATTTGTTGGTTGTTCTTTAATAAGAACAGTAATGATGTTAGCAAGTTCAATATTAGACCTTTAGACAAGAATAATGAGCAGATACAGGATGTAGTTGTTTATGTGCAAGCCACTTTAGAGATTGATGGAGAAGAAGTCGAAATCACTAAAACTCAAAAAAGAAGTGTGTCTGCAGGAAGGATGACTAATGAGAATGGTTATCTTGTAAACGGCTATCCAAAGACAGAAAAAGAATACAATTCGCTGATTGCAGATTTAGCACCGGAAAGTATTCTAAAAATCCTTATGTTACCTGCATATTTTACGGCTATGAAGTGGCAAGACCAAAGAAGTCTGCTTATGGAAATAGTCGAAACCGAAACAGACCTGGAATTGCTTGAGAAGTTTGGTGGCTATGATGAAATAAAAGATCTAATAGCCGAGGCAAGTCCAGAAGATGTTATTAAAAAGTACACTACCGACAAAAAAGAGATTGAAAAAGAAGTGCAGGAACTTCCGACAAGAATTGATGAGTTAGAAAGTCAATTCAAAGACTTTGATTATTCCCACGCAAAAGAACAACTAAAAGAATATGAAAAAATACTAGCAGACCACGAGTATGACAAACAAAAAGAAATGGAATTACAGTTTGAAATATCTGGTTATAAGCAGCAATTTGAACTCGATTATGAAAAGAAGAAACAGGAAATCGACAGAAAAAAAACTTTTCTTGCTAATAGATTATCAGAGGTTGAAATCAGAATTAAAAAACAGAATATAACAATACAAGATATAGAACTGTTTATAAACAAACTACAAAAAGAGATTGAGGCCTTAAAAAAAGAATATGAGGAAGTAAAAAGTCGAACATTCCCAAAAGAAAAATATGTATTCGATGAAAAATCAACTGTTTGTGCCTTATGTGGTAGGGAACTACCTGCAGAGCAGATAGATGACTTAAAGAAAAAGTGGGATGCAAAAGTAGAAAGAAGTCAGAAAGAATTTGACCGGAAAAAACAAGATGAAGTGGACTATATCAAGGAAATAGGAAACGCAAAATTCCTTAAAGCAAAAGAAGAGGAAGAAAAGCTTGAGAGTTATAGTGCTACATTGTCGGAATTGAATAAGGAAAGGGAAAGGACCTTAAAGGAAATATCGGAATTAGAAAAGGAATTAGACAAGCTAGAGAAACCTAACATTGAAGAAGATAAGACCTATAAGGAACTAATTGAAAAGCAACAATGTTTAGCCCGAAAGATTAAGGAAGCAGAACTTCCAAATGTGGATGAATTAAAAGCCACAATCTCAAACTATGGATCTGCAGAATTGAGAATAAAAAATCTAAAGGCTAGGCAGAAATGTGCAAGTCAGAATATTGCAGATGTTGAAAAAATTCTATTTTTGGTAGATAAGTTTGTCCGCCAGAAGCTAGAATACATCAGCAAGTCAATAAATGATTGCTTTGAAATGTGTGATTTTAAGCTGTTTGAGAAACAACTGAACGGTAATATCAAGGAAACATGCCAATGTATCGTGAATGGAGTGCCATATTCAGACCTAAACACAGCACATAAGATTTTAGTCGGACTAGACATTGTGAAAGCTTTTCAGAAACATTTTGATTTAAAAACTTTTATTTTACTGGACAATGCAGAATGCATAAATAGTTATTTAATACCGGACCTAAACTGTCAAATGATAGACTTTAGAGTTACGGAAGATAAAGAAATCACAATTAAATAGTAAACAGCTTGCCTGTTCAAGTGGTTGGTTTTTAATTCGTCCCTTTAGTGAAGGAGCGGAGCGGTTCTAAAATTTTGTTGTTTGTTTGTAATTTTTTTCTAGATCCTTTTAAAAACCTTAAAAAAATCATCCATATTGGAATATATATCCTTATTTATTTTATTAGTGATTATTACTAGTATCTCCTACTTGAACCGCCCTGCTTCTTGAGCAGGCAAGTAAAAAATAAAACAGAAAGGAATTAGACAAATATGAGTGAAAATGCTGTAGCAGAAAGAAATGATACAAGTGTAGTTACTTATGAAGCTAATGGAGAACAGATAAAACTGTCCCCGAGCATGATTAAGAAATACCTTGTTTCCGGAAATGGAAGGATAACAGATCAAGAGGCCGTAATGTTCATGACTTTATGCAAGTATCAAGGCCTTAACCCTTTTATAAGGGATGCATACTGTATCAAGTATTCAGACAGAGAGCCTGCAACAATGGTTGTCGGAAAAGATGTTTACACGAAGCGAGCCGAGAGAAATCCCAAATATAAGGGGATGGAAAACGGAATAATCGTAGTAAATAAGGATGGCCAGATGGAAGAGCGAAAAGGAAGCTTTTACATGAAAGGCGAAGAGATTGTAGGCGGATGGGCCAAAATCTACATTGATGGAAGAGAAGTTCCACAGTATGATAGCGTAGCTTTTGATGAATATGCAGGAAGAAAGAAAGATGGTTCACTTAACACTAACTGGAAAAATAAGCCAGGAACAATGATTGAAAAAGTGGCTATTATGCATGCTTTAAGAAATGCTTTTCCCAATGATTTTCAAGGACTTTATGTAGCAGAAGAAATGGGACTAGAAAGCATTCCAGAAGAAAAACATATTGATGTTAAGGAATTAAAAGAAGTTGTAGCAGAAGAAGTAGAAGAAAACGCAAATAAGGAAGAGTTTGTAGTAGATGCAGAGCCTGTTGAGGTGGTAGAGAATGAAGTTGAAAATTGCTAATACAGGAAGCTATGGAAATGGATATGTACTTGGCAATGATAATGAAGCTTTAATTTTAGAAGTCGGAGTAAAGTTTACTGAAATAAAACAGTTGTGTGACTTTCATATAAGCCATATAAACGGCATTTTAATCACACACAAACATTCCGACCATTATAAGTATTTTAACGAATACAAGGACTGTGGGATAGATACATTAAGGCCGTGGATAGACAATATATCGAGTAAAAAGTTCGGTAACTTTTATGTGCAGCCTTTTGAAGTCCCACATTGTAAGGATGTAAAGTGTTTTGGTTTTTATATAAACCATATAGACCTAAAAAGATGTTTATTTATAACAGATTGTGAGTATGTGCCTTTTGATTTTAAGCCACTACTAATAGACCACATAATAGTTGAGTGCAACTACTGTAGTGATTTAGTGTCGGAAAATGCAAGAAATGTTGAGCATAAATTGAAAGGGCATATGAGTTTAGAAACTTGTAAGGAATTTATAAGACATTGTAAAACTGATGATTTGAAAACAATTACTTTAATTCATTTAGGCAGATTTGCGGATGAGGAACGAATCTTGACCGAGATTAAGGAGATTGTTGGAAATAATGTAACTGTAAACATAGCCAAAAAAGGAATGACAATCGAGTTAGGAGGAAAAAATGAATAAGGTTTTTTTACTTGGAAATGTGGTAAGAGATCCACGAATTACTCACGCAAAGGATAACTTGACAATCGCTAATTTTACATTAGCCTGCAATAACTTTGGGAAATCAGATAAAGCGAATTTTCCGGAAGTAGTAGCTTTTGGCAAAACGGCACTCAATGTCGAGAAATATGTGAATAAAGGACAGAAATTAGCTGTGGATGGATATGTTAATACCAGTACCTATGAAAAGGACGGCAAGAAAATTTATACCACAAACATTGTAGCAAACAGTATTGAGTTTATAAGTGGGGAAAGCCATTTTAACGGAAAAGCAGGCGAAACATATGAGAATGTTTCTAACAATGCAGACAAAGACAGTTTTATGGATATTCCTGCAACAGAAGGCGATGATGAATTGCCATTTAATTAAGTGGGGGGAAGTATGGCAACAAGAGGAAGAAAACCAAAAAAGGAAAAAGAAAAAAAGCTGCAGATAAACTTTGGTTCTGATGAAGGCATTGTAATGAGAATTGCTGCAGACAGTAACCAATATGCAGGTAGACATGGAGTGTCAAGCTTTGAATTGCACGAGAAACTAGAAAAGGAGTTTGGATGTTGGTTATTACCTATACCTCTTCCATATGGGGACTATTGCGAATTGACACCGGATATGAGGGAAACAATTGAACGAAGAGGCAGAAATTATGTCAGAAAGATTGATTTTGTGAATGACATAAAGGTGTGTGTAGATCGTAAAAACTCTGTGGAAGAAATTGCAAATAACATTTGTGGTTCGACAAAAGAGCATGAAAGGTTTAGGAATGAGTTAATAAGGGCGCAGAAAGCTGGTTGCAAACTGTACATAGTGATTGAAAATCAAGAAAAGAAAATAAAGGGTTCAAATGTGACAAATCCATATATAAGCCATTTATCAGAAATGCATACCTGGAGAAATCCGAGATTGTTTCTCCGTGATAAGTTTGGCAAACAAAGATACCCATTGGCTGCACGAGGGATAACAGTACAGAAAGCAATGTACACCATGCAAAAGAAGTATGGAGTTAAGTTTTTATTTTGCAGACCGGAAGAAAGCGCAAAGTTAATTTTAGACATCCTACAAGGAAAATATGAGTAAAAGAGTAATTGCATTTATTTGCATTCTAACAGCCTTTTTGAGTACAAGTGATGTATCTGCAAGGGTAGTAAGAGAAAGTCTTGGAGAAGTGACAATATCGGCTTATAGCCCATACTGTAATACACCTGCAGGGACAAGGAATACGGCAACAGGGAAAATAGCAACGGCAAGACATACAATAGCCGTTGATGCAAACAATCCTATAGTTCCTGTGGGGAGTAATGTTGAGATTGACGGCATTATTTACACAGTAGAAGATAGAGGCGGTTTTGGTAAGTATGGCAGGGACTTTGACATATTTATGGACACCGAAGAAGAGGCTAATAGTTGGGGAGTAAGAAGGCGCATAGCATACCTTATTAGACCGGAAACAAGGGCAGAAAAGCAACAAAGACTAGATGATTTAAGGGATGCACTTGAGGAACAGAAAATAGCCTTAAAATATGCACTAAAAGGCTATAAGAAGTACAAAGTCATTTACTGTCCATATCTATATAGCGATGTTATTTTGATACATCAGAAAGGCAATTACAATCATATGAGGTTTACCGGAATTATCGGAAGTAGATTTTATCAAGTCAGAACAAGTCCTTTAGTTCCGGAAGGTTCAATCTTAATCAACACTTCATGCAATTATCTAAAAATGAAACTAATCAATACGGAGGGTTAATAATGATTGAGATTTTGAGATACAAAGAAAGCGAGTATGAGGACATAGAATGTTCAAACTGTAAGTCACTTTTGAGAGTATGGGGCAAGGAAGAAGAAATGGTTTGTCCTGTTTGTGAAAGCAAGCTAACCAAAAAGAAAAAGAAGGCTACACCAACTACTTATAAATGGCTTATGGATGAGTGGAATAGTCTTGAGAAATTAGGTATCACACCTATTAAGAAAATCGCACAGGGAACGCAAAGGATAAAGAGTGTTCAATCCAGAGCGAAACAATACGATAAAGAGGATTTTATTAAGGCTATAGATAATATAAAAGGAAGTTCCTTTTTACAAGGAATGAATAACAGAGGTTGGGTAATTACCTTTGATTGGTTCATAAAACCTACAAATTTTGCAAAAGTCTTGGAAGGCAATTATACGAAGAAAGAAGAAAAAAAGGAAAGTCCTGCTTTAAAAGAGGATAACAGAGAATTATCTGATGAAGAGTGGGTAAAAATAATGGCTGCACAGGAGTGGGATTGATGTATAGACAATATAACTTTACCAAAGATGATGCATACAGATTTGCAGATTTTGTCGGAATTAAAACTTTTCCACATGGGAATGAATTAGACTTTAAAAAATGTCCCTATTGCCAACAGACAGGTGGTGGAAAAGATAAAAGGACCTTTGGAATAAACCTTAATACAGGTGTTTTTCATTGTTTTAGGGCAAGTTGTGGTAGAAAAGGCAACATGATAACTCTAGCACAAGATTTTGATTTTAAGTTGACAGGCTATGAGGAACAGTATAAGCCACTAAAAAACAATTACAAGGTGTTTGATGCACCGGAGAAAAAGCCAGAGCCTAAACCAAAAGTAGTTAAATATCTGATGGATAGAGGTATATCAGAAGAAGTCATTAAGGAATATGAAATAGGCAACAAGTCTGATAGTGATTCGATAATAGCATTTTTGCATTATGACCCGGAAGGAAAGATTGCATTCATTAAATATAGAAATACCGAGAAATCCAAAATGAAAGAGTTTTGCGAAAAGGGTATGAAACCTGTTTTGTTCGGTATAAAGCAATGCAAGAATAGAGATTATTTAGTAATCACGGAAGGACAGATTGATTGTTTGTCTGTTAGCACGGCAGGGATTGAAAATGTTGTGTCAGTTCCTAATGGCGCAAAGGGTTTTACTTGGGTAAGACATTGTTATAAATGGGTAGAAGAATTTGCAAAAATTATAGTGTTCGGAGATTTTGAAAAAGGGCATATGAGCCTAATTGATGAAATCAGAGCAAGATTTGACGGACAACCTATATATCAAGTCCGAGAAGAAGATTATAAGGATTGTAAAGACGCAAATGATATTTTGCGAAAGTATGGTCCAGAGCAAATACAAGAGTGCATTAAAAATGCGGAATTAGTTCCCATAGACAATGTTTTGGATTTAGCAGATGTAAAGAATGTGGATATAAATTCCATTGATAAAATCCCTACCAAAGTAAAGGCAATAGATCGGTTGCTATATGGCGGACTACCTTTTGGGGGACTAACAATAATCACAAGTAAATCCGGAAAAGGAAAGTCAACCTTTGCAAGTCAGATTTTATTATCAGCGCTTGAGAATGACAACATATGCTTTGCATACTCCGGAGAATTGCCTAATTACCTATTTAAAAGGTGGTTAGACTTTCAGATAGCTGGAAACCATGTGACTACTTATCAAGATAGTTATTGGCATGATAACAGGTACACAATATCGGAATACAATCAATCCCTTATCAATGAGTGGTACAGGGGAAAGATATACATTCACGATAATACTATGGTTAAGGATGAAAGCAAGAGCCTTTTAGAAACGGCAGAGAATGCAATTAAACAATATGGTGTGAGTGTACTACTGTTTGACAATTTAATGACGGCTATGAGTGAAAATAGGACTACTGGAGAGGACAAATATGATAGGCAAGGCAGATTTGTTTCAGCGCTTGTGAAAATGGCTTTGAAATATAAGGTTTGCATTATCTTAATTGCACATAAGAGGAAGAATAACTTTTCAACGGATGATAGTGATGAGATTGCAGGAAGTTCCGACATAAACAATCTTGCAAGTGTTACTTTATCCTACGATATGTCACAAGATTTAGAACAGACACAAAGGTTGTTAAAGCTGTCAAAAAACAGATTAGTTGGAAAGATAGATATGCAGGGTGTAGTCCTAAACTTTGATGAAAAGTCAAAAAGGATATACGAAGCAGATGCAGACTACAACTATGATGTGGCTTGCTTTAAAGATAGTGACGGCTTTGCAGAAGTAAATGAAACTGATGAGGATTTACCATTTTAAAGGAGGGAAATGAAATTGATTGAGCCATTAAAACAGTATTTAGATGCAGATGAGGTGGAAAGAATAGTAAAGTCGCATGATGACGGAATATCGGATGTGACAGACAAAATACTTGAGGATTTAGACAATATGGAAGCCGTTTATCCGAAGAAAATGCTAGACCAGATAACAGATGTAGTGGAGATGTGGTTCTGATGGATGAAGAAATTGAAAAATGTTTAAATTGCAAACACTATGTTTGTCGGAATTGCTTTAGTCCGAGTTTTACCGGAGATAAATATAACTTCATAGAAATTGACGGAACAATATATACACTAGCAGAAATTGTCAGCATCACAAAATACGATAGGCACTATTTGTCTTATTTACTGGAAACAAGCGAGAAACTATTCAAACAATATGTAGCACCAAAATTAAAGGAGAATTAGATATGAAATTAAAAGATTTAATCGGACATGCATATGATCTAGAACTAGATGATAATGTGCAATTCGAAGTTTATTTACACAGAATAGGAGAGGAACAGATTAAACAAGAGCCGTTTATCACATTTAAGGGTTATCAATACGGATTGAATCCGGAAATTCTTGAATATCAAATTGTGAGTTTATATCCAACAGAAGGTTCTTTAGTAGTTGTAGTAGTAGATAATGTAGAAGGCAAGCAGCTAACAGATGCCGTATGGATAAGTGTAGAGAAAAGAAAGCCGAAAGATGGAGCAGATGATTTAATTTGTACAGTTGAATATGACGGAATAAAGAGAGTTGTTAGCGGTATAGGTTATGAAGAAGGCAAATGGTACTTTGACGGAGTATTGTTAGCAGAAGGCAAGGTGCTTGCTTGGTTAGATAATTTAAAAGTATATGAGGAGTGATTAAATGATACCACAAAATATAAAGTCCAGAGCAAATTCATTTAGGGAAAATGGAAGTGCATACATCCATACGGAAATGAATAAGGGCAGAGATGGAGAATTATTATTAGCAGGAGATATGCAAGCTGTGTTGTGGCAAGCAAACAGAATTTTGAACAGATGGGCGGAAATCACAGGTGCAGGCTTTAAAGATACTGTCGGAATGGTTATAGCATTGCAGGAGTTTGGCTATCACACCATATACAATCAGAATGCAGATGTTAAGCCTATTGATATGCAGGGAAAGTCAATGCACCAGTATGTGTCGGATGTCAAAGAGAAAGAGCATAAGCTTAATGCACAGATAGATAATATAAAGGTTGTTATGGAAGAGTTAAGGCAACAAAAAAACAGAAATAAGGAATTGGTTAAGGCAAGTGAAACCTATAGGAAAAGATGTGCAGAGCTTGAGAGAAAATTGGCACAACAAAGGAATAAGCATGACAAAGATGTCTTGAAGTTGAACCATGAAATAGATAGGCTTATAGAATTAAATGGAAAGAAGGAAAGTTGATGAATAAAGAAGAGTTTATTAAGTTGTGCAAAATTACAAGGAAACAAATAGCACCTTGTTTGGCGGATAAAGACAAAGACTGTTTTGTCGGAGAATTTAGCAGACTAGACCTAGAAGTATTGGATAGAGCATTATTGATTGCCATACAAGTTACGGATTTGGATATGAAAGGTAGATAGGTTATGGATAATAAGTGGAATAAATGTGAGGATGTACTGCCACCATTAAATGAAGAGGTTTTAATCTTATACAAAGATAAGGCAGACGAGTTAAAACAAGACAACTTATATTATGGGTTGTCAATGAGATGTAAGGATACAAATTTTGGCTATGAAAAATGGTCATATTACACACAGTATCAAGGATATTATGAGCCTGTGTATTGGATGCCTTTACCAAATATGCCAATAGTGGAGCATGCAGATTGGCATGATATTCCGGCTAATGAAATGACATTAGAACAAGCAAGGCAAGCTGTAAAGGATTTAAGAAAAATC
>JAEIGA010011557.1_pt1 | contig 13407 bp, 15 predicted proteins | sample 9270691 | NCBI WGS metagenome assembly JAEIGA01 (sample SAMN17057246, study PRJNA624740) | gut metagenome | biome: biome; isolation source: fecal sample | host: Bos grunniens | place: China: Xizang | collected 2019
CTAAATTTCACGTCTTCAACCGTGTAGCAGGTATCGTCACCTTCTTTGGATTTCATTATTTGAAATTTGACGATTTTGTCCATTAGTTCATCACCTGTGATGAGGTCTTTGTACTCTTCAATCAATTGGCTGAACTCGCCGATTCTTCTAAGCAAATCGGCTTTTATGAGAAGATAGGTGTCTTTATCTTCATCATCCAATAGGATTAATTTGTCAATATGGGCAATGGCCATTTTTCTCATTTTTCTGGCATTTTTCACATCCTCTACATCATCACAAATCCAGGCACAATGGAGCAGACTGTAAAAGCTTCCTGATTCATCGTTCATTTCATTGCAAATCAAGTAGTATCTGTAGAATCTCTCTGCAAGTTCCCATTCAAATTCAAGTCCGTCACAATTTATGTATCTGTCGGTTTTCAGGAAATCCTTTGAGATTTCAAGTTCACCATCCAGTTTTGGAGATATATAACCGCAATGAGGACACTCCATAAGCCAGGTATTCATTGTACTCCTCTGCATTTCCGGAGGTCTTAAATCCAGGTCAGGGGCGCCAATGGAATTTGTACTAAAAAGAATAGGTTGGGATGACATTTCACCGCATGCACTGCATTTTATATCCAAATCACGAATCATAGTCATATTAATCACCTTTCATGTTACTTTCAATGTCCATTAGTTTCGGATTTCAAAAATTATCCTTTTTTGTGGTGTTAATTTTTAAAAATCGGTTTGGAGTTAATTTAACTCTACTCATTTACTTGTTTCAGGTCATATATAAACATTGTGCATAAACTGTTATAATTTTTTAGCTATTTTCTCTCCTTTGTCAGTCAGTCTGTACAGTCTGCCCTTTTTGACTTCAGGATTCAGGCATTCAACAAGGTCATGATCTTTTAATTGTCTGAGAGTATTGGATATGTGATTCTGAAATATCTCTGTGTCTTTTGCAATTTGGGATGGAATCTTTATACTGCCGTCCAGGGACTTAATTACTTTTGTTCTGTATGTGGAACGTCTTATATAATCAACCTCATCTTTCAAAATATCACCAAAATGAATTTTTTGCGGAGTTAAAGAATTTCACGGTATTCATGGTTTTTTGGATTGTATCTTATAAGATTAAATAAGGTTTGTGATTAATCACATTCTGATAGCTGTAAAAGTAATTTCTGTGAAATATATTTTGTAATCTGACTCCTTGTAAATAGTTTATTGTATTTGATTGTTAAATTTAGCTATTAATCAATTAAAGTTGATTTATACTTGTATTTACCTTAAATTTAGATATTTAAAAATTAACGCAGAGATTTTCACATGCCCTTTACATTCCGATTAGTGATATAAAGTTGATAATATCTTATATATACTATGAGTTGATATAATCATAAGCATGGATATATCTGGCATAATTACTCTGATTGTCTTCATGTTGATTATTGCTTTATGCTGCAATTCCGTAGATGATACTTCCTCAAACAACAGTACAACCAAAAGATATACTTCTAATCAAAATAGAAGAACAGATTCATATTCTTCTGGATATTCATACTCAGAATGTCCTTCCTGCGGGGCACCGGGATATGACGGCTACTGTGAAGAATGCGGATATCCCGACATTAATCAGGGATGGCTTGGAGAGGAATACGGATGAAACTTTAGTCTGATTGACATGAAATGAGTTGAGACAAATAATTTTTGACTATAAAAGAGAATACTGTTGTAGACAGTTAGCAATGCTTTTAGTGCAGCTTCTCAAAAAATAAGTGCCTGAAAAACAGGTGAACTCTACAGAGTAAGACAGAAAAAACCATAATATAGTTTACAGATTCAGAATTCAAGCTGTTCTGCAAGACACATCTTGCAAACCGCATTCGGAGAATCAATATTTGCATCCTTTACCGGACAATAGAATTTGCCGTCTTTTTCTTCAACTTCCAGTGATCCTGGAAACGGTGTGCCCACAGGGTGAATAGGTTCTTCCAAAACAAAGGTGGTATAAAGTGAAATAATGGCATAGATTAAGGGAAATTTAGTTTTGCTTGTTATTGTGCCGTTTGTGTGATATGACCTTAAAGTGGCTATCGCATCGATGAACTCTTCCTTATCGATGTCCTTGTTGTATTGTTTATCATCACCTGAAACATATTTCAAACGCCCCAAGAAGTATTTGGCATAAACCTGATGGCCTTTGTCCTTATAGCTTTTTTGAACGTATTTTGACTCTTCAATCATCTCTGCGTTAACCTTCATCAAATCAAATACTGAAACGGTAGAGGAATATTTCTTCAGTATTTCCAGTACTGAATCGCAGGATATTGCTTTTTCATTTGAAATGACGTTTGAAAAATCATCATACATTTCTAAAGGCAAGTCAGTCATGATAAAACTCCACTTTTAAATCATTAGCTAATGAATAAATTGTATTTCTTCTGTTATATAATTTAATATATTACGTTTAACAGATTTTTATTAAAGGTGATTTCAGTATGGACAGAATGCAAATCATTAAAACCAGAAAAAGCGTCAGAACATTTGATGGTCAAAAAATCACTGCACAAGACAGGAAAAAACTTTTCGACTATATTGAAACAATCGAAAACCCATACAATATCCCTGTGGAGTTCATTGAACTGGACCGTGAAAAATACAATCTTTCAAGTCCGGTAATTGAAGGGGAAGACACATACATTGCCGCAAAAGTGGCAAAGGTGGAGCATTGTGAAGAGGCATACGGATATTCATTTGAAAGTATGGTATTGTATGCATGGAGCCTGGGAATCGGAACCACATGGATTGGAGGAACCATGAACAGGCCTCTTTTTGAAAAGGCAGCCGACACAAAGGACGATGAGTACATGATGATAGTAACTCCGATAGGATATCCTTCAGATACCAGATCAAAAGTCGATGCCCAGTTGCGTGCAAGCGTACAGGGCGATGAAAGGCTTCCTGCATCACAGCTGTTTTTCGAGGGTGACTTTTCAACACCTCTGAACTCCGATGAGGACTGGCTTGAAGCGGTTCAGTGGGCACCGTCTGCAGCAAACAGACAGCCTTGCCGTGTTGTAAAACAAGACAACAAGTACCATTTCTATTTAAGCCATACCATAGGATATTCCTCAGCTGTCGGATGGGATATTCAAAAAATAGATGTGGGAATTGCAATCTGTCATTTTATGTATGTCAAAAAGGGAAATCTTATCATTGATGAACCTGAAATTGAAACTGATGAATATACTGAATACATTGCAACAGTATTATGCGAAGAATAGGAGGAATCAAAAAATGAGCAAAAAAATAATAGCGGTCAATGCGGGACCAAGAAAAGGATGGAATACAGATACACTGATAGACGAGGCAATTGAAGGAGCGAAATCTGCCGGAGCGGAAGTGGAAAAATTCAATCTGTTCCGTCTTGAAAAATACACCGGCTGCATTTCATGTTTCGGATGTAAAAAGGAAAAATATAAAGGACATTGCATACGCCGTGACGGCCTGAAAGAAGTATTGGATGCAATCCGTGAAGCTGACGGTCTGATAATAGGCTCTCCAAATTATTTGGGCAACCTTACAGCATCATTCAGGGCGCTTTATGAAAGACTGGTATTTCAGAATTTAACATATAATGCCGAAGTTCCATGCTGCAATGAAAATCCGATTCCGACATTGCTTATCATGACAAGCAACGCTCCGGACGACACCTATGTTGATTTGCTTGAAAGCTATCAAAACATTTTCAACGGTTTTGTAGGACCGACCGAAGTAATGGTATCCGGTGAAACACTTCAGCTTAAGGATTACAGCAAGACAGACTGGCCATGGTTTTTCAATGCTGAAGAAAGATATGAAAGGCACGAAACAGTTTTTCCAAAAGAAAGAAAAGCAGCATTTGAAAAAGGAAAGGAATTGGTTTGCAAATAAGCTGATTTTATAAAGCTATTGCAGAAGCAATCTCATTTTATGAATGAATCGATTAATTCGATTACTTCATTTTTCTTTTCAAGATATGCGATATGTCCGGCACCTTCAATTATTACCAGCTCTGAAGTTGGAAGCATTTCATGCACTTTAACTGACTCTTCCGGCGGATTTATCCCGTCATATTCACCAACCAGGATTAAAACAGGAATTTCAACTTTATCTGCATCGCTCACCATATCATAATGGCTTAATGATGCGTAGATGTTTTTTCGCTCATCGTTTGTCAGTTCAACTTCACTTCTGTTTCCCTTATAGAAGTTGGCCACATCCTCGGGTGTTGTATCCGGTGCATATACTCTTCTGGAGATTAGTCTTCCCATTTCCTTAAGGTCAATGTTGTCATTTCCGTTGTTTTCCTCTGCGGCTTTTTGCATAAGTGAGATTTCACCCTGCCCTCTTGTTCCTAAAAGAACTATTTTTGAAAGAATGGTAGGGTATTTTTCAGCAGTTTTAAGGCAGATATATGACCCCATTGACAATCCTACAGCTACCGGTTTTTCAAGATTGAGTACTTCAATTATTTCCTTTAAGTCATCTGCATAGTCATCGAGATCGAATTTTTCAGGTTTGCCGCTTTTTCCATGACCCCTTACATCATAGGAAATTACATGGTGGGTTTTCTTGTAATAATCAAATAACGGATTCATGATTTCCTTGCTTGCGAAGATTCCATGAATCAGAATCATGTCCGGTCCGGTTCCTGCCTGTTTTATTGAGATATTAATGCCATTGATGTTTATTTCTGATTCCATTTTTGCAGCCTCCATATTTTATTTATTAATTAAATTCATTTTAAGTTATCGATGAAAAGTTAAATATCCTTTACACAATTATTTAATATCTAATAAAATCAAATTTTACTATATAAAGGTGAAAAATATGAATCCGATTACTGTTGATGCCGAGAAATGTGTCGTCTGCTTAAGATGTATTAATGACTGTCCGAACTCATACCTGTATGTGGAAAATGATGAAATTCACACAAACCAGAAAGGATGCATTGAATGCGGGCACTGCTTTGCGATATGTCCTCAGGGCGCCATAGCCATGACAGGTTACGATTTCATCGATGAGGAAGTTGTTATGATGAGTGAAATCGACTCGGATACATTGCTCGATGCAATGAGAAGCAGGCGTACAATAAGACAGTTCAAGCCGGATCCGGTTGAGGAAGAAAAGATAGAAAAGATTCTTCAGGCAGGCCGCTATTCGCCTACGGGGGCAAATAAACAGATGGTGTCATATACAATACTCGGATCCAGGCAAAGGGAAGCCGAAGAAATATGCTTAAGCCTTTTCAGAAAAGGCAAGAAATTCGGTTCAGCCTTTGCAAGCTATATAAAAAGAATAGAAATAGATGATAATTTCTTCTTTAAGGGAGCACCGCTGGTAATAGTTGTTTCAAGCAAAAGCACTGTTGACGGAGGTCTTGCAAGCTCATATATGGAAATCATGGCTGAAAGTATGGGACTTGGAGTGCTGTACAGCGGATTTTTTGTAATGTGCAGTAAAATGAGCCGCAAGCTTAAAAAGCTGCTTGAGCTTGAAAAGGGATATGATGTTGTAACATGTATGGTAATCGGATATCCTGATGTAAAATATCAAAGGATTGCACCCCGTAAGGATTTAAAGGTAAAGAGGCTTTAGGAAAAATTGATTCATTTTTATTTGTGGAATGTTGTTTGGAGAGGATAGTTTGAAAAAAACAAAGATTATATGCAGTATCGGTCCGGCAAGTGATTCTTTTGAGGTCATGAAGGAAATGGTTAGAGAAGGAATGGACTGTGCCAGAATCAATCTCAGCCATGCCACCAGAGAAGGCATAATAAATACTGTTGATGTCGTTAATAAAGTGCGTGAAGAATGCGGAGTTCCCATTGCCATAATGTATGACACCAAGGGACCTGAGTTCAGAACCCTGAGATTTGAGGGTGACGGAGCAAAACTTAAAAAGGGTGACACAATCAGAATGAGCAAGAACTGCACTGTAGGAAGCCAAACGGAATTCGGAGTAAACCATCCCCACGCCATTGACTTTATGGATGTTGGAGATACCGTTCTTGTGGACAATGCACTTCTTGAACTTGAAGTCATTGAAAAGGATGGAGACGACCTTGTATTGAAGGCACTTGGAGAGGGCATGATTCAGGACAACAAGACAATCAACGTTCCCGGTGTCGACCTGGAGCTGGATTTCATAAGCGATATTGACAGAAAGGACATTGCATTTGCAGCCAATCACGAATGTGACTACCTTGCACTGTCATTTGTAAAGACTAAAGAAGACGTAATCGCAGCCCGCAGAATAATCGAGGAAGCCGGAGGGGATGCCAGTATCATTTCAAAGATTGAAAACGGTATAGCTATCCAGAATATAGACGGCATAATCGAGGAATCCGACGGCATAATGGTGGCCAGAGGAGATCTTGGGGTGGAAGTTCCGATGGAAGGGCTTCCGTTGCTTCAGAAAAACATCATCAGGAAATGCCGTGAAAAGGGCAAGTTCACGATTGTCGCTACTGAAATGCTTGCATCCATGTATGAAAACTCAAGGCCTTCAAGGGCTGAGGTTTCCGATGTTGCCAACGCAATACTGGACGGAACCGACTGTATGATGCTTTCAGGTGAAACTGCAATCGGAAAATACCCGATAGTTGCAGTTGATGTCATGGGCAGAATATGCGAATATGTGGAATCTACCATAGACTATAACCCTCATGTTGACTACAAGGGACAGATAAGCATCAGCGATACTATTGCCAAAATGGTTGTGGATGCAGTTGAATTTTCCGACATAAAGCTGGTTGTCACTCCTACGATGTCCGGATTTACGGCCGGAAGAATCAGCAATCTGAGACCAAATTCAATGATTATGGCCTGCTGTCCATCCAGTGATATTGCAGCAAAGGTCATGCTTAACTTCGCAGTCAAGCCTGTTGTTACTGATATCTATAAAAGCACTGATGAAATGGTTGAAAGTGCAACAGAGATTGCTAAAAAGCAGTTCAATCTCAGTGAGGGCGATTTGATTGTGGTTACCGGTGGATTTCCGCTGGGCAGGACAAGGGCCACAAATTATATAAGAATCGTTGAGATATGATTTTTTAAATTTAAGACTGATTAAACCATTACCAAAAATTATTTATTTAGCTAAATTAATAAATTATAATGCAATTATTAATATAATAACCACACCATTATATTGATTCTAGATTATTTACGAACATGTTAGCCGGGGAAGTGATAACACCACGCAGCATTTTAATAACAATTTAAGCACCATGAAGTTGAACAACCATCATAGATTAGCTATGATCATTTTTAGAGGTGATAAAAATGATTGAAATACTTTTGATATTAGTTATAATTTTAATTGGGATTGCTCTGGCCCTAAACTGGTACAATTTCACCAAAAACAACACTGACAAAATCACATTCATAATCCTGAACATGATAAACGTATGTCTGCTTTCAATAAACTTTATAATACTGGAGATGACCCTATGGTAGTGGAAACCATAAAGTACACTATAAAAACTGTGGCCATGATATTTCTGATAGTATTTGTTACCCATACATTGTTTTTCATTGTCTTCAGCTATTTTGCATGCGGAGATGCGTTTCTGGCATTGAAAAATTTCTATTATCTGACATATGGGGTGAGGATATAATGAACAGGAAACATACATTTACAATCGTATTGTTTACAGTATTCGTCTGCTCTGTTTTCGTATTTCTGAATCCCGTGTTGTGCAGCGATTTGGGAAGTGAAAATTTCAGCGAAGGGGAAATATTTCTGCCGTCAAACGGCACATTTGACTTTGGGGATTTCAGGATAAATGATTCACAGATTAAAAACTTCACAGTAAAGTATGCCGATATAAGCCATGTCCTATTGGTTGACGAGACAGGAGACAAGGTAATCAATGTAATCCAGATGGACAAGATGATAAACCTCAGGAAATCATATGAAAAATCATTTATTAACGGAGAGCTTCAAAAAACCGGCTGGATGGTCGACGGGGTTGAAATCCATGAAATAGAGTTTTCAAAGGGTGATAATCTATATTCTGCCTGCATGAAGGATATCTCCAGCGGAAAATTGATTTATATAGCAACACCTTCGGATAATGAGACTGCTGCAATGATAAATTCGCTGAGCTTCAACAAGTGATGGCCCGTATTCTGCCGGGACGGATTGAGGAAGGGCTATTTTGAACAAAATCTATAAATCATGTTAGTTTTATAATTATGTTAAGAAAGCAGTATAAAATACTTCAAGCATTTTTATAAGACGTAAGGGGGAATTGACATGGCATCAACTAAGGAATATCTTGAATACATACTGGAGCAGTTGTCTGATTTGGAGGACATATCCTATCGCTCAATGATGGGAGAATACATCATCTACTACCGCGGAAAAATCATCGGAGGCATCTACGATGACCGCTTTTTAGTAAAACCTGTTAAATCAGCAATGGCAATGATGAAGGATGCAGAAATGGAGTTGCCCTATGAAGGTGCAAAGGAAATGATTCTTGTTGAAGATGTGGAAAACAGGGAGTTTTTAAAGGAATTGGTTGAAGCAATGTATGATGATCTTCCCTCTCCTAGGAAAAAACGCAAGTAACTTTCAGTTCATGATTGTTTGTTTTTTCTAAAACTATTCAATATAATCATTAAATATTCTGATTTTTAAATATTATAACATGAGAGATTTGTCCGACCTGGTTGAAAATAGGCTTATAGTCAAGGATAAGCTAATAGAATATGGCTTCAATCAGGATTATGTTTATGAAAAAACCCTTTCCAATCCCAATTTCAAAGCAGTAGTGTCCTATAAAAAGGATACTTTAACTGCTAAAGTGATTGATTTGGAATCGAATGAGGATTATATTCTTGTGGATGTCAAAACTCCAATCGGCAGGTTTGCCGCTGAATTGAAAGTCGAATATGAAAGCATAATCGAAGATATTATTGATAAATGCACAATGCCGAATGTCTTCAAGTTTTCCCAATCCAAAAGATTGATGGATTATGTTGAAGACAAGTATGGTTCCAGATTGGAATTTTTGTGGGAAAAGTTTCCGAAAAATGCAATTTACAGAAATGAAAGCAACAACAAATGGTTTGCCATTCTTGCAGCAATTGACACATCAAAGATAGGTCTTGAAGGGGAAGGTGAAATAGAAATAGCTATTTTAAAGCATGACAACGTTTCCCGTGTCATTGACGGCATGTCAATTCTTGAAGGATATCACATGAACAAGAAATATTGGATAACTGTTCCGCTGGATGATAGAATAGGTGATGAGAAACTGTTTGAATTGATAGAAAATAGCTATGACCTGATATCCTAATGAAATTCGCCATGAAAAGCAGAATATTTTGTAAAAAAAAGAAAAAAAGAGAAAGTATATTTCTCCAATTGATTATCCAAGACCTATAAGGAATACCGGTATAATCACTATTAAATCAATGATGATATGGGTAATGTAGGAATTTGTAAGATTTTTTGTCTTGAGATATGGATAGAAGTGAATTACACATCCGATACCTATTATCAATAGGCACTGCAAGACATTAAATTGATATGTTCCCAAATGAATCAGGCCGAAAAGTATGCAGCTGACTATGATTCCAATAATCATTGAAGTTTTCCTGTCATCTGTAAAGCGATAGGCCACCGCCATGCTCATTATGAGTGTTGAGAATTTGAAAAGTTCCTCACCAAACAATAGGATGAGCACTAAAATCAATACTAACGGCAGGCTTGCGTTCATACTTCCAATCGGGTTTGTCGCTGTAGCCACTCCTACAGCTCTCAATATCAGAGCCATAGCAATTGAAAATACATAATATAAAATTACACATATAATTATTACCTTCAGGTCTTTCTTTTCCGGTTTTCTTAAAAACAAACCAAGATTTCCCCTGCAGCAATAGGCTATTGGTATGAACAGGAGTAAAAGCTCTATTATACCTATTATTAGAGGATTTAAGTAAGCGGTAAAGGGAATATAATTCCACAAGCCGAAAATGAATGCGATTCTCAATATCAAAGCGGCCAATAGGATAATCCAATCAGTTGATTTCAGTTGTGGTTTTCCATTATAGAATGGAAAATCCAGATCCTTCTCTTCAAAGTTAAAAAAGTTATTCATATAATCACTAATTTTTATTTTCATTATCCTATTTTAAATAAATTGCTATCATTTCTGAAAAAAATAAAAATTCAAATATATGGGAATATTATTAATTAATTGTCCCATATAACATTTCATTCAATTTCACTTTTTTAAAGATATTCAATTTTTGGACGATGTTTTTGTTCAGGGGGAAATCCTTTTGGTTTTTTGATTATAGGCCAGCCAACGCCCCCTCTTTTGATTTCAAATTTTCCGGAGTATATCAGCTCTCCATCTTCACTGTAAGCATCACCGTCACAGGGTGCATTTGGCCCATAGCCTCCAGTTAGGCACCATTGGCCTTCAAAACGAAGCTGTCCTGAAGGATAATATTCCCTTCCCTGTACAATTCCCTTTATGTCAAATATTCCTTCCCGATATACATTGCCGTTTGGAAAATAGGCTGTTCCAAATCCATATGGTGCGTTATAAATTGTATTTCCTTCATATACCAATTTGCCGTCTTCACCAAATATTTTTTTGTGCACAATCATGTCTCTGGGATAATAGTTTACCTTATCATAGAATTTTGACTCTGAAATAATGTTATTGTCCTCTACTTTGTCTATTGAAATGGAATTGTAGCTTTTACTTACAACATCAATTAGAAACAGCAATCCGGATTCATGATTGCCTTTAAATCCGTTATCTTTGAGGAATCTGATTAATTTTAATTTTGATTCATTTGAGGAGATCTTTACATAATACTGTCTTTTTTTGACTTTTGAAGTGTATTTCCTTACATATTTTTTAAACCGGTCAATCTTTGCTGAGCGTTCTGAATTGACGGATTCCAGTTCCAATACCTGATTATAGCATTTCCATGCATCAACATATTTTTCCTGTTCTATCAGATGGTCTGTCCTTAATCTGAGACAGGTTTTATATTCAGATTTTATGAAATTAAGAACGTCTTCATCAGATACTCCAATTTCAAATATTTCACAAAAGCATTCAAGGGCTTTGCCATATTCTTCTTTATACATCAGTACTTCAGCCTTAATATCGAAAAAATGATAATTATTTGGAAATAAGATTATTGCGTTATTTAAGAGTGTCAGTGCATCATCACATTTTCCAAGAAGATAGAGGCTTCTTGCCTTATATCCCAATGCCATTTGATTGTTTAAATCCTTTTTTAAAATTTTATTGCATATATTGATTGTTTCATGATAGTTGTTTTCACGGTATTGTCTTCTGCATTCTCCAAGCAATTCTTCTATTGGCATTAAATCACCTCTTAGAGTTTTATTTTCGACAATCACCTAAAACTGCATGTTATAAGGTGATGGTTTTAAGTTGGTTATATAAAAATTCGTATAAACTTTGTTAATAAAATGTTAGTAAAATGGGGTTTATAAATGTTTCTATAAAAATAGTTTTTTTGATAAATCCGAAGCGATTCACGGATACTTAATTTTCAAGCAACTGCCAATTAAGCAAAGAATTAGTTCTGATTTTAAATATTATTGTCCCATATTGACATTAACGGCTGTGTTTTCACAAACTAGATTGGTTTTCACTGTTGGATATAATGTAATCATTTAAAAAAAGTCAGTTTAATTGCAAAATGATGAATGATAATTTTAAAGGGAATTTATTTAGTACAGGATTGTCACAATAAAACAAGATTTATATAATATTTTAAACATAACTTATATATACTGATATAATATTTGGAGGATAAAAAATGTTTAAAAAGAAAATATTCTTGCTTTCAATATTTCTAGTAAGTATCTTAGCTATTTCTGCAGTTTCAGCAACTGAAAATGCAACTGATGAAATAGTGGGTATAAGTGAAGATAATGAAGTGGTTAGTGTAGAAGATAATCAGGATACAATAAATTCTGATGAGTCTAGTGTCTTAAAAGCGGATTCATCAAATTCCAATGAATCAAATGTCTTAAGAATAGATGAATCAAATCAGGATCAGGTTTTGCAGTCCGGTATCAGCAATAATGTTGAAGTTTTAAGTGCATGTGATGCTTCAGTAAAAAACACTAATGAAGTGCTCGGTGCGGTTAATCCAGATTCTCCCGAAGTTGAACCTGTTTTAAAAGCCAAAAAAACTAAAATAGTCAAGATGAGTGTAAAATACAAATGGACTACTAAAAAAATAGGTAAATTTAAAATTAAAGCCCGTTTGTGGAAAGTGCGTTATGCATATGGATATACCAATTATTTAGATATCATATTATATAAAAACGGTAAACAACTCAAATGCAATAGTTATGTCTCAAAATACCAGTACAAAGTGAATGGTAAATGGAAATGGTGGGGCAGATGGAGACATGGTGGTGTTGACCACGCATATCACAGATACATCAATGACTATCCTATAAAAGCATTTCAAGTCAAATTCAGATATTAATAGTTATTTTTTAATAACTATTTTTTTCTCCACCACATAAATATCCATCATCAGACTGTTTAAATTAATTATTATTCTGATTGCTCTCCCGCACAAATTTATAAAAATAAAGAAAAATAAAATGTTTATCAGTAAAATAAAATTTATCCCTTTAAATGGGGATTCAACAAAACTCCTGCTTTTATTAAAATCCCGGCAGAGCAATGATAAGAATAATGGGGGAAGCTATCATGATTAGCGATGAGGAAAAAGATAAAATCAAAGAAGAGATTGTAACCAAAGTAAACTCTGTTTTGGAGAAAAACAATGAATCATTCAGAATGGACAAAGTAAACATTCTTAAAACAAGTGAAACAGTAAAATTCATGGGAAATTATAGGGTATATGATAGAAAAAACTACAACGCTGTCTCAAGAGAGATTAATGGTTTTTTAAAGGAATATGGGGACGTTAGCATAAATTCTAAAAAAATCAGGGACAGCGGGATGAAATTTACAGCTGTAAGCTTTAATTTTGAATTATAGAAGTTTCGCCGTGGGAATTAATTCGGGTGATGTTGATGGTGGATAAAATATTATGTCCCATCTGTAATAAGACAAACGATTTGAATAAATTCTGCATTTACTGCGGTCATAAGCTGCTTGGAGATGATCAGACCAGATTAATCCAAGACAGTCCCGAACCGCTATGTCTTAACTGTGGAAGGCCTTTTAGCGAAGGCCAGGTGAAATGTGAATGCGGGTTTGAATTTGCAGACATCACATGTCCTGAATGCGGCACAAAAAATTCATACAAAAACAGATTCTGCACCCGTTGCGGTGAAAGGCTATGGACATTTCGGGTGTATGATTATAAATACACAGAA